>Ga0207694_10001914_pt1 | contig 17254 bp, 12 predicted proteins | sample KBSC34metaG_FD_184353 | JGI IMG/M metagenome (GOLD analysis project Ga0207694, IMG submission 184353) | Corn rhizosphere microbial communities from Kellogg Biological Station, Michigan, USA - KBS C3-4 metaG (SPAdes) (version 2) | ecosystem: Host-associated > Plants > Roots > Rhizosphere > Soil... | reverse complement strand
CCACCGAGAGACCCCACGTCGGCGGCGTGACCGGGTCGAGTTCGCCGGACAGCACGAGCGCGGGGACCGTGGAGACCACCGGCGCGTAGTAGTCCGGCGCGACCGTTCCCTTTGGCCAGAACTGGCAGGCGGCCACCTGACCGCTGAGCAACCGGGTGCCGAACAGCGTGCCCGCCGCCTGTCGCGTGATGTCGTCGGCCGAGTAGCGCGGGCTGTCCTCGCTGCACAACACCGAGAGCTGCATGCCGAGGCTCATGCCGTCGGTGGCGGATTCGCCCGCGAAGGCCAGGGCGAGCAGCCCCTGGAAATCGTCGTGCTCGGCACGCTCGATGAGCGACGGCAGAATCGACGCCGTGAGCGGCGAGTACAGCGACGAGAAGACGATGCCCGCCACCACCTTCGACGTCACCCCGATTTCCTCGGTGACGCCGGTCCGCGGATGCGCCACTTTGACGCGCGGCGGCTTCGCGTCGAGACGCGTAAACAGCGCCTGCGTGCGCTCGGCCAGGTGTGGGTAGGCGGTGCGGCAGCCGTCGTCGCTGCTGCAGTCGTCGAACAGCTTGTCGAGCGCCCGCTGGGCGTCGCGCGCCGCGTACATCGGCAGCCGCATGTCCATCGGCGCCACGCCGTCGAGCACGATTGCCCGCACGTGCTCGGGATGCCGCCGCAAGTAGACGAGCCCGGCGCGCGTGCCGTAGGACCCGCCATACAAGTTCACGCGGTCGTAGCCCAGATACGCCCGGACGTCATCGAGGTCGTCCATCGCGATGTTCGTCGTGTACAAGCGGGGATCGCCAGGCAAGCGTGCGAGGCAGCGGCGCAGGTTCTCGACCGCCTGCTCGTCCGGCTCGGTGAGGTCGCGCAGCGAGTCGCCGCCGGCGCGGCAGTTGAGCGGATTCGACTTGCCGGTGCCGCGCTGATCGACCAGCACGATGTCACGCGTCCGCTGCACCTTGCGGAACATCGGCGCCACGAGCGGCGCCATCTGCGCCGCGGCCTGTCCCGGGCCACCCGCGAGGAACACGAGCGGGTCCGAGTGCACGTCGCTGCTGACAGAGGGCAGCACTACGATGGCGAGCCGGATCGTCCGGCCGGTGGCCGCCGCGCGGTCCTCGTACACGTCGAGGCCGCCGCAGTAGCCGTCGGTGGGGCCTTCCGAACTGACGCAGGGATGGAGGCGGGCGGAAACGAGGGGCGCGCCGGCCGGGACGCACGCGGCACACACGACGGCGGCCAGCAGCAGGGCAGCGGAACGCACCACGAGAGATCGTAGCAGTCGGAGATTGCACCCTCTTCGCGCGGTTGCGCACTAGACGATCGGAATAGTGAGGATGTTTGCAAAGAGGCGAAGCGGAGTGTGCTGGCTTTGCCAGGGTAGGATACCGGCGTGCGATTTCACGCAGTGGTGCTCGTCGTGGCCGGCGTACTTGCCTACGCCACCAGTTTCTCCAATCCGTTTCTCTACGACGATCTCAACGCGGTCGAGAAGAACCAGCAGATCCGGACGCTCTCGCCGCTGTCGGTGCCGTTGACGCCGCCGCGCGACACACCTGTCGCGGGTCGTCCGCTGGTGAACCTGTCGCTCGCGGCGAATTACGCCTACGGCGGGCTCGACGTCACGAGCTATCACGTCACCAACCTGGCGCTGCACCTGCTGGTGGCGCTCACGCTGTTCGGAATCATCCGCCGGACGTTGCTTCTCGGCAGGCCTGAAGGCCTGCAGCTACGAGAGCTCTCGCAGCATGCCGACGCGATCGCGCTCGGCTGCGCGCTCGTGTGGGTGCTGCATCCATTGAATACCGAGGTCGTGAACTACGTCGTGCAGCGCACCGAGTCGATGATGGCGCTCTGCTATCTCCTGACGCTCTACTGCGCTATTCGCGCCCACGCGCATCCCGAGCGCTGGCCATGGCGCATCGCCGCAATCGTCGTGTGTGCGGCGGGCATGGCGTCGAAGGAGTCGATGGTCACGGCACCGCTGATGGTGCTCGTCTACGACCGGATCTTTCTGTATCCGAGCCTCCGCGACGCGCTGCGCGAGCGGGGCGCGTTCTACGGAGGGCTGGTTGCGACCTGGCTGGTCCTGGCCGCGCTGATGCTCGGCCAGCCGCGCACGTCCGTCGGTTTCGACGCCGGTGTGTCGCCGTGGACCTACTTCCTCAACCAGCTGCCGATCATCGCGCGCTACCTGTGGCTGACCGTCTGGCCGCGCCCGCTCGTCGTCGACTACGGCGTGCCGCGCGCGCTGTCGCTGACGGACGTGATCCTGCCGGGACTGCTCGTGGCCGCGCTCGGTGTGGCGACGCTCGCGGCGCTTCGCCGTCATCGGATGCTCGGTTTCCTCGGCCTGTGGTTCTTCGTGACGCTGGCGCCGACATCGAGCATCGTGCCGATTGCGACCGAGGTGGGCGCCGAGCGCCGCATGTATCTGCCGCTGATGGCGCTCGCCGTCCTCGGTGTGCTCGGCGTCTACGCGCTCTTCCGTCGACGCGCGCAACGCACCGCGGCGATTGTGCTTGCGGTCGTATGCCTGCTGCTTGCCGCCGGTACCACGGCGCGCACGCTCGAGTATCGAAGCGTCCGCACGATTGCGCAGACGAACGTCGACCGCTATCCGAACGGGCGCGCGCGGCTGGCGTTGGCGAGCGAGCTCGTAAAGGCGAACGAACACACGGACGCGATGAACCAGCTCCGTGAGGCGGTGAAGGACTACCCGCAGGCGCATCTCGCCCTGGCGACGGAGATGGCCGCGTCGGGCCGGCTCGGCGACGCCGTGAAAGAAGCGCAGGAGTTCATCCGGCTGCTGCCCGACAACGCCGAGGTGCCGACGGCGCGGGATCTGATGGGACGCGCGCTGGCCTTGCAGGGGCAGTACGACGTGGCGGTGGAGCAGTTCAATCTGCTCACCCACGCGCGCCCGGACGACGCGGGGCCGTATGTGTCGATTGGCGACGCACGACTGCGTCAGGGGCGCGTCGACGAGGCGATCGCGAGCTACGAGTCGGCGCTGCGGCGTCATCCCAACGATCCCGACATCCTCGGACAGTTGGGCCTCGCGCTCGGTGCCGCGAACCGCAGAGCGGATGCGTCGCTGGCGTTCGGTGCCGCGGCGTCAGGGCGCCCCAACGATCTCCGGCTACTCAATTTGTGGGGACGATCGCTGGCAGCCGAGGGGCGCTATACGGATGCGGTCGCGCCGATGCGCCGCATCGTGGAGCTGGCGCCGTCGGATCGGACAGCCGTTGATAACCTGAAGATCATGGAACAGCTCGCGGCGCGGCAGCTGGCGGCGGCCGGCGGAGCGCCCGCACGGCCGTAAACGCGAAGAAACCCGCGTCCGTAAAGAGTTGACAGTTATAGCCCTGCGGCTGAGAATACCCTTTAGGTATTAGTCACTCGCGTGGAGGTTTGTTCGATGCGGATTAAAGTTGCGTTCGCGGCGGCGGTTCTGGCGCTTGGCTTTGCGGTCAAGCCGGTCGTTGCCCATCATTCGTTCTCTGCGGAATTCGACGCCAACAAGCCGTTCACGCTGTCCGGCCCGGTGACGAAAATCGAGTGGATGAATCCTCACACCTTCTTCTACATCGACGTCACGGACGAGAAGTCGGGCAAGGTCACCAACTGGGCCATGGAAATGGGCAGCCCCAACGGTCTGATGCGCCAGGGATGGTCCCGCAACACCATGAAGGTGGGTGATGTGGTGACTGTCGAGGGCAGCATGGCCAAGGACGGTAGCCCCACGGGCAATGCCCGTTCAGTCACGCTGAACGGCAAGCGGCTGTTCGCGGCCTCGAGCCAGGGCACGACTCCGTAGTCGCGGGACGCTGGTCTGGCACACCGGCTTGGCGCCGGTCTGCGATAGGACCGCCCCAAGGGGGCCGCGTCAGCGGCCCCGCTTGTTTCCTCGTTTTTCCGAAGGGGATTTCCCTTGACAAATAGCATTCGTACCGCGCTCATGGGCGCGGCTGCGGTCGTCGTGTTTCTTGCCACCGTCTGGGTTGCACAAACAGGCCAGCCGGCGGCGGCGCAAGAAGGCGGCGCGGCCGCTCCGCAGGGCGGACGCGGCCGTGGACGGCAGGCCGGTCCCGCCGAGCCGACGCCGAAACTCGCCGACGGCACCGTGAACTTCGGCCGCATGCCCGGGGAGAAGGGCACCTGGAACGTGCCCTACATCACCAACATGGCGATGCGCGTCGTGGGCGCCGACGGTCAGGTGCTGCCCGAGATTCAGCAGGCGCAGCAGGCGGCGCGTGCGGGCGGCGCTGGTCGCGCCGGCGGCGGTGCGGGGCGCGGCGGCGGCCGCGGCGGTTCGAAGAGCGAGCCGTGGATCCCGTGGATGCCGTGGTCGGCCGCGATGTACGACTACAACTCGATCAACGAATCGAAGTACGACCCGGAAGGTTTCTGTCTGCCCCCCGGCGGCCCGCGCATGATGGCGACGCCGTACCAGATGGAGATCCTGCAGCTGCCCGAGCAGAAGCGCATCGTGATGATCTTCGAAGGCGCGACGCACGTCTGGCGCGAGATCTACATGGACGGGCGCAAGTTCCCCGAGGACCTCAATCCGACCTATCTCGGTTACTCGATCGGCCACTACGAGGGCGACGCGCTGGTCGTGGAGAACAAGGGGTTCAACGAGAACACGTGGTTCGACTACTTCGGCCATCCGCACACCGATCTGATGTCGGTGGTGGAGCGCTGGACGCGGCCCAACAAACAGACGCTCCACTACCAGGCCACCGTCACCGATCCGGGGGCGTATACACGGCCCTTCACCGTCGCGTGGGACATCCCCTGGAACGCGAACGCGGAACTGCCCGAATACATCTGTCAGGAGAACAACCGCTACTTGAACCGCCTCGAAGACGATTTCGGGCAGCCGCTCTTCGGCCCGCGCCCGCAGCCGGGCTCCAAGCCGGGCGCTTCGCCGCGGGGGACGAAGTAGTCATGCGCCGCATCCTGTCGATCGTCGCAATCGCGTGCGCCCTGTCGCTGCCGGCGACCCTGCACGCGCAGTTCGGTCACCCGCTGAAGGGCCAGTGGAGCGGGGAGTGGGGGCAGAAGGACAAGCCGAACCGTCTACTGCTGAACTTTGAATGGGACGGCAAGGAGATCACCGGCGTGATCAACCCGGGCCCCAATGCCGCCATCGTGAAGTCCGTGGTCTTCGATTACACGAACCCGGCGGCCTGGGGCGTGAAGATTTCCGCGGAAGGAAAGGATGCCGCCGGCAAACCGGTCGCGATCACCGTGGACGGGAAGCTCGAGAACCTGGGTGCCTATATGAAACACCTGCACGGCACCTGGACGCAGGGCGGGCAGAAGGGCGAATTCGCCGTCACCAGGAACTGACGCCCGATCTATATCCGATTCGTAGTGTCGAGCTGGTTTCAGGCCGTTCCGGCATAAGCCGGAACGGCCTTTTTCTTGGCAATTCACGCCTTGACCATCCTTTGACGACCGGATGTCACACGGGACTTATGACGTTGTAGAGTATCTGGTCGTCAAAAAGGACTACCTCGTTTTGGTGAGGCCATTCCCGAAAAGGACGCGTTTCCGAGGCAACGGAAACCAACACTGTCAGAGCGCGGGCGGGGCGCGACATCCTCGTTGTCATGTCACATGGAGGTTTTTTGATGCGTTCATTTACACGGATCGCGGCGGTGCTTGCGATGCTGGTCCTGATACCAGCGTTCGCATTTGCACAGGCATCGATCACAGGGACCGTTCGCGACGCCTCTGGCGCCGTCCTTCCCGGCGTCACCGTGGAAGCTACGAGCCCCGCGCTCATCGAAAAGGTCAAATCCACGGTTACCGACGGTGAGGGTCTCTACCGAATCGTAGACCTCCGCCCGGGCACCTATACCGTCACGGCCACGCTCCCCGGCTTCTCCACGGCGAAGCGCGATGGGGTCGTTCTTGCCGGCTCCGCGACCCTGACGATTCCGCTCGAAATGAAGGTGGGCGCCCTCGAGGAGACGATTACCGTCACCGGCGAGACGCCTGTCGTCGACGTGCAGAACACGCGGCGCGAGAACGTCATCAGCCAGGACGTCATCTCCAGCCTGCCCGTTACGCGCGCCTATGGCTCGTTGCTGAACGTGACGCCCGGTCTCACCGTGGACACCAACGGCCTCGCGGTGGCGCCGACGATGACGTTCTTCACGGCGCACGGCGGCAACAGCAACGAAGGCCGCATGCAGATCAACGGCATGACCGTGGCGGCGGCGTTCAACGGCGGCGGCGTGTCGTCGCTCACCTACGACACGAACAACGTCGAAGAAGTCTCGGTGCTGGTGTCCGGTGGTCTCGGCGAATCGGAGACCGGCGGCCCGACGATGAACATCGTGCCGCGTTCGGGCGGCAACCGCTACACCGGCCAGGCGTTCTACAGCGACGCCGGCAAATGGTCGAACGGCGACAACATCGGCGACGACGCCGCGCTCAAGGCGACGGTCGGCAACCCGCCGCAGTACCTGCGCGCGTGGGATACGAGCATCTCGGTCGGCGGGCCGATCGTGAAGGATCGCCTGTGGTTCTACGGCGCCTATCGCAAGTTCACGGTAACGCAGAAGCTCGAAGGCGCAGTCGTCAACAAGAACATGGGAGACCCCACGCAGTGGGGCTACACGGCCGATACCTCGATCCAGGGCCGGAACATCCAGGGCCGCGACATCTGGGACGCTCGCGTCACGGCGCAGCTGAACGACAAGAACAAGGTGTTCTTCTCGCACGAGCATCAGCTCCGGTGCGAGGGCTCCACGCTCACTACGTCCAGCACCGAAGGCTGCCGTCAGCGCGGCTCCGACTGGATCGGCGTCAGCAACGTGCTGGCGTCAGCCGAAGCGAACACCAACTACTTCGAGCTGCCCTACGACGTTACGCAGGCGACCTGGACGTCGCCGGTCTCGTCGAAGATCCTGCTCGAAGCGGGCTACACGCGCTTCGCGTACGCGCACAACGGCGGTCCGGGCGCGATTCCCCCGGACGGCATCTTCAACCTGATTGGCGTGACCGAGGCGCTGGCCATCGACGGACACCGCGCGGGCTTCACGTATCGCGGCCTGCCGACCTATCAGGACAACTTCGGCAACCCGAACAACTGGCGTGCGTCGGCGTCGTATGTCACCGGTGCGCACAACGTGAAGTTCGGCTATCAGGGCAACTACCTGATCGCCAAGACCCGCATCGTGCGTAACGACAATCTCACGCAGTACGGCTTCACCAACCGCCTCCCGGCGTCGTTCACGGTCGGCCTCCAGGACTGGAGCACGAACGACGTCACCGAGTCGTCGGCGTTCTACGCCCAGGACACCTGGACGGTGAAGAAGCTGACACTGCAGGGTGCGCTGCGCTTCGATCGCGCCTGGAGCTTCAGCCCGGCCGAACACAACGGCACCACGACCATCACGCCGTTCAACGCCACGCCCATCACGTTCGATCGGACCGTGGGTGTGAACTCCTACAAGGACTTCAGTCCGCGCGTCGGCGCCGCGTACGACGTGTTCGGCAACGGCAAGACGGCGGTCAAGATGAACTTCGGCCGTTATCTGTCGCCGGCGACGAACGACCAGAACTACCCGTTGAACAATCCAGCCAACCGCATCCGCACCACGCTGCAGCGGAACTGGACCGACAACGGCGACTATGGTGTCAACTGCAACATCCTCAACCCCGCGGCGAATGGTGAGTGCGCGGCGACGTCGGGTGCGAACCTGAACTTCGGCCAGCCGGTCGTCACCGGCACCATCGGCAGCGACATCCTCGGTGGGTGGGGCGCCCGTCAGGCTGACTGGCAGTTCGGGCTCAACCTGCAGCAGCAGCTGCTCCCGCGCGTCTCCGCAACGGTCGGGTACAACCGCCGCTGGTGGCAGAACTACACGTCGGTGGACAACATCAACACCACGCCGGCGGACTTCGAAAAGGTGACCATCACGGCACCGACGGATCCGCGGCTGCCTGGTGGCGGTGGCTATCCGGTCTCGTTCTACACGCTGTCGCCCGCGGGTGGCACCAAGGGCTCGTTCACCGAAACCCACCTCGACTCGTACTACGGCGCCGAGCGCACGCGCTACTGGCACGGCGTGGACGTGGACGTGAACGCGCGCATCAAGGGCAACCTGTACCTGCAGGCGGGCACCACGACCGGGCACCAGGTCAACGACACCTGCGCACTGGTGGCGATCGTCGGTCCTGGCGTGTCGGGTACGGGTCCGGCAGCCGTGGGCACGCCGCCGAAGGTGCTCGACAACCCTGATCCGCGCAACTGCCGATCGGTGGACCCGTGGGAGACGACGCTGCGCGGCAGCGCCAGCTACACGGTGCCGAAGATCGACGTGCTGATCAGCGCGACGATGCGGTCGCAGCCGAAGCTGCAGCTGAACGGCACGATCCTCGTGCCGAACTCCGTCATCGCGGCGCAGCTCGGGCATCTGCCGTCGGGCGCGGCGGCGACGGGCACCACCACGGTGTCGCTCGTGGACTTCGCGGCACCGGGCACGACCGACGCAGGATCGGGCGGCCCCAACCGTCTCTATGCAGACAACCGTCGCAACCAGATCGATATGCGGTTCGCCAAGATCATCCGGTTCGACACCCGCCGGCTGGACGTCGGCGTGGACCTGCAGAACCTGCTGAACACCAACTACGGAACGGTGTACGACTCGTCGTTCGGTACGTATGGCACGACGACGAGCGCGACGTTCGCGGCTCCAACCTCGATCGTCACGCCTCGCTTCGTCCGTCTGAACTTCACCTTCAACTTCTAGGGCCGCTCGCTTCGCTCGCCAACTAGGGCGGGTCCTCGGACCCGCCCTTTTTTTCGCCGTACTGCGCCGTACAATTGATGGGCGTGCGGACTGATTCGCTGAAAGCCGCACTCGCGGTCATGGGGTTCGTTGCCGTTGCCGCGGCGTGCTCGCGGCCGGCTGGAGAGCCGCCACTGCCGGCGAAACAAACCGCACGCGCGGCGACGTTCAACCACGACGTCGCGCCCATTCTCTTCACGAACTGCGCAAGCTGCCATCGACCCGTCGACGGTGCGGCGAGCGCGCGCGCGGAGTCCACTGGCGAGGATCCCCTCTGCGTAGCGGGGGCGCCCTTCAGCGTGCTCGACTACGACTCGGCGCGCCGCCACGCGCGCGAGATCGCGTCGGCGGTGCAGCGCCGCGCGATGCCGCCGTGGCTGCCCGAGCCGGGCCACGCAGTCTTTACTGGCGAACGCCGGCTGCGCGACGACCAGATCGCGCTCATCGCGGCGTGGGCCGGCAGCGGCGCGCCCGAGGGCGATCCCGTTGACGCACCAACACCGCCGCCATCCGCCAGCGGGTGGCAACTGGGCACGCCCGATCTCGTGCTGACTCCGGCCGAGCCGTACGTGTTGCATCCTGGTGCCCGCGACGTCTTCCGCAACTTCGTTCTTCCAGTTCCCATCACCGCTACCAAGTACGTGCGCGCCGTGGAGTTCCGCGCCGACCGTCCGCAGGTGCTGCACCATGCCGACCTGGCGCTCGACGTCACGCGCGTCTCGCGCACGCTCGATCGCGCCGACCCCGGTCCCGGATTCGGGACGATGGACGGTGGTCAAGTGATGAACGTGTACGGCTGGACGCCCGGCAAGGTGCCGGTGATGGAGCCGGCGGACACGGCGTGGACGCTCGAGCCCGGCGCCGACCTCGTCCTGCTGCTGCACATGATCGCGGGAAGCGCCAACAGCGCGGTGCAGCCGTCGATCGGCCTGTTCTTCTCCGACACGCCGCCGACGCGCACGCCGATCAGCGTGAAGCTGGAATCGCAGGCCATCGACATACCTGCTGGCGAGGCGAATTACGTCGTCGAGGACAGCTACGTGCTACCCGTCGACGTGGACGCCGTGAGCGTCTATCCGCACGCGCACTATCTCGGCAAGGAGATGCGCGGCACGGCCAGGTTGCCTGACGGCTCGCAGAAGGACCTGCTGTCGATCCGGCAGTGGGACGTTCGGTGGCAGGATCGGTATCGCTACCAGGAGCCGCTCTTCCTGCCGCGCGGCACGCGGGTGTCGATGCGGTTCACCTTCGACAACTCCGCGACGAATCCGCGCAACCCCACCCGTCCGCCGCAACGCGTGCGAGCAGGTCCGCGCTCGATCGACGAGATGGCCCAGCTCTGGCTCGAAGTCGTACCGCGCCGCGCCGAGGACGCGGCGGTTCTGAACACCGACTACATGCGCCGCGCGGTGCTCGCCAACATTGCGGGAGCCGAGCAGAACGTTCAGAGCGACCCAAACGCCGCCGCGGCGCACACCCTGCTCGCGTCCGCATATCTGCCGGCGGGACGTGTGGCCGATGCGCAGGCCCAGCTCGAAGAGGCGCTGCGCCTGGATCCCCGCGATGCGGAGGCGCACAGCAATCTCGGCGTGGTCCTACAGGCGCAGAAGCGCCTCGCCGACGGGATGCCGCATCTGCGCACCGCGGTGCAGCTGAAGCCGAAGGACGATCGCGTGCACTTCAATCTGGGAAACGGCCTCCTGGCGGCGGGGCAGGCCGATGCGGCGATGCAGGAGTTCCGGGCGGCGATCGCGCTCAACCCGGAGAATGCGGACGCGCACCTCAATCTGGCGCTGATACTTGGCCCGCGCCGGCGGCTGGACGAAGCGATTGTGCATTTGCGGCGCGTGGTGGAGATCGATCCGCGCAACGCCGACGCTTACCAGAACCTCGCGGTGGCGTACGCGCTCCAGGGCAAGGCCGACCAGGCTGCGTCAGCACGCGAGCAGCTCCAGCACCTGCGACGACCCTAGGGGCACACGTCTTGGTAGGGGCACATGTTCAGATGTGCCCGACCCGCGAACTACACTTGAGACGATGATTATCGACTGCCACGGTCACTTCACGACCGCGCCCAAGGAACTGCAGGCGTTCCGCGACGAACAGATTGCCGGCCTCAAGACCGGCCAGCACGCCGCCAAGCGCGCGCTCTCCATCACCGATGACCAGCTCCGCGAGGCGGTGCAGCCGCAGCTCAAGTTTCAGAACGACCGCGGCACGGACGTCACGATCTTCTCGCCACGCGCCTCCGCGATGGCGCATCACATCGGCGACCTCACCACGAGCCGCGACTGGACGGAGCACTGCAACGATCTGATCTACCGCGTCTGCGAGCTCTTTCCGAAGAACTTCATCGGTGTGTGCCAGCTGCCGCAGACGCCAGGCGTCACGCCCGACAGCTCCATCGCCGAGCTGAAGCGGTGCGTGAACGAGCTCGGCTTCGTCGGCTGCAACCTCAATCCGGATCCGTCGGGCGGTATGTGGAACGCACCGCCGCTCACCGACAAGCACTGGTATCCGTTTTACGAGGCGATGGTGCAGCTGGACGTGCCGGCGATGGTGCACGTGAGCGCCTCCTGCAATCCGAACTTCCACGCGACCGGTGCCCACTATCTCAACGCCGACACCACGGCGTTCATGCAGTTCCTCACCGCCGACCTGTTCAAGGACTTTCCGACGCTGCGGATGATCATCCCGCACGGCGGCGGCGCCGTGCCGTTCCACTGGGGCCGCTACCGCGGGCTGGCGCAGGATATGAAGCGCCCGCTGCTGCCGGATCTCATGCAGAACAACGTGTTCTTCGACACGTGCGTCTACCACCAGGCGGGCATCGACCTGCTGATGAAGGTAGTGCCGCACGACAACATCCTGTTCGGCTCGGAGATGGTGGGCGCCGTCCGCGGCATCGATCCGGAGACCGGCCACTACTACGACGACACCAAGCGCTACGTGGATGCGGCCGCGATCAGCGAGGCCGACAAGGCGAAGATCTTCGAAGCCAACGCACGCAAGGTGTATCCACGGATTGAGAAGCGGCTTAAGGCTTAGGACTAGGGCTTAGGATGAAACCAACGATTGTTCGCAACATCAAGCGCGCCGACGAGAGCGTGGTCAAGGCTCTCGGGGAAATGGGCGTCGCCACGGTGCACGAGGCGCAGGGGCGCACCGGGTTGCTGCGGCCGTTCATGCGGCCGATCTATCCGGCGGCCAAGGTGTCGGGCAGCGCGATCACCGTGCTGTGCCACCCCGGCGACAACCTGATGATTCACGCCGCCATGGAGCAGGCCAAGGCAGGCGACGTCCTGGTGGTCACCACCGTGTCGGAGTCGACCGACGGTATGTTTGGCGACCTGCTCGCCGTGTCGGCGCGGTCGCGCGGTGTAGTCGGTCTGGTGATCGACGCCGGCGTACGCGACGTGGCCGACCTGACGGCGATGGAGTTTCCGGTGTGGTCGCGCGCCATTCACTCGCAGGGCACGGTGAAGAACACAGCCGGATCGGTGAACGTGCCGGTTATCTGCGCCGGTGCGCCGGTGAATCCCGGCGACGTCATCGTCGGCGACGTCGATGGCGTGGTGGTGGTGCCCCGCGAGCGCGCCGCCGACGTGCTCAAAGCGAGCCAGGATCGCCTCGCCAAAGAGGCGAAGAGCCGCGAACGGCTGGCCAAGGGCGAGCTCGGGCTGGACTTTTACGGGCTGCGAGCCAAACTCGCCGAACTCGGTGTCCAATACGTGGACGAATAGGGCCAGGGAGGCCGGGCGGGCCAGGCCGGCCGGGCGGGCCGGGCAGGAACGTAGCTGCAGGCCTTCAGGCCTGCCGAGGAGGCATTTGATGCGACGGTTCTTCCTCGGGCTCGTGCTTCTGGTCTCTCCGGTTGCCGCACTCGCGCATCACTCCGGCTCGGAATACGACCGCACCACGGTTGAAATCGAAGGCACGCTCGTCGAGCTCGTGTGGCAGAACCCGCATGTGCACTTCGGCGTCCGCACCACCACGGACGGGAAGCCGGTGGTGTGGGACATCGAGGCCAACTCGCTCAGCATCCTCCGCCGCACCGATGCGAACCCGGACAACCTGAAGCTCGGCGACCGCATCAAGGTCGCCGGCGCGCCATCGCGGCAGACGCCCAACAAGATGTGGGCGTCCAATATCCTGCCGGCCAACGGCCGCGAGGTGGTGCTCGGTCCCGGCATTCCGCCGCGCTGGAAGACGACGGCAGACGGACAGAAGTCGACCTGGTCGGAGGGCGGCAGCGACGCCGACAAGGCGGCTGGCATCTTCCGCGTCTGGAGTACCAAGTTCGGTGAACCGGGCGGCGTGTGGTGGCGGCGCGACTACCCGCTCACCGACGCCGCGAAGAAGAAGCGCGCATCGTTCAATCCGCTCACCGACACCGTCGCCCCCGGATGCCGCCCCAAGGGCATGCCGACCATCATGGAGCAGCCCTATCCGCTCGAGTTCACGCAGAAGGGCGATACCATCCTGCTGCGACTGGAGGAGTACGACACCGTTCGCACCATCGACATGAAGGGCGCGCCCGCCGCGGCGCGGCCGAAAACGCTCCTCGGCTCTTCACGCGGCAGCTGGGACGGCAACACCCTCGTCGTGACGACGACCGGCATCGCGTGGACCTATTTCGATCCGAGCGGGGTGCCGCTGGGGCCATCGGCGTCGATCCTCGAACGGTTCACGCCATCGCCGGACGGCACGCGGCTGGCGCTTGAGATGACGGTGACCGACCGCGACACCTTCACGGAGCCGATCAAGCTGCAGCGGACCTGGGTGTGGCGCAAAGGGGAAACGGTGAAGCCGTACAACTGCGTCGACCGCAAGGTCGCGGCGGGCGCGGCCCGCTAAGAACGCGGACCGCGCGGCAGTATCTGGCAAACCGGCTGAACGCCGGTTCGCGATTAACAGGCCTGAAGCCTGCGGCTACGAGTGCTCGCTGCCGCCGAACAGCTCCTGGCGGGCACGAGCGCGCTCGCGATCGATCTGGTCCGGCGTGGCGCCGAGATCGCGCAGCACGGCTTCCGTCATGGCCAACGCCACCTCGCCCTCACCGGTGAACACGCGCTCCGCGCCCACGTGTTTCAGCTCCGGGACGTCGCGAAGATAGCTGCTGCGCACGAACGTGTGCAGGCGCGGATTCAGGCCGCGCGCCACGCGGATGATCTCGGGGGCAGCGGCGTCGGACCCACTGAGAATCAGCGTGCCGGCGTGGCGGATGCCGGCCGTGATCAGCGTCTGGGGGTGCCTCGCGTCGCCGTAGATTGCCGAGCCGCCGGCGTCGCGCACCTCGTGCACCGCGTTCATGTTGAGGTCGACGACGGTCGGCAGAATCGCGTTTTCGCGCAGGAGCCGCGATACGGTGCGGCCGGTTGGTCCATAGCCGATGACGAGCGCCCGGCCGTCGGGATCGAGCGACGACGACGTGCGCAGGTCGCCGTCCTCGGTGAGGCCGGCGCGCCGCGCACGATTGCCCGCGAGCCAGCGGTCGATGGGATCGATCGCCTTGAACGTGAGCGGATTCAGCGTGATCGACGCGATCGCGACCGCGACCACCACGTCCATCGCCTGCGCGGGGATGACCCGGAGATCGCGCGCCAGCGCCATCAGAATGAACGAGAACTCGCCGATCTGCCCGAGCGCCAGCGATACGGTGAGCGCCGTGCGCACCGGGTAGCGCATCAGCGCCATCACCAGGGCGGCGACGATCGGCTTGCCGGCAATCACCACCAGAAAGGCCGCCGCCGTGACGCCAGGCGAGTCCAGGAGCGCCTTCGGATTCAGCAGCATGCCGACCGACACGAAGAACAGCACGGCGAAGGCGTCGCGCATCGGCAGCGCTTCGGTGGCGGCGCGCAGGCTGAAGTCGGACCGCCCCACGACCATGCCGGCGAGGAAAGCCCCGAGCGCCATGGAGACGCCGAAAATCTGGGCCGAACCCACCGCGATCCCGAGCGCGATGGCGAGGACGGTCAGGGTGAAGAGCTCGCGTGATCCGGTCGCCGAGACGCGATCGAGCACCACCGGGATGACGCGCTTGCCGACGATGGCCGCGAACGCGACCAGGCCCGTCACTTTCAGTGCCGTCAGGCCCAGGCCGACGGCGATGCTCGCTGGATCGATCACCGGCGCCGCGAGCACCGGCATCAGGACGAGGACGATGACGGTAAACAGGTCCTCGACCACCAGCCAACCCACCGCGATGTGACCGGCCGGTGTGTGCAGCGTTCGCGAGTCGGTGAGCACGCGGACGAGGACGACGGTGCTGGCGACGGACAGGGCGAGCCCGAAGACGATCGCCGCGGGCCAGCCCCACCCGAGCGAATGGATGATGGCGGCGCCCAGCGCAGTGGCCGCCAGGCTCTGCACGACCGCACCGGGTATCGCGACGCGTCGAACTGCCAGCAGTTCTTCGAGGTGGAACTGCAGCCCGACGCCGAACATCAGCAGGATGACGCCCACTTCGGCCAGCTGCGACGCCATCGTCGTGTCGGCGACGAAGCCGGGTGTGTACGGCCCTACCAGCACGCCCGCCAGCAAGTAGCCGACGAGCGGCGACAGCCCCAGCCGGTGGGTGATGTAGCCACAGACGAGCGCGGAGGCGAGACCTCCGGCCAGCGTGAGGATCAGGTCGAACTCGTGCACCGGTCGATCGTACTTCGAGCGCGAGCGGCCACGAGGCTCGCGGCGAGGGCGATCGAGATGGTCAGGACCGGCGCCCAGAAACGCTCATACGGGAGGCCGATTGGAGCCACGTAGAACAGTGTGTCCGAGCGCTCCGCCAGATACCATCGTGCGGCGTGGACGGCAATCTGCGCCGGCGCGATCGATATCAGGAAGGGGCCGAGCATCCACGCCCACCGGCCGCCGTTCACGCGGACGACGGCGATGGCGATGAGCGCGAAACCGAGGAACGAAACCGCAGCCGCCGCTGCTTGCAGCGGCCACCATGCGTCGAGCCTGCCGCCGCCGCTGATGGGCGGAGTCCAGTCGAAACCGCGTTTCAGAATCGCGAGGGTCGTGACGTCGCCGAACGCGAAGAAGAGAGCGAGTATCCCGAGCCAGCCGGCCGCCATGATGGCCAATGCGCGAAGCGGCTGCCTCGTCACGCGTCTCGTCGAATGCAGCGCCACGCCGGCGAACACCTGGGACCAGTACCACCCGCGCGACCGGCCGCGTCGGTATTCCTCGAGCAGGTCGCCGAGGAGGGCCTCGTCGCCGGATCCGAGCCGCTCGAGGATCCGGGTGGCGAGCAACGGGGCCTTGCGCATCACGAGACTCCTTTCAGCTCGGGAATGCCCTTCCATAGCGCCACGAACGCCTGCTGCGTCCGGCGGACGGCACGCACCCCCGACGGCGTCACACTGAACAGCTTCTTGGCTCGACCGCCGCGTTCGGGCGACGGGTCGCCCAGGCCCCACGACACCAGGCCGTTCTGGCACAGACGGTCCAGCGCGAGATATACCGCGGCCAGTTTCACGGGGCGGCCTCCCGTCTCTTCGATCTCGCGGGCGATGGTGACGCCATAGGCGTCGCCGCGGACCCGCAGCGTCGCCAGTAGCACCATCAGCTCGAAATCCGTTAGCAGCCGGTCGCTCATTTGTTTCTAAAGTATGAATAAATAAGCGACGACACGCAAGCGAACGCCCGCTAGGCGTTGGCGGCCAAGAACGTGGCCAGCGCCGTGTTGAACGCCGCTTCCTGCTCGATGTTGCTGATGTGTGCCGCGTCGAGCGTTACGAATTGCGAGCCGGGCACTTGCACATGCACGAACTGCAGCAGTTCGGGCGCGGTGGAGCGGTCGAAGGCGCCGGCGATCGCGAGAAGCGGGCAGCGGAGAAGGGGCAGCGATGGGCGCAGGTCTTCGTCGCGCATCGCCGCGCAGCAGGCGAGGTAGCCCTCGGCGGATGTGGCTTCGATGTCGTCGCGGATGCGCTGCGCGGCTTCGGGCTCGCGCCCGCGAAAGCCTTCAGTGAACCAGTTCGGGATCGCGATGTCGGCCACCGCCGTCATGCCGCGTTCACGCACGAGCGCCATCCGCGCATCCCAGAATTCGACCGATCCGATGCGGGCTCCGGTGTTGGCCATCACGAGCGAGCGCACGCGATCGGGCGCGTGCACGGCCATCCACAACGCTGTGATGCCTCCGAGCGACAACCCGCACACGTGCGCGGCGGCGATCGACTCGGCATCGAGAATCGCCAGCGCGTCGCCGGCCAGCTGCGCGATGGAGTAGGGTCCCGGCGGCACGCTGGACCGCCCGTGCCCGCGCGCGTCGTACTGGAGGATGCGATACCGGCTGTCGAATGCACGCCGCTGCCGATCCCACAGCGCGCGCGTCGATCCGATGGAGTTGAGGAAGATGATGGCCGGAGAATCGACGGCGCCGTGAACGTCATACGAGATCACGGCGCCGGAGGAAGAGATTGTGGCCATCGTCG
>Ga0207694_10001913_pt1 | contig 17259 bp, 18 predicted proteins | sample KBSC34metaG_FD_184353 | JGI IMG/M metagenome (GOLD analysis project Ga0207694, IMG submission 184353) | Corn rhizosphere microbial communities from Kellogg Biological Station, Michigan, USA - KBS C3-4 metaG (SPAdes) (version 2) | ecosystem: Host-associated > Plants > Roots > Rhizosphere > Soil... | reverse complement strand
GAGCGCTGGCTCCACAGGTGCGGGTCAATGTGATCTGCCCAGGCATGATCGACACGCCATGGTTCGCGCGCGGCGCGAATGACGATCTCGACGCGCTGCGGGAAAAATGGCGCGCCAGCACGCTGCTGAACGTCGTGTCGGATGCGAATGATGTCGCTGAGCCAGCGATATTTCTCGCCTCCCGTCATGCCCGACACATCACCGGCCAGTCGATGGTTGTAGACGGTGGAGCGCTGCTGAAAGCCACTATGTAGCTGGCGGCGTGGTTGAACGGGATAGGCTCAACTGCACGGTGATGCAGGCAATCAAACAGCGTTATTCCAAGCGCTCTACAATAGTGGAGCCCCCTTTTTCCTCGAGCCAGCGGGGCAGATCCCGATTGATTATGCGGGCTCGGCGGACGCGTCTCGCTCCTCCTGCTTGATAAGCTTCTTCAAGATCATGCGCGCCCTGATCGCTGCCTGATCGGTCGGAAGCACAACGGGATGCAGCGCGATAAGGTCGTACGCGTCGCCCATATTGTCCTGAACCTCAGCGATCATTGCGCCGTCCTCGTCAGTGAACACTTTCTCGGTGATTTCACCCAGCATCTTGCCGAAGGCCTCGTCATTCTGCCGGAAGTCGCGCGCGGTCGCCCAGAAATAATGGCAGGACGTGTCAGTTTCCGGCGTTATCAATTCAGCCCCCCAGATGCGCCGTTCGGCAGGCGCCGTCGGGTCAAGCGACACGAAGTGAATCTTGAGGAGCATGTTGGCGGGCGCTTGCCAGCGCACCCCGCTGAAAGAATCGAGGCGCTGCGGCGCGTCCGGCCAAATGAAGGTCACAAAGCTGATCGGCTTGAGATTGCGTGTGTTGAACACGGTCGTGATCGTGTCGCCATCCTGGAGAATATCATATTCGTAGGAGGTGTCCGGGTCATCGGGCACGGTCAGTACCGGATGTAGATATTGCGTGTGAGACAGGTCGAGCAAGTTGTCAGAGACCAGCTGATAAGCGCCGCGGATCGGAATCCGGCCGCCCACCATGGCGTAATCCGGGTCGTCATGGGCGCTGAAGTCCGGAATTTTGGCCGGGTCGGCCTGCGCCGGGTCACCCATCCATATCCAGGCGATGGCGTGACGCTCGACAACCGGAAATGACGAGAGCTTCAACGCAGGCGGGATGACCTCGCCATGCGGATTGTGCACGCAGCTACCTTCGGGGCCAAATTGCAGGCCGTGATAGGGACAAGCGAGCACGTCGCCATGAAGTGTACCCTGATGCATTGGCGCAAAACGGTGAGGACAGACGCCAGACAGCGCGACAATCCCTCCATCTTCCTTGCGAAAAAAGACCAGCTTCTGATTGAGCAGGGTGCGGCTCAGGGGTTCGCGGCTGATCTCGCTCCCCCAGGCCGCACAATACCATGCATTCTTCAGAAAACTCATACGCGGTTACCTTTCCTCATCCCTCAACGTGGGTCGCGGTGACCTTCGATCGCGCCCACCGGCCACGTCAGTAGGTCTTCATCAGTTCGTGCTGAGCATGGGCGCTCGCGATACCCGCCTGCTGGTTGAAATTTTCTGGCCCCTCCCAGGTAGCGATCTCCCAGTCGACGAGTTGGGCTGACGTCTCGACAACGAGCCGCGACCGTTCGAAGCGCCGGTCCATGAACTCCTGCATCAGTTCCTCAACGGCGGCGTCACGCGCGAGCAGTTCCGCCAAAAGAACCGCATCCTCTATCGCCATTGCCGCGCCCTGCGCCAAATGTGGCACGGTAGCGTGCGCCGCATCGCCTATAAGGATGGCCCGTCCTTTATACCAGGGCGCCGGCAATAAGAGATGATCGAGAGCTTTATAAACAACGGCGTTATCGTCGACGATCCTTTCTCGCAATTCAGCGACGAGTCCACCATATTCCGACAGTCTTTCGCGCATCTTTACCGCAAGTCCCTCGGTACTCATAAAGGGATTATCAGGTTCATGCGTTACGATGAAGATATACATCAAGCTCGGCGATAATGGCACCAAACCCACCTTGGACTTCTCACCGTACCAAAGCTCGCCATGTTCGACTTCGGCCGGACGCGGCAGATTATATCGCCAGCCCGCCACGCCGCTGAAAACAGGAATCGGCGCATTTGGGAAGAGGTCCTTCCGAAGCTGGGAAAATACCCCATCGGCTCCAATAAGTAGATCGTATTCCCTACTGCTGCCATCGGAGAAGGTCACCATTACCCTATCCCCCCGGTCGGACCATGTCTTGATTTCGACCCCGACACGTATCTGCGCCCCCGCCTCATGAGCTGCGGTTAGGAGAATTTCCTGCAGTATCGGTCGGGTGATGCCGTTCACCGCCGGCAAATGAGGTGCGGCCTCACCGGGACTTTTTCCACCTCCGATCAGGTTACCATGGCGATCCCGAACCCGAACGTGATCGAACGCGCCGCCGCGCTTGACGCATTCACCAGCCAACCCAATCGCATCGAGGGCGCGCAAAGCATTATTGGGCTGGATGATGCCGACACCATAGACCGTATGGGCCGAATTCTTCTCGATCAGGTCCACCTCGATGCCCCGTTGACGCAATGCCACTGCGGCTGTCAGCCCTCCAACGCCGCCGCCCACGATAAGAACACTTTCAACTGCGGTCATTCGTTGTGCTCCTTTGGTCCGCCACCTGTTTCGGCGGCGCGGGTTTTGCGGTCGGCGGTGCTTGAGCGGGCCATGGCTTGTACCGTAAGCGCATGTTTCACTAGATGGCTGAACATTCCACTGCCGAGCAGAGCAGAAGCAGTTCGAGTCAATTGTTACAAACGGTAGCGAAGTGTGACACCATAGGTCGCCGGCATCCCCGCATTGCGGGTTATGGTATCAACCACGTGCGAAACGTTGTTATAATAATAGGTATTTGTGACGTTTCGGCCCCAGACCTCCAAATCCACATGCCTCGTCAAGCTGGCGCCGGCGCGGAGGTCTAACAAAGCGTAGGCGGGAATTTGGAACCCGGAATTATTGCCGAACGCCGCCCAAGAGCTGGACCGCCATGAAAGGTTGCTGCCTATATAGAGCTCTTTCTGATCGCTCAACGTCCACCGATACTCGGCGTCTCCATTAGCCTGCCATTTTGGCGTGTTGGGGAAGGACTCGCCGATATAGCTTGCGGTGGCACCGAACTGATCCACTGGATCGCTCGGGTTTGTTTGAACACGTGAGTTCACATATGTGACACCAACAGACAGGTGGAGACCCGAGACAGGTCGTGCGACGACTTGCAGCTCAGCCCCGACGACGCGCGATTTGGGAATATTTACCAGCTGGGGCAGGTTACCGAAGGGTACAATCAAAGCTGTCCCAAGCAGCTGTTTATTCCGGTAGTCATAGTAAAAGGCCGCGCCGTTCACCTGCACCTTATGGTTCAGAGTCGTCAGCTTGAAGCCAGCCTCATAGGCGAGAACGGACTCTTGGGTAACCGGAGCGTATTGCGAGGCGAACGCAGCCGGGATTGTCGGAAAGCCGCCAGACTTGAAGCCTTTCGTCACGTTGGCGTAAAGCAACGTGGCGCTATTGGGCTTCCAGCTGACGTTGGCGCGCCAGGATGTGTTGTCCTGATTGAGCGATCGATGAACGCCTCCCGGTGATATGGCAAAGGGTGGCGCGGAGGAGATCATAGTAAAGCATTCGCCGGGCTTCGCGGGGATGCCAAATATCGCGGCGAAGGCGCCGGCAATCCGGCCGTCGCCCGGATCGGAGGCACAGCCCACGAAGGCGCGATCCTGCTTGGTGTATCGTGCCGAACCCGAAACCGTCAATGTAGGCGTCAATGCAAAATCGACGTTTGCGAATCCAGCAAAAGTATTGACTCTCTGACTGTTGTCATAGCTCGAGTCGGTCCACGCCAAGCCTGGTCCAAACCCTCCATTGGTTATATTCGCATGCGCCAACAGAACCTCGGCGCTCTGATCGTGCTCATAGTTTGCGCCGATTATCCATTTGATCCGGGGCGCATCGCCGACTAGCCGCAATTCTTGAAAGAACGAGCTTATGTGTGCTAGTTGCCTGACCAGCTGCGATGCGAACTCGACACCAGCCACATCGTTTAGGGAATTTTGCCTATATCTGTTATAGCTGGTAATAGAAATCGCCCTGAGATGGTCACTGATCTCATAATCGCCGTGCAACGCGATCTGATAGAACCAGTCGTCTCTCCGATCCTGCTGTCCGGGAGTCCAGTTGGCATATCTGGCATCGTTCTGCGTATTGGGAAGATTGGCCAAGGCATCATAGATATAGTCATTGAAACCAGGAATTTTCGGCAACGCGGGGGCGAAGCCCTCGAATTGCTGGGCTTGGGTGTCCGATCGATCGCGCCATCCGTTTACGTTAAGCTCGAAATGTAACCGATCGCTGGGCTTCCAATCGACTATCAGACGCCCCGTGGCAAAGCGACGCGCACCAAGCGTGTCGTTTCGTGCTGCTGGAAAATTCGCGGCGGCGGCCGCGTAGACCTTCTGCCACCCATCGCGATATTCGTATCGGCCCGAGATCCGGGCCGTCAGGCCTGGCGCTAGAGAACCGCTTACGAAGCCGCCCGCGTCGACCTCGTTGAACCTTCCGTAGCTGAGGTCGAGCCCCGCCGCGGCGGTTGATGTCGGCTTCGCGGCGATATAGTTGATCGCGCCACCGGTTGAATTCTCGCCGAACAGGGTACCTTGTGGTCCCTTAAGCACCTCCGCTCGTTCCAGGTCCAAGGTAGTTCCCCGCGCCATCACCGAATATGGCAGCGGCACTTGGTCGACGTAGACGCTCACTGCGGGGCTTATGCCCACAGACGTATCATAGAAGCCAATCCCTCGGATGGAATATACCGGCGTTCCGTATGAAGACTGCTGAAAAGTAAAACCAGGAACCAATTTGGTCAGCTGGCTAGTGTCTGTCACTCCAGCTCTAGTCAGCTGGTCTCCGGTCACCGCGGTGATCGAAATTGGCACGTTCTGCACATTCTCACTACGCTTTTGAGCGGTGACAATGATGTCGGGGACGGCCGTTTCGCCGGTTTGGTTTCCTGCGGCCTGCGCTTCCCCAGCCTTTGGGCCAGCTTCAGCGGCCTGCGCTGCCCCCGCGACTGCCAGCATCAGCAGCGAGACCCCTGACAGAACCCGGATTTTCCTATTCATAGCTTTGCCCATCCTCTCCTCCCTTTCATGCTTTTATGTCAGTTCATGCGCCTTCGAACATCGACCGCCGTCATCCGGCGTGCGTCGCTTCAACGACGCATGCCGCGCCTGCACGGAAATATGGTGCGAAGGCACATATGCCTGAGATCGCCCCAACTTTTCCCCCGACCCCAACAAAGTCTGAGTGCCAAGCCATTGTCAGCCCGTTCGCGGGAACGAAGGGATCTCTAGCGATCTCGCAATTGGCCGTGAAAGCGTTTGTCGAGATAGGTGGTATCGGCTGGAATGACCATTTGCTCCCGACGCCGTTCGAAATGCGATCTCGCCTGCCGAGATCGACGGCTCAGGGCCTTGGAAACATGCAGCCGGGCGGCGCTCGCCGCATGCTTCCGCACGGCAAAGAGATCCCTCCGGATTGACGGCAAGGGGTCTGGCCGCGCTCTTCGTCCAGTCCTGCGCCCGGTGGCATCGCCGCCTGTCTGATAATGATCTGGCCTAGCAATATTAGGCTACGACCGCGTGTTCGAGGTCAATCAGCCTTTGCATCAAGCGCCTCACCATTCCGGACGCCGTGTCGCTTTTCACCATCAGCTCGACCCTGGGCTCGCCAAACTGCCGAAAGGCCGCTTCGATCGCTTCGGCGGCGACTACGTCCTGGTCACGGATTTCGGTATCAAATGGCGTGAACATGGCGTCGAACTCGAAATCGTCGAGGCGGTGGGTGCGCGAAGACATGCCAAAATAATGGCAGCTGTTCCCGGTCTCGGGCGTAATCGCGTGATGATAATGCACGTCTCCATAAACCGTCTTATCGACGGCTTCGCTTCCTTCGATCCAGCTGATGATATGATCGGTCGTCGTGATGTAGCCAGGTCCGTAGAAGCTGGTGATCGATGCGGAATCGCTGGCCCCGGCGAAGCGGTTCGCCTTTCCGATCATCACCTCGTGATGCTGAGTCCAGCTTGTGCGCATGGGACGTACGACGGTCAGCCGCTCCGCTTCTTCCTTTATCTTGAGCGGCGCTTTCAAAACGGCGTCGAAGTCGCCCATATTACCATGAAGGAACGCGACATGGGTAAGATCGAAGAGGTTTTCGATTAGCAGCATATATCTGCCCTTGATGCTGGCGAATATGATCGGATCCAGATATTTCCAGCCCTTGCCCAAGCCCGTCTCTTCCAGGCTTGGGATCCTCCTTTCATCGGCGAGATCCGGGTCCCCCGGCCAAATCCAGATCCATGGCCCCCGTTCAACGACCTTGTAGATCGGCTGTCGAAAGGATGCTGGCGGTTTCGATTGGGAAGGAACGAAGACACAGGCTCCCGATTTTCCATCGAAGGCAAAGCCGTGATAGGCGCACTGTAGCGCGTCGCCCTTGACACGTCCTCTCAGCGCGAGCGGGTAGTTGCGATGCGGGCATATGCCGTGCATCGCCATGACGGTGCCGCTCTCGCCGCGGTAGAACGCGACCGGCCGGTCCATGACGACCCGCTGAAGCACAGCGCCGTTGTCGATCTCCCTCGTAGCGCAACCGACATACCAGGCATTGCGCACAAAGATCTTGTCATCGCGAAAAGGATACATCGTAAACGCTCTCCCACGCCGGTCTTGTTTCGTCTGAAGGTTGCTCATCCGTCGGCGGGTTTCGTCGCTCCCCCAACGGGTATGTCTATTTGTCCTGCGGGACCGTGGTCGCCTGAAAGGCTAGCAGCTGCCAGCGGTCGCCCCGCCATTCCCATGCCTGCATGACCTGGGCCAACACCTTGATGTCGTCGCTGTCGCCCCGCAGGCGTACGACGTTCTGCATCGGCCCCGTCATGATGGCGACGTTACCGATAATGCGGACCGTCAGGGGGCCGCGCCGACATTGAACGAACTCGATCCTGTTCTGGATATGATAGAAGAAACTGTCGAAGTCGTCGGTGTTACCCCGTGTGTGGGTATGGATGATATCCGCGGAAATAAGCGCCCTGAGCGTAGCAAAATCATCATTTTCCAGTGCCTCGCAGCGCTGCCGCTCCGCCTGGAGCACGCCTTGCACATCCTTGGCCGGTGCTTCGGTGTTATTCATGGCAGATACCCTCTGAAGTGCGTTTGAACGTCATTGCGTCGACCGACCCCCCGCCCGGCGGCATCATGCGCCGGCGGTCACCAAGGCCGGCTGGGGTGAAATGAACTCGAGGGGGTTCAATAAGGCTGATCGTTGCTTCACGATGATCGGCAACACGCTATTGAAGAACTTGAGCCACTGCGGATCTGCGAAAAGCTTTGCTCGCCGGGCCGCGCGGTCGCTCAGGTCGTCATATCGCCATAAATGGGTGATCTGATTCAGCTCGCCGAACTCGGAATGGAAATATCCGATGAGACAACCAAGATGCTGGACCTGCACCTCGGCGCCGAGCCTTTTGTACAGATCCACATATTCGGGTATCTTGCCCGGGACGATGTCGTAGATGCGTTGCTCCACTATCATGTTCAATCTCGCAGATGCTGGCGGTTCGTGAACCATTTCGGTCAGGCGGCGGAGCGGGCCGACTACAACACCTCGAACAGGCCCGCAGCGCCCATGCCGCCGCCGACACACATGGTTGTCATGACATGGCGAGCCCCGCGCCGCGCGCCTTCGATCAGGGCGTGGCCGACCATGCGAGCGCCCGACATGCCGTAGGGATGGCCGATCGAAATCGCGCCGCCATTGACGTTGAGCAGCTCGTCGGGAATGCCGAGCCGGTCACGGCAATAAAGAACCTGGACGGCAAAGGCCTCGTTCAATTCCCATAGGCCGATATCGGCGATCGACAGGTTGAAGCGCTCAAGCAACTTAGGCACGGCGAAGACCGGCCCGATTCCCATCTCGTCTGGCCTGGTGCCGGCAACCGCCATGCCAACATAGCGCCCGAGCGGCTTCAGGCCGCGCTGCGCGGCGAGGCCCGCCTCCATCATGACCACCGCCGAAGCGCCGTCGGACAGCTGGCTGGCGTTCCCGGCCGTGATCGTGCCGCCTTCTACCACCGGTTTGAGCGCGGCGAGGCTTTCGAGGCTGGTATCGGGGCGATTTCCTTCGTCCCTGTCGATTCTCACCGCCTTCTCGTGGGTCGCGCCGGTCGCCTTGTCCACGACCTTCATCGTTGCCTCGACCGCGATCATCTCCTCGTCGAAAGCGCCTTTCCGCCGCGCTTCGGCCGTGCGCCGTTGTGACTCCACTGCGTAGGCGTCCTGCGCTTCGCGCCCGATCCCGTAGCGTTTCGCGACCGTCTCGGCGGTCTGGAGCATTGGCATATAAGCGTCGGGTACCATCGCCTCGAGCTCGGGATCCGCCGTAACGCGCAACGCTTCGGTCTGAACGAGCGAGATGGATTCGGCTCCACCCGCCACGACGATGTCCATATGATCCACCACGATCTGCTTGGCGGCCGTGGCGATCGCCATCAGCCCGGAAGCGCATTGGCGATCGATCGACATGCCCGAAACCGTCACCGGCAGGCCTGCCCGCAGCGCGGCGGTGCGCCCGATCGTCGCTTGATAGCCCTGCTGCAAGGCCGCTCCCCAGATGAGGTCGTCGATCTCCGTCGGCGGAATGCCCGCCCGCTCGACGGCGGCGCGGATGGCGTGCGCGCTGAGGGTGGGCGTCGGGGTGGCGTTGAAAGCCCCCCGGTAGGCGCGACCGATGGGCGTCCTGGCCGTCGAAACAATTACAGCGTCCCTCATATTCACTCCCACAGGCTGGCATATAGTCCATCATCGAACGCCGCCCGCGCGCACCGCGGCCGGCGCGAGTCTATGCCGGAAAACCCCAAATCGTGAGCCACTCGGCGACCATGGCGGGCTTGTCCGCCCCTTCGATCTGCACCTGAACATCCAGCAGGGTTCGCCAATATCCCGGCTTCTGTTCGTCGCATTCGGCGAGGGTGAAGACCGCGCGAATGCGGGATCCCGTCCTGACCGGCGACACGAAGCGCACCCGGTTGAACCCGGAATTGATCGCCACGGTCACATCCTTCAGCGCGGGCACCGCCTCGGCGTGAAAGGCGGACAGCAGCGAGAGAATCAGGAATCCGTGCGCCACGGTTGCGCCGAAATCTGTGTGGCGCGCCCTTTCGGGATCGACATGGATGAACTGATGGTCGCGTGTGACGTCGGCGAAACTGTCGACTAGCGCCTGATCGATGGCGAACCAGTCCGACCGGCCGACGATCTCGCCGCATTTCAGGCGGAACTCATTAATCGAAAGAGGACGATCGTCCATGCTCATGAAGTGGAGCCCCCAACCGCGATCGCCTGCTCCTTCAGTGGCTGCTTCAACACCTTCCCGATGGTCGAGCGTGGAAGCGCCGCGACGAAATGATAACCCGTCGGGCGCTGCGTCCGCCCGACCCGCTCCTCGACGAACGTAGCTATGTCCGCCTCGGACACCTGCATCCCTTCGCGCAGGGCGACGAACGCGATTGGCGTCTCTCCCCATCGATCCGACGGTATGCCGACAACCGCCGCTTCCAGCACAGCCGGATGCGCGATCAGCGCGGCCTCGACATCGCTGGGATAGATATTGAAGCCACCCGAGATGATCATATCCTTCTTTCGATCGACGATGGTCAGGAAGCCATCGGCGTCGAACCGGCCTATGTCACCCATGCGAATATATCGAAGCCCTGCCTCGCTGAACCATTCGGCCTCAGCCGTCCGGACGGGGTCCTTGTGATATCCTTCCATCATCGCGCCGGAGCGCCCCACGACCTCGCCTTGTTCACCGGGACCGCACTCGGAATCGTCATCCCTGATCAGCCGGATGTCATGCCCGGGATAGGGAAGGCCCACCGTGCCGAGCTTGTCCGGATGCTCATGTGCCGCGAGCACGCACAGGCCGCCGCCCTCGGTTGCACCATAGAGTTCGACCAGCCCTCCCGGCCAACGGCGCAGGACATCCTCCTTCAGATCGGCCGAGAAGGGCGCCGAGGCGGCGAACTTCATGACATAGGCCGAAAGGTCGAAGGTGTCGAAGTCGGCGACATCCATGATCCGGCGGAACTGCACCGGCACCAGCATCGCATGCGTCACGCCGTATTTCTGCGAAAGTTCGAGAAAATCGCTCGCTTCGAACTTCCGCAGGAGCACGACGGCGCCACCGCAGGCTAGGGTAGGGAAAAGCCCGGCCAACGTCGTGTTTGAATAGAGCGGCGTCGATAGCAGCGTGACGCTCGCAGTTTCGAAGCCATAGGCCCGGAGCATCCTGACCTGCCGCCAGCGCATCACATGGCTTTGCACGATGCCTTTGGGCGCGCCCGTCGTCCCAGACGAATAAATGATGTTGAACGGATCTTCCGGCAGGATCGACACCTCCTCCAAGCCTGCCGCCTCTGCGAGCCAAGCGGAGAATCCCGTCTTTACTTCCTCTTCCAGAAACACCTGCCTCAGCCCCCCATCGGGCAGCGTGTCGGCGAATTTGGCTGCGCACGCGCGATCGAGGAAAAGATATTCCGCTTCGCAATCCTCAATCATCCGCGCCAGTTGCGCGGGCGTCAGCGACGGAGTGAGCGGACACACCACGATGTTCGCGCTGATCGCGCCCAGCATCGCCACGATATAGTCGGTGCTGCTGCCAGCGCACATCGCGATCGCCTTGCCAGGCCGCAGACCGTCCCGCCGGAACGACGCCGCCACGCGCTCGATCGCTTCCTGCAACGCGGCGTAGCTGGTCGTGCGGTTTTCATCGATGATCGCGGGTGCATCCGGCCGCTCCGCCGCGTGCGCGCTTATCATCGCGGCAAGGGTCACGAAATCCTGATCGATTAAGGCGTCCGCCCGCATTTTATTCCTTTGCACAAAATTTTCCGGGCTCATCTCCGGCCGACGGTCAGGCCAGGCCCTCTTCGAACTTCCCGTCGACGAGCACGAACGCCATGCGGCAGACCTTGTCGCTCCTGTTGGACCAGGCATGATTGGTCCCCACCTGAATGACGATGTCACCTGCTTTCAACAGGGATTCCCCTTCTTCGAGGACTAGGAATATCTCACCTTCGAGGACGATCCCGTAATCGACGGTCTCCGTCCGGTGCATCATCGGATGCGCACCATCCTGGTTGCCGCTGTAGGCGTTGCGCCCGCCCACCTTCTCGAATTCCGCCAGGGTGGCTTCGCGGTCCGCCGCATAGACGCTGTGCTTTTCCGGCTCGAAATCGCACATTCGGATGCGGGTGCCGTTTTGCGGTGGGGGCAGGACGATCCCATCCTCTGCGGGTTCGGAAGCGTTGCGTTCGATCAAGACCGGTGAGCCACGCGTATTCCAATATTCGCGCGCCCTCAGGGCATGGTAAGCCATGTAGGTCCCACGCTCGGGAGGAGCATCCGAAATTACCACTGAACGGCCTTCGGCATTATGTCCGGTTACAACGCGTCGGGGCTGATAGGACATCGTCAAGCTCTCCCTGAGATTTTAGTAGGTTCTTGTGCGAACTGTTCGGAATGGCAGCTCACTGGCGTGACGGAACAGTACCATGATGCGGGCGCTGAAAAATGCGTTTGGACAGATAGCTGGCATCGGCCCGTATGATGCCACGCGAGATGATATCGGCGCTCGCAATGTCTCTCATCGGCCAAACAGCTTTCCGCAATCGGGCCGGCGCGGATATCGCTAACCTGGGCATTTCTGGCAGGGTTGACGGGTCCGACGATGGAATTCCACGATCAAATCGTAATGATCTGCGGCGGCACCGACGAATGGGGACCTGCCATTGCGGAAGGCGTCTTGCGCCGAGGGGCGCAGACGGTGATCATGGTCGGCGCTCTGGCCGGCGGCGCTTCTTCGCGGGTCCGTCATACGGACGAGGGCGAACTGATCTGCCTGTCGGAAGACGCCCTTGACCGGATTGGCGATGACGTGGATGGCATAGGGCGGCGTGGCAGGATCGATGCAGTCATCAACCTTATCGCGCTCGCCCCGCCCCATTCGGACGATCGCGTCGATGACCGGATGCGCGATCCTGAGATTGCTGCGGCGTGTGACGCCGTGGTCTGCAGGATCACCCGTATTGTCAATGCAACCGGCGATCTTCTTCGGGAAAGCCGCCCCTGCAGCGCCCTCGTCAATGTGGGCTGGTGGGCGCCGGAAGCGGGCGGCGGCATGTCGGCGGCGACGGCGGCAGCATCGGGGTCGCTCGATCTCCTTACCAAGTCGCTCGCGAAGACGCTGGCGCCGCAGATCAGGGTGAACGCCGTCCTGTCGGCGGGTCTGCCGCCAGTGGGAGGGGCACTGTCTGCGGCTGCGGCCGAAGGGAATATCAGAGCCGGACTGGAAGATCGGCTGGGCCCCGTCCTGTTCCTGGCCTCGTCAGCTGCCCGACACATGACCGGAACGGTCCTGGTCGCCGACGCCGGTCGCAGCTTGGGCTTCGCGGCGTTTTCCAAACGGGATGACCAGAAGGTCGACACCGGCATGTGACCGACGCCATTCATCCAGGATGAGGCGTGGCCTCGACGCCCCCCCCCAAACTGCGCTCAGGCGTATGCCGGACTGCCGGTTTCACGAACGAAAGTGGATATGCAAGATACACCTTCAATCGCGCTGGCGACCTTTTCTCGCCCTGATGCTGACGACGTATTTCCCGGCCTGTGTGTAAACGGACAGGTCTGGCACATAGCCTCGGTTCCGGGCCTTGCCGCATTCGAAGGCACCGATCTTCTCGGCGTGTTCGATCGATGGAGCGAGTGCGAGCCGCCGGTCATGGCCTTTTGCCGGTCGCTGTCCACGTCGCCGACGCAGGGGGCGATCGCACTCGCCGAACTCAGGCTACGGCTGCCGCTCAGGCCGCGCCAGATCATCTGCATAGGCGCGAATTACCGTCGCCATGTCATCGAGATGATGACCGATCACGACGTCGGGAGCGAAGCGGGCCTCACCCAGGAGCAGCGCCGCGAGCGGGCAACGCGGCTCATGGATCACCGCGCGGCGCACGGTCAACCCTATGCCTTCGTCAAGCCCGCATCGTGCCTTCTACCCCCAGGGGACGATCTGGTCCTGCCGCCGGATTGCGCGCAGATCGACTGGGAGCTTGAATTGGCGGTGGTGATCGGCCGCCCCTGTTTTCGTGTTTCCCGCGAGAACGCGCTAGACTATGTCGCCGGCTACGCGGTCGCAAATGACATCAGCGCGCGGGACAGGCTCAATCGCCGGGACATTCCCGGCATGGGCCTCGATTTTATCGCCGGCAAGGGCGCGCCCGGCTTCTTCCCCTTCGGACCGTTCATCGTTCCCGCGGTTTTTGCGGGGGATCCCCAGGACCTGACGCTCGAACTGCGACTGAATGGACAGGTGATGCAGCACGAAAGCACAGCGGACATGATCTTCCCGGTCGCGGCGTTGATCGAGTTCGTGTCGACCCATATGTCGCTGCTGCCCGGAGACGTCATCAGCACCGGCTCCCCCGCTGGGAACGGAACCCATCATGGCCGCTTCCTGCAACCGGGCGATCTGGTGGAGGGCCGGATCGAGGGTTTGGGATCGCAGAGATTTTCCTGCGTCGCCGAGCAGCTCGGCGCGGGTGCCATGACGCATAGACCCTTCGTTGCCCTGACGGAGCCGGAGCGATGACCGAGGGCGGCGCCCCGCTCGATGCACAGGCGCATCGCTGCGACGCCCATCGGCCCGTACCGGCGGGAACGCGCGTCGAGCGCGCGCCGTGGCGCACGATCGATGTGCATTGCCACATCTTCTGCCCGCCGGTTGAGGCGCTCGCGGCTGGCCAGCCAGGTCATGCCGTGCGAAAAGCCGAGGAACTGGAAGCAATCGGCGAGGCATCGAACAAGGTCAACGCCGCGCTGATCGGGACGCTCGCCCCCAAGCTCGTCTCGATCGAGAGCCGCCTGGCCGACATGAACGCGATGGGGGTGGATATCCAGCTGATCAGCCCTTCGCCGACCCAATATCACTATTGGGTAGATCGCGATGTAGCGCCCGACATCGTCGGAATGCAGAACGACCGGATTTTCGAGATTTGCGCCGCACTTCCGGATCGGTTTCTCGGCCTCGGCGCCCTTGCGATGCAGGATCCGCAGCTTGCTGCGGATCAGCTCACCGATCTGGTGCGCCATCGCGGGTTCAAGGGCGCGCAGATCTCGTCGCTCGTCAACGGGCGGGACATCGCAGATCCGTTCTTCCTGCCCTTCTGGAAGCGGGCTGACGAATTGGGAGCCGTGATTTTCATTCACCCCTGGGGTACTACTCTTGGGACGCGCCTGTCCGATCATTATCTGATGAACACGATCGGTCAGCCGTTCGAAACGACGGTCTGCCTGTCGAAATTGATTTTCAGCGGCATGCTGGAGCGGCACCCGCGGTTGCGCATCATCGCCGCGCATGGCGGCGGCTATCTCCCGCCCTATTCCGGACGATCCGATCACGCGCGTGCCGTCCGTCCGGAGCTAGACTCCTGCGAGTGCCGGCCGAGCGCGCAGCTTCGGCAGCTTTGGTTCGATAGCCTCGTCTTCGATCCCGGCCAACTGCGCGAACTGATCGAACGGGTGGGCGAGGACCGGATCCTCCTCGGCACCGATTATCCGTTCGACATGGGCCATTATGATCCAGCGGGGCTGGTGGCCGGCCTGCCCACCGCGCAACAGAAAATGATTCTGGGCGATAATGCCGCGAAGCTTCTTGGGTTGCCCTGACCCCAAGGCCGGGATCAATCACCGCTTCTGCGGTCTATTTAGGGAGTCGAGGCTCCCGACGGCTGGCAGACAATGCCCGGCACAGGCCAGCCGGCGACCTGCTTGGCCATGCCCTCACGCTGGAGAAGGTGACGAAGACCTTCGTCGACAAGCTCAAGGCGGCTTAAGCGCTCCTGGGTAATCCCGTCATGCCAGCCTTCGCCGGCATGACGGCAATGCTTCGCTCGTCGATCAGAACGCCTCTTCGGGCAGGTCCATCATGGATGCCTTGCCGGCCTTGATCGCGGTGAACAGGCTTGCGACCTGGGGCAACAACCGATCGTAGAAGAAGCGCACCGTCACCAGCTTGGCGGCGTAGAAGCCGTCGGGATCTTGGCCCATCATCTTCTTCATGCCCGCGATCTTCGCCGATTTGGCGAAAAGAAGGGCGATCGCGACGAGGCAGAGCAGGCGGAGATAGTCCCGACGAGGCCGCACCCGCTTCCTCAGAGTCCGCCATGCCCTTCTCCGCGATCGTCGCGGCCGAGAGCTGGAGCGCGCCGAATGCCTTTTCGAGCGCCTCGACGATCTTTTCCATGCTCGGCACCACCTTCTGGCTCTCGATGAACTCGGCGACCGGGTGGAAGAAGCTTTTGAGATAACGGCCGCCATGCGCGGGCAGCTTGCGGCCGACGAGATCGAGCGCCTGCACGCCGTTGGTGCCCTCGTAGAGCATCGCGATACGGAAATCGCGGGCATATTGCTCGACACCATGCTCGCGGATGTAGCCGTGCCCGCCATAGACTTGGACGCCGAGCTGCGCCGCTTCATGGCCGAGATCAGTGAGCAGTGCCTTGACCACCGGGGTCATTAGCGCGGTCATGTCCTCGGCGCGCTGCCGGATCTTGGGGTCCGCCGAATGGCGCTCGGCATCGAGCGCGCGGGCGACCCACAGGCTGAGCGCGCGGTACCCTTCGCTATGGGCGCGCATCGTCATCAGCATGTGGCGGACGTCTGGATGAACGATGATCGGATCGGCGGCGAGATCGGGGCGTTTGGGCCGGACAGCTCGCGGCCCTGGATGCGGTCCTTCGCATTGGTTACCGCGCTCTGATAGGCGGCGCTGGCGATGCCGAGCCCTTGGAGGCCCACCGAGACGCGTTCGGTGTTCATCATCGTGAACATCGCGTTGAGGCCCTAATTGGGCTCGCCGACGATCCAGGCGGTCGAATCATCGAAGCTCGTTTGGCAGGTTGCCGAGGCCTTGAGGCCCATCTTATGCTCGATGCCGGTGCACAGCACGCCGTTCGGCGGGCCGACCGAGCCGTCGGGCTTGGGCAGATATTTGGGCACGACGAACAGGCTGATCCCCTTCACCCCCTTCGGCGCGTCGGGCAGGCGAGCGAGGACGAGGTGAATGATGTTGTCGGTCAGGTCGTGCTCGCCCGCTGTGATGAAGATCTTGTTGCCGGTGATTTTGAAGCTGCCGTTGTCCTGCGGCACCGCCTTGGTGCGCAGCATGCCGAGATCGGTGCCGCAATGCGGCTCGGTCAGGCACATCGTTCCCGACCATTCACCCGACACCATCTTGGGCAGGAAGCGCTCCTGGATGTCCGCGCTACCATGGGCCTGGATCGCGGTGGTGCCGCCATGGGTCAAGCCCGGATAAAGACCGAAGGACACGTTCGACGCGCTGATCATCTCTTAGACGATCTAGTTGACCGTCTCGGGCAGTCCCTGTCCACCCCATTTCGGATCGCTCGCCAGTGCACACCAGCCGCCCTCGCGAACTGATCATAGGCCCGCTTGAAGCCCTTGGGCGTGCGCACCACGCCATTTTCCCAGACGCAGCCCTCGACATCGCCGCTGGCGTTTAGCGGCGGCAGCACGTACTGCGCAGGCTTCGCCGCCTCCTCAATCACCGCGTCGATCAGGTCGGGGGTAAACTCTTCATGTGCGGGGAATTCGCCGAAGCCGTCATCCTTGCAGAGTTCGTGGATGAGAAAGCGCATGTCGCGCAGGGGGGCCTCGTAGACTTGCATTATTCCCTCCTCCGACACTTCTATTGGTCAAGCGCTTGCCGGATCACCGACCGCGCCACTCTTCGATTCGCTTGCAGCGTTGATGGCCCGATGCCTTAGCGGTGGCGGAATTGTGGAGGTCGTTTCTCGAAAAAAGCTGAAGCTCCCTCGCGATGGTCCTCAGTCGTCACACAGCGCATATGACGCAAGGACTCGTGCTTGAGCGTCTCAGCCAGGCTTGCGCCTTGTTCAGCGAAATTGAGATTTTCCTTGATATAGCCCAGCGCGATCGATGGGCCATCGGCCAACTGGCGCGCCACTGCCAGTCCGCGAACATCCAGTTCGGCATCGGCGGCGACCTCGGACACAAGCCCTAGGTCAAGCGCCGCGTCGGCTAGAAGCACAGGTGACATCATCACGAAATAACGGGCACGCGGTCCCAG
>Ga0207694_10001910_pt1 | contig 17277 bp, 16 predicted proteins | sample KBSC34metaG_FD_184353 | JGI IMG/M metagenome (GOLD analysis project Ga0207694, IMG submission 184353) | Corn rhizosphere microbial communities from Kellogg Biological Station, Michigan, USA - KBS C3-4 metaG (SPAdes) (version 2) | ecosystem: Host-associated > Plants > Roots > Rhizosphere > Soil... | reverse complement strand
GAACGGCGAGCTCAAGCCCGCCCAGACGCCGGCGGATCCCAGCCTCTATATTCACGGCACCTGGGACAGGGATGACGTCTCGTACCAGCGGCCGCTCACAGTGACCCGCCCTCATAGGGATATCGATTTCTGATCGCCGGAGCTGTTTTCCAGCCTGAAATCGATCGTAATTTATCCGGCGCCGGCGGCCTTCGGCGTTCCGATATGCGCTGTCTTGCGCTTCGCCGGCGTCTCGGCGGACAGGGCCTTGCAGGATTTCTCAAGCGCGCCGCGATGCCAGACCCAGAGGATCAGCGAGACCGTCGCGAGCGATCCCAGGATGAGGAACATCGGCGGATAGCCCAGCTCCTGCGCCAGCCAGCCGCCGAGCGCGGGGCTCAGCGAGGCGCCGAACGCCTGGGCGGTCATGACGCTGCCTTGCCCGGCATTCACCCGGCCCGTGCCGTCCAGTATGCGGGCGACGAGGCCCGGTATCGCCACGCTCTGGATGCCCGCCCCGATGCCATCGAGCAATTGTACCGGATAAATGCCCCATTGGCTGATGACAGACGCCGCCAGCACGCCCCGGACCGGCAGCGCCAGGAAGGAGACGAGCAGCAGGATCCAATAGCCGCGCTGCTCGGCAACCCGCATCGCCAGCAGCGAGGTCACGATCATCACGCCCTGCGCGACCACCATCGTCAGCGCCACGGCAACGGCCGGATTGGCCTCTTTTGCCGAGGCGACCGCCAGGCCGTAGAGCGAGATCATCGCCGCATTGCCGAGATGGAAGAAAAGCAGGCACGCCGCCAGAATCATCAGGGGCCGGCAGGTGACCAGCACGCGGTAGCCGCTGACCTGCCCGTCGCCTTTCTCCGATTTCGCCATGCCCCGGGCCACACCGTCGTCGATCGCGTCGGCCGGTATCGACAGGATCGCGACCAGCGATATGACGCCGAAGGCGGCGGCGAGCCAGAAGACGGCGGGAAGGCCGAATTTCCAGCCAAGATAACCCGACAGCGCGGCGCCCACGACATTGCCCGCATGATTGAACGCCTGGTTGCGGCCCAGCTGCCGGTTGAAGCCGCGCTGGCCGACGAGCCCCAGTGTCAGGCCCGACATTGCCGGCCCGATCGCCGCCCCGGCGATTGCGGTTGAGACCTGGGACAGGCTGACCACCCAGAAATTCTGCGACAGCAGGATGAAGCCTGAGGCCAGAACCGTGGCGACGCCCGGCACGATGATGAACAGCCGCTTGCGCTTCGACGCGTCGACGAAGGCGCCCGCCGGTGCCGTCAGCAGCATCCCGGCGATACCGCCGATGGTCATAACCGTGCCGATCATCCCGGTCGCCCAGCCATGGGCGACCAGGAAGACGCCCAGGAACGGCCCGATCCCGGCCTGCATGTCGGCCATGAAGAAGTTGAGCGTTTCGAGGGGGCGTCTTCCCCGAACCTCATTGCGCGTCTGTTTCAAGGCTCCCGCCGGCAGCGTTGACTGGGTTAGGTAAATGCTTGCCGGGCACGGAAAGTTTCGGCCCGGCCACTGTCCGCCCGCTTTCCGGCGGCGCTGGATGGAGTTGAGGCTTCAATATTGGCCGGCGGGACCGCATAGTCCCTGGATCGAGGCGCCGGCGAAAAGCACGGCGGTGGGGAGGCGTGGATGGAAGACGGGGTGCAGGGGCGGTACGAGGCTCAGCTGGTCGATATCCCGGCCGACTCGCCCGAGGCCATGTTCGGCCTGCTGGCCGAGCGCCAGCTGGGGGACGGCCTGCCGGTGGTGCCGCCGACGCCGGAGCGGGTGGAGGCGATGCTGAAATTCGCCGAGGGCGATCCCGATGCCGTCCTGTTCACCTTGCTGCCGCGCGCCGGGGTGGTGACGCGCCGGGTGGTCGCCGTGAATGCGGTGATGGCCGGTTGCCCGCCCGAGACGTTTCCGGTGGTGCTGACCGCGCTGCGATGCCTGGCCCGTGCGGAAATGAACCTGCGCGGCGTCAACGCCACCACCCATCTGGTCGCGCCGCTGGTGCTGGTCCATGGCGCGATCGTGGACAGCGCGGGCTTCAATGCCGGCGTCGGCGCCTTCGGCCCCGGCAACCGGGCCAATGCCACGGTCGGGCGCGCGGTCCGCCTTGTGCTGCTCCATGTCGCCGGGGCATGGCCCGGATCGGGCGATGCCGCCACCCATGGCCAGCCGGCGAAATACACTTTCTGCGCGGCGGAGAATCTGGCCGCCACGCCGTGGGAGAACTATCCGGCCAGCCGGGGCGTGCACGCGCCAAGCGCGGTGACCGTCCATTGCGGGGAGGGGCCACACAATGTGCACGATGCGGAGGCGACCGAGAGCCCGGTGCTGATCCTGGACAAGATCGCCTCGGCGATGACCTCGCTCGGCCAGAACAACGCCCCCATCGGCCAGGCCGAATATTTCATCGTGCTGGGCCCCGAGCATGCCGCCACCTTCGCCAGGAATGCGCTGACGCGGCAGGACGTGCAGTCCTATCTGTTCGACCGGGCGCGTCTGCCGGCCTCCTTGTTCCGCAAGCATTTCCAGGAGCTGGCCTGGCCGCGCTGGATGAAGATCGTGGATGATAGCCACATGCTGCCGATGACCGGCGAGGCCGACAATATCAGGGTCGTGGTTTCCGGCGGCCCGGGGAAGCATTCGCTCGTCGTCCCGTCCTGGGGCATGACCCGCAGCGTGACCTTGCCGGTGGAGGGTTGAGATGGTTGCCGTATACCTGCCCGACTCAGAGCCGCGCCCCGAGGCTGCCGCGCTCGCCCCGTCGCCACGGTCACTCAGCGGCCTGCGCATCGCCGTGCTGGATAACGGCAAGGCCAATGCCGACGTGGTGATGATCGCGGCGGCCGAGGCGCTGGCCGCGCGCACCGGCGCCGTCGTCTCGCTGATCACCAAGAAAGGGCCGCTCGGCCTGTCGGCCAATGCCGCAATACCGGTGGCGGAGGACCGGTTCGCGCGCATCCTCGCTGAGGCCGACATCGTCATCACCGGCGCCGCCGATTGCGGCAGCTGCACCGCCTATTCGGTGCGCGACGCCATCGAGCTGGAAAAGGCGGGCAAGCCCACGGTGGTGACCACCACGACCCATTTCCAGAAGGTGGCGTCCACGCTCTCGGCCAGCTTCGGCGCGCCCCAGACCCGTCTCCTGGTGCTGCCCCACCCGTTCGGCGGCACCGGCGAGGAGACGCTGCGCAAATGGGCGCAGGAGGGCGTCGACCGGCTGATCGCGCTCTTTACCGGCCAGGCCTGATGGCGATCGCGATCGACCATACGGGCACCCGCGCCCTGGTGACCGGGGCAGGGGCCGGCATCGGGGCGGAGATCGCACGCTGGATGGCGCGCGCCGGCGCATCGGTGGCCGTGCACGATGTGCGGGCCGACAAGGCCGGCGAAGTCGTCGCCTCCATCGAGGCCGCGGGCGGTTCAGCCTTCCCCATCATCGCCGATGCCCGCGATGACGCGGCGCTGGAGGCGATGGTCGATGCGGCGGCGGTGCGGCTGGGCGGCTTGGACGTCGCCGTGAATAACATCGGCATGTACGGCGAGTTCAAGCCGGGGCCGTTCACGACCCTGGATGCCGCCCATTGGCGCGGACTGATCGACCAGAATCTGATCATCACCGCTGTGGCCGGCGCGGCCGAGGCCAGGCACATGATCGCCGGGGCTACGGGCGGGGTCATCCTCAACGTCTCGTCCGGCGAGACCACGCGGCCGGCCCCGTTCATGGCGGCCTATGGCGCGGCCAAGGCGGCGATCAACCACATGACCCAGACCATGGCGGTGGAGCTGGGGCCGCACGGTATCCGCGTCATCGCCATCGCCCCGGGTACGACCCTCACCGAGAAGGTGCGGGAAGTTTTCGACGACAACCATGTGGCCGCCCTGGTCGAGTCCAGTCCACTGCGCCGCCTCACCGAGCCCGAGGAGCTGGCGCGGCTGGCGGTGTTCCTCACCAGCGATCTCGCGCGTTGCATCACCGGCCAGCTCATCCTGGCCGATGCGGGGGCACATCTTTCCCGTAACCGCCCGGCGAACCGCCAATGATCGATCCCACTGCCGCGACGGCTGCCCTCGCACCCGTACGCGAACTTCTCGCGCCCGACGGGGCGGATATCGAACTTGCCGGCATCGCGGGCGGCACCGCGCGGCTAAGACTCCGGCTGGAGAATGCCGAGTGCGCCGATACATGCGTCCTGCCGCGCGCCATGCTGGAAACGCTGGCGCTCCAGATGATGCAGCCGCTTGTGCCGGGCCTCACCGGCATCGCCATCGACGATCCGCGCGAAACCGCCTAACCTCCCCTTGAGGGGCGGAAGAAACCGCCCACGCATAAGGGAGGAAAGAATGGATCGCGCATTGAGGCGTTTCGCCATCTGCTCGGCGCTGCTTTCAGCCTTCGCATTTTCCTATCAGGCCGGCGCCCAGGCGATCGGCGCACCCTCGGCGCAACTCGATCCCGACGGGACGGTTCATGCGTCCGGGTTCCTGGCGCCGTTCTCGACCTATGCCAGCCCCGAGGCCAAGGCGAACTTCATCAAGACGCACCAGCCCGGGCACACCTCGGCGGCGATGGCCGGCGTCGCCCATGGCGATCCCAAAACGTTGCGCGAACAGCTCGACAAGGCGCTGGTGCCGCAGATCGCGCACGCCAAGGAGCTGTACCCGGTCAAGGTCGAACCCTGGACGGTCGACGGCGTCTATACCGATATCGTGACGCCGGCGGCTGGCGTGCCCGAGCGCAATGCCAAGCGCGTGCTGATCAACCTGCATGGCGGCGGCTTCGTCTTCGGGGCACGGACGATCGCGCTGATGGAATCGATCCCGATCGCCTCGGTCGCCGGCATGAAGATCGTGACAATCGATTACCGGCAGGGGCCAGAGAATCACTTCCCCGCCGCCAGCGAGGATGTCGCGACCGTCTATCGGGCGCTGCTGAAGCAGTACAAGCCGGAAAATATCGGCGTCTTCGGCTGCTCCGCCGGGGGCATGCTGACCGGTGAGGTGCTGATCTGGTTCCAGACTCACAACCTGCCCCGGCCGGGCGCCGCCGGCATGTTCTGCGCCGGCGCCGGCCATACCTTGGAGGGCGACTCCCGCTATTTCTCCGCCGCGCTGAACGGCCAGGTCCCGCCGCCGCCCTCGACGCCGGAGAAGCCGGGCAATCTGCCGATGGCCTATTTCGACGGCGCCGATCCCAAAAATCCGGAGGTCACGCCGCTGGAATCGCCCACGATGATGGCCAAGTTCCCGCCCATGCTGCTGGTGACCGCGACCCGCGACATCGCCATGAGCCCGGTCATCACCACGCACCAGACGCTCTCGCGCCTCGGCGTCGATGCCGAGCTGCATGTCTGGGACGGGCTGCAGCATTCCTTCTTCACCGACATCGATCTGCCGGAATCCAAGGAGTATTTCGACGTCGTCGCCCGCTTCTTCGACAAGCATTTGGGCCATTAGGTTTTCGGTATTGCAAAACCAAGCAAGCGCTTGTCAAACAACGGCCTGAGTGTCAGTTTCTCCGCCTGTGGGCGGGCCTTAAAGGCTCCCGAATGACGTGGTGGGGGGAAGGTGCATTCGCGGGTCTCGATCAACGCGCTCTCGTCGTTCAACTGGCCGGTGGCGCAGGACATCGCCCTGCTGAAAGAGCTCGGCGTCCGGCATTTCGGCTTTCCGATGCTCAAGATCGACGCGGACGTACCGGCCGGCATCGCCGCGGTCCGCGCCTCGGGCCTGAGCATCGCTTCCGTCGCGGCGTCGGCGTCGCATTCCTCGCTGCTTGAGCCTGATTCCGCGCTTGCCGCTCTGAAGCCGGCGATCGATACGGCGGCAGCGCTGGGCAGCCCGCTCTGCTATTTCACCTCCGGCACGTCGCCGGCCGATACCAGCACCGATGCGCTGTGCGAGGCGCTGACCAAGGCGCTGCAGCCGGCCAACGCCTATGCGGCGGAGCGCGGGGTGCGGCTCGCGATCGAGAATAACAGCGTGACGACCCGGCATATGGGCTACGTCCATACGATCCGCGATGCGATCCAGCTTGCAGAGGAGGCGAACATCCAGATTTGCCTTGAGCTGCAGAATTGCTGGGTCGAGCGCGGCCTGCCCGGGCTGTTCCGCAAGCATGCCGGGCTGTTCGGCGTCGTCCAGGTCAGCGATTACAAGGTGGGTGAGGAGGTGCGGCTCAACCGGCGGGTGCCGGGCGACGGTTCCATGCCGCTGGTGTGGCTGATCGGGCAGCTGCTTGAGGCGGGCTATGCCGGCCTGTTCGAGATCGAGGTGCTGGGGCCGCATATCGAATCCGAGGGCTATGCCTCCGCGATCCGGCGCAGCGCCGAATGGCTGAGCAACCTGCTGGACCGGCTGGGCGCATGAGCTACCCCACTGCTGAGGCGTTGATAGCCGAGGCCACGGCGCGCACCGGCCTTTCCGACTTCGGGCCGCCGACCTTTCTGGAAGGGCTGGACCAGCTCCTGAAGAGCCTGGCCGCCGATGCACCGTACGACGAACCGGACCGTGCCAGAGCCATCGGTCTCATCACCCAGCGCCTGGTCAACCGCCTGAAGATAGAGGCCTGGTTCAAGGAAAATCCCGAGGCTGGGACCGCGCCGATCGACAAGCCGGTTTCCATCTGCGGCCTGCCGCGCACCGGCACCACCGCGCTCGGCAACATGATGTCGCTCGATCCGCGCTTCCGCCCCTTGCGCCCGTGGGAGCAGTCAGACCCATGCCCGCCGCCGCGCATTGAGGACGAGGCGACCGATCCGCGCCGCGTCGCCTATCTGGCCTGGCTGGAAAAGATGCACGAGGCGCAGCCCGAGCAGGCGGCGATGCATCTGTGGGATGCCGATGCGACCCTTGAGGATACCGAGCTGATGGGCCTGGAATTCCACGCCCAGCAGATGACCTGGCCGGTCTATGGCTATCACGATTGGTATCGGAAGGGCGACCTTCGCCGGACCTTTGCCTATCACGTGCGCGTCGCCCGGCTGCTGCAATCGCATCGCCCGCCGAGCCGCTGGCTGTTCAAGGCGCCGCACCACAAGTTCCACCTCGACCATGTCGTCGAGGGCTATCCCGACATCCGCTTCATCTTCACCCACCGCGACCCCGGCAAGTCGGTCCCGTCCTATGCCAGCTTCGTCGCCGCGCTTTATCCGCCCTATGTCCGCGACCGGATCGGCAAGGAGAAGATCGGGCGGGAAATCCACAACCACCTGCTGACCGGCATGCGCCAGGCTGTGGCGGCCCGCGAGAAACTGGGGCCGGACCGCTTCCTCGACGTGCACCACACCGCCTTCATCGCCAACCCGATGGCTGAGCTTCAGCGGATCTACGATTGGCTCGGCATGCCGATCACCGCCGAGGTGCGGACCAGGTTCGAAAGCTGGCTCGCGGCCAATTTTTCCGGCGCGCACGGCACGCATAATTACACCGCGGAAGAGTACGGCCTGTCGGCTGACGCCATCCGCGCCGATTACGATTTCTATATCCGCGCCTTCGGCGTGGAGTGCGGCAGCAGGGGATAGAAATGATCGAAGGCGCCAAGATCCTGATAACCGGTCCGGCGGGGCAGATCGCCTTTCCGCTGGCCAAGAAACTGGCCGAGCGCAACGAAGTGTGGGGCATCGCCCGCTTCAGCGACCCGGCAAAGCGCCGGGAGGTCGAGGCCGCCGGGATCAAGACGCTGACCATCGACCTGGAGAATCCGGACTTCGGCGAACTGCCGACCGATTTCACCTATCTGCTGCACCTCGCGGTCAGCTTCGATCCAGACTACAACCGCGCCATCCGCATCAATGCCGAGGGCACCGGCCTCTTGATGGCGCATTGCCGGAACGTGAAGGCCGCGCTCGTGATGTCGACCACCTCGGTCTACAAGCTGCACGAGGACCCGTGGCACCCCTTCCATGAGGACGATCCGCTGGGCGATATCTCGTTGCCGTCGATGCCGACCTACAGCATCGCCAAGATCGCGGAGGAGGGGGTCACCCGCTTCTGCGCGCGCCAATTCGGCATCAAGACGGTGATCGCGCGGATGGGCGCCTCATACGGCCCGCGCGGCGGCCTGCCGATCTTCTCGCTGCAGGCGCTGCTGGCCAACGGCGTGGTCAAAACGCGCTGGGACCCGTGCGTCTACAGCCCGATTCATGATGACGACATCTACGCCCATATCGAGCCGCTGCTGGACGCGGCATCCATCCCGGCGACCATCGTCAATTTCGCCGGCGACGAGCACGTGCCGCTGCAGGAGTGGGTGAAGTACGGCGCCGGGCTGCTCGGCATCGAGCCCAAGATCGAGGTCGTGGCCACGCCCGGCACCTCGCGCGGATCGGCCGCCGACCACCATCGCCGCCTCGCCATCACCGGCCCCTGCCGCGTGCCGTGGCGCGACGGCATCCGCAACGCTCTGGCCGAACTCTATCCCGACCGCGTCAAGCCCGCCTGAGGAGTGAACTCATGACCCAGACCCTGCCCGAATGGCGCACGATGCTCGACAAGCTGGCCCCCGTCGGCGACATGCTGATGGAGCGCTGGCGCCGGCCGGCGCCCTCGGCCGACGACCGGCGTGACATGCTGCGCCTGGCGCTGTCGGCGGTGGCGAACGGCTATCTCTCCCACGTCGCGCTCGACCCGCGCCGCCCGCAATGGACGCCGTGCTGGAACCTGTCGATGAACATGGGCGGGCCGTGCCCGGACTATACCTATCGCACCACCGACGTGGACCCGAAGGGCGTCTACCGCATCTCCGGCTATCGTGGCACCACCCGCTTCGCCGAGATCGCGCAGCAGAGCTATGAGCTTCTCGGCCATGAGGGGAACACCTCGGTCAAGCCGACGGTCAACGATCTGGACGAGCCGAAGAAGGGTCCGGGCGGCTGGTTCAGCGCCATCCTCAGCGCCGAGCGCCCGGCCGGCTATGACGGCGACTGGTGGCCGCTGGCGCCGACGACGGTGCGGCTGCTGCTGCGCCAATGCGCCGTCGACTGGATCGCCGAGGTCGATGCCCGCATCGCCATCGAACGGCTGGATGAGGGGCCGGAGACGACGGTCGCCGAGATCGAACGCCGCATCGGCAATCTCGCAGCCTGGGCCGAGGGCATGGTGCGCTTCGATATCGACCTCGCCCGCTGGTACCGCGATCATCATGGCCTGAACGTGCTGACCCGTTCGAAGAAGGTCGAAAGCATCGGAGGCCTGCCCAACCAGGTCTATTACGACGGCGCCTATGAGATCGACGACGACGAGGCGCTGGTCGTGGAGACCGCGCTGCCCCGTACGCGCCGGTATTGGCAGATACTGGTGGCCGACGACCGCTTCAGCACGGTCGACTGGCACAACCGCCAGTCCAGTCTGAACGAAGCCCAGGCCCGGCTCGATTCCGACGGGCTGTTCCGCTGCGTCGTCTCCGCTCGCGATCCCGGCGTGCAGAACTGGCTCGACAAGGCCGCCAACCCCTGGGGCATCCTCCAGATGCGCTGGAACCAGCCTTCCGACGCGCCCGACCCGGTCGTCACCAAGGTCAAGGTCGCCGACGTGCGCAAGCACCTCCCCGCCGACACGCCGGCCTACAGCGCGGCCGAACGCGCCGAGGCGATCCATAAGCGCAGGGTGGGCGCGCAGCTACGGCTGAACTGGTAGGGACGCTGTTACATTATCCGTGCACCCGCCGTCCCGATCCCGCTAGAGTGAGGTGATTGAGGCGGCATAGGGATGCGTCGGGATGTCGGGTGTCGGTGCGTTCGATCTGATCCTGTTTCTGATGGCGGTTGCGCTCCTGCTGGAGCTGCTGGCCGGGCGGCTGCGCATGCCGCCGGCGGCGGCCTTCATCGTGGGCGGCGCGGCGCTGGCCTTGATTCCCGGCGTGCCGGATATCGAGATCGACCCCGATCTGGTCCTGGTGCTTTTCCTGCCGCCGCTGCTGCTGTCCAGCGCCTTCTTCACCTCCTGGCGCGACTTCCGGGCCGATATCAGGATCATCGTCGCCCTGGCGGTGGGCGCGGTGGTCTTCACCACGCTCGTCGTCGGCGTAGTGGCGCATTTCATGGCGCCGTTCCTGCCTTGGGCGGCCTGCTTCGCGCTGGGCGCGATCCTGTCGCCGCCGGACGCGGTCGCCGCCAAGGCGGTGCTGCAGCGCCTTCCGCTGCCGCCCCGCCTCATCACGCTGCTGGAGGCTGAAAGCCTGGTGAACGACGCCTCCGGCCTGGTGCTGTATCGTTTCGCCGTGACCGCGGCGCTGACCGGCGCCTTCAGCCTGCATGAGGCGGCGGTCAGCTTCGTGGTTCTGGCCGTCGGCGGTGTCGCGGTCGGGGTGGGGTTCGGCCTGGCGACCAGCTGGCTGATGCGCGTGCTGAGCAACTCCCTCCATGCGATCGTCGTCAGCTTCCTGGTCTCCTGGACGTCCTACATCGTCGCGGAACGGATCGGCGTGTCCGGCGTGCTGTCGACGGTCGCCTGCGGGATGGTCATCGGCGTGACCCAGCACCGCTATCTCACCGCCAATGTCCGCATCCAGGCCGGCGCCGTGTGGGGCGTCGTCGAATTCGTCATGGAGTCCTTGATCTTCGTGCTGATCGGCCTGTCGCTGCGCGGCATCCTCGATCGGCTGGGTGGCCGCTCGGCGGACCTGATGGCGATATTCCCGGCCACGGCCGCGATCGTCGCCACCGTGATCCTCGCCCGTTTCGCCTGGATTTTCTGGGTGGCCTTCGCGCCGCGCCTGCTGAAACCCGTCCGCCGCCTCAACGAGGAGAAAGTCCCCTTCGCGATCCAGATCGTGATGAGTTGGGCCGGCATGCGCGGGGTGGTGAGCCTGGCCGCCGCGCTGGCCCTGCCCGAGGGGTTTCCCGGGCGCGACTTCATCCTGGCGGTCACCTTCGCGGTCATCGTGGTCACGGTGCTGTTCCAGGGCGGGACGCTGGCGCCCCTGGTGCGGCTGCTGAAGCTCGAACGTTATGCAAGCGCGCGCACCCAGGCGATGGGGGAGGCGGCAGCGCGCGCCCGGGTCCACGCCGCCCAGCTGGCCGCGGTCGAACGCCTCTCCCTCCAGCCCGATGGTACCCACAGCCATCCACGGCTGATGGAGCAGTACAGCTACCGGTCGCGGGCCACCCGCAATTTCGCCGACGATGTCGGCGGTCTCGTCAGTCACCGCGATGCGCATTTCACGGTCGTGCTTGCCGCCGTGGCCGCCGGCCGTTCGGAACTGTTGCGCCTGCATGGCGGCAATGAAATCCATGACAGCGTGCTGCGTTCGATCGAGCTGGAACTGGATCTGGACGAGCTGTCGGCGCAGCACTGGCTTAACGCCAGTTGAGGCGTTGGTGGTAATTCTGTGATCAATAATCGATCATCTTGTCTTGTTAAGATCAATTAAAATTAAGAATTATAATATTATAGGAAATTCCAAATAATATTTCATTGAGTTATAACATTGCTCGTCAAGTCTTCATCGTAGTTTCCATGCCTCCGCGTAGGCGGGTTCCGTGGAAACTGACGAAGGTGAGACGCAATGAGTCTGTTCAATTTACGGCTGGCCGCCTGCGGCCTTGTGCTCGCGGCGGCGCCCATGATGGGGGGCCAGGCGCTGGCCTGGGGCCATACCGGGCATGTCAGCATCGGGCTGGTGGCGGCCGATGCGCTGCCCGACGATCTCAAGAGCTTTCTGCTGACCGACAAGGCGGATATCGAGATCAGCGAATGGAATGCCGAGCTCGACGTGTCCAAGACCTCAGGCAATATCCATGACTTCGAGCGCGATCCCGGCCATTTCATGGATATCAGCGACGACGGCACCATCGCCGGCGTGACCGCGATCGGCAGCATGCCGTCCTCGCGCCGCGACTTCGACACCGCATTGCGCAGTGCGTCGCCGACGCAGACCCAATATGGCATCGGCTATCTCTATTACAGCCTGGTCGACGGCTGGCAGCAGGTGCGCAAGGACTTTGCCTATATCCGCGCCTTCTCGGTCGGCGAGAAGACCTCGAAAGGCTTCGCCGACAAGGCTTTTTTCCATACGCAGCTTCAGCTGCGCAAAAAGCTGACCCTGCGCGATATCGGCGTCTGGGGCCATTATGTGGCCGATGCCAGCCAGCCGATGCATGTGTCGGTGCATTTCAACGGCTGGGGCAATTTCCCCAACCCGAACAATTTCACCCAGGCGCCGATCCATGCCCCGTTCGAGGGCGCATACGTGAAGCAGTTCGTCACTGTGAAGGCGATCCAAAGGGCGCTGCCGCCCTACCACGACTGCCAGTGCGCGATCGAAGTCAGGGAGGCGCAGTATCTCCAGGCGACGCTCGCCCAGATACCCGCGACCTATCAGATGGCGGTGCCGAGCCAGAACTACACCGTCAGCGATCCCAGAGCGGTCAAGTTCGTGGCCGAACGGCTGGCCGCCGGCGCGGCCGAGCTCAGGGACCAGATCGTCGACGCGTGGAATTCCAGCGCGACCTGGACCGTCGGCTTCCCGCTGATCAAGGTCGCCGATATCGAGAGCGGCGCGGTGACGGTGAACCGCGACTCGTTCTGGTCCGACTGATCTGAAGAAGGGCGGTCTGCCCGGCTGGAGAGGCCGGGCAGACCGCGGTCATTCGCCGCCCTCGGGCCGGGGCGGGATCCATATCGTGACCCGGGTGCCGGCGCCGGCGTCGCTGTCGATCGTCAGCCTGCCGCCATGCAGCCTGACCAGCCCATCCACCAGGGGAAGGCCGAGGCCCGTGCCGCCATGCGACCGTGCATAGGAATTGTCGATCTGCTCGAACGGCAGGGTCAGGCGGGGAATCTCGGCGCGCGGGATGCCGATGCCGGTATCGGATACGACGATCTCGGTTCCGCCGCCTGACGCCGAGGCAGCCTGCACCCGCACGGTCCCGCCCTCCGGCGTGAAGCGGACGGCGTTGGACAGCAGGTTGAACAGAACCTGGCGCACCGCGCGCTCGTCGGCATAAAGGGCGGGCGGCGGCGTGGCGACGGCGATTTCCAGATGCTGGTTCCTGGCGGCGGCCTGGGGCGCGATGAGGCGGATGGCGCTTTTCACCGTATCGGCGATATCCAGCTCGGCGCGGTCGAGATCCATCTTCCCCGCCTCGACCTTCGACAGGTCGAGGATGTCGTTGATCATCTGCAGCAGATGCGCGCCGCTTTGATGGATCAGCCCGAAATATTCCTTGATCCGCGCCGGCAGCGGCGTGTCGGACGGTATCGCCGGCCCCAGCTCCGAGAAGCCGAGAATGGCGTTCAGCGGCGTCCTCAGCTCATGGCTCATGGTGGTGAGGAAAGTGGATTTGGCGCGGTTGGCCTGTTCGGCCCGCTGCCGCGCCTCGTCACGGTCTCCCGCGATCCTTTCGAGCTCGACCGACCGCTGGCCCAGCTCCAGCTGAAGCTGCAGGTTGGCCATCATCGTCAGGCAGAAGATGATCACCGAGGACACGACGATCCCCGCCAGATAGATCGCCGTATTGCCCGTGGTCGGGGCGAACAGGCTGAATTGCGGCGGACCGAACAGGGCCATCGCCGCGCGGGACGTGTGCACGACGACCACCAGTGACATCGCCGCGCCGGCCGTCCATGACATGCGCTTCAGCGCCGGGTCCGTCCGCCGGAACAATTCATAGGCGCTGGCCCCGCATCCCGAGGCCAGCAGCATCGAGCCCAGCGCGAGGCGGACCGGAAGATTCGCGTCGACATAGACGAAGTAGGCCATGACGGCGACGAACGCGGCATCGAGCGCGAACGTCTCGCGCCAAAGCGCCCGCACGCCGTTGAACTTGCGGATGCCGTTCCAGATCGTGAGCGGGGCCATGACCGTGATGGCGTTGGCGACCAGTATGGTCAGCCAGTCGGGCGCCGTGCCGCGTAGCGACGCCAACGCCATGCCGATGCCGAGACAGAGTCCGCCGGCGCCCCAGATGCCGACGCTGCGCGCCCCCGGCTGCCATTGGCGGCTGAGAATCATGATCGTCCCGGCCGTCATGATCACGGCAACCTGGGCGACGAAAAGGGTCCGGATGTCGAGCACGCTGTGGCCTGACAGTCTTATCGATCGGCGGTTATCACGACACGACCGCTGCAGGGCAGCCGCTGAGATGGGTTGACCGTCGGGCGGGTGCCGCCCGACTGGATTCAACTTCCACTTTGAGCAAAATTAAGCCGTTCGGATTTCGTATGTCCAGGCGGATCGGACCTAGAACCGCATCGGCACCTTCGTAAACCCGCGCACGTTCGGCGAGTGCATCCGCGCCAGCCCGGTCTCGTCGACCTCGAACTTGCCGATGGCGCCCAGTATCTCCTCCATCGCCACGCGGGCCTCCATCCGCGCCAGGGCCGCGCCCAGGCAGGCATGCAGGCCGCCGCCGAAGCCCAGATGGTCGCGCGGGTCGCGGCGGATGTCGAAGCTTTCGCCGTCGGCGAATTTGCGCTCGTCGCGGTTGGCACTGGTGAACAGCAGGGCGACCTTGGCGCCCTTGGGGATGGTTTTCCCATGCAGCTCGACATCGCGCGTCGTGGTGCGGGCCATCATCTGGGTCGGCCCGTCATAGCGCATGGTTTCCTCGATCGCCGAGGGCAGCAGCGACATGTCGGCCAGCAGCATCGCCATCTGGTCTGGGTGCTTGTGCAGCTGATAGCAGATATTGCCGATGAGCTTGGTCGTGGTCTCGTTACCGGCGATCGACAGGATGTAGGTATAGCCCAGCACATCCTCGTGGGTGATCTTGCCGGCGTCGCGCGCGGCCAGCAGCGAGGTGATGATGTCGTCGCGGCTGCCGGCCGCCTTGGCTCGCTCGGCGATGTCGGTGTTGAAATATTCGAACAGCTTGATCGTCGCCTGCATGCCCTCGTCGGGCATCTCGAACACGCCTTCGTCGCGATGGACGACCATGTCGGTCAGCGCGCGCAGGCGATCCTCGTCGGCACGGGGAAACCCTAAGAACTTGCAGATGATCGCCATCGGCAGCTTGGCGGCGAAATCGCCGATGATGTCGATCCGGCCGGTGCTGGCATGCGGCGCCAGCAGCTCCCGCGCCATGTCGCGCACGACGTTTTCCAGCGGCGCCAGCTTTTCCGGCGTGAACAGGCCGGAGACGAGGTGGCGCAGCCTGGTGTGGACCGGCGGGTCGGAATTGATCAGGGTCGGCAGCTGCGCCTTCAGTTCCTCCAGCGAGGTGCCTTGCGCGCTCGAGAAGGTCTTGAAATCGCGGACCGCATGCTGGCAGTCGTGATAGCGCGACAGCGCCCAGAACCCGTACTTTGCGTTGTGATAGACCGGAGCCTGATCCCTCAGCGCGCGATAGACCGGATACGGGTTGTCGTGAAACCTGTAGTCGAACGGATCGTATTCCAGCATCGCCCTTCCCCGGCAGATTCCTCGGCGCCCACCATAGCCGCATTGCCCGCCGATGCCAGCGCCGATGAAGTTCTTGTCCGCTTTGCCGCAGCATGGCCTGAAAACAGTGTTGTGAGCCGCCGCCACGCAGTTATCGTGCGGGCCAAACTTTGGGGCAGGGGAGCCCGATGCTCGAATTCAATCCATACGACCGCGAGTACGGGGTCGATCCGTATCCGCTTTATGCCAAGCTGCGCGACGACGCGCCGGTCTATCACAATCCGGGGATGAAGTTCTGGGCGCTCACCCGGTTCGAGGACGTGCTGAACGCCCACCGCGATGCCAAGCTGTTTTCCAGCGCCGGTGGCGTGACGATCGAGGGCACCGAGGCGGCGATGCCGTTCCTGATCGTGAAGGACCAGCCGGAGCATAGCTGGGCCAAGGCGCTGGTTGTGAAGATGTTCAGCCGCCACCGCATGATGGCGCTGGACGAATTCATGCGGGCCAAGGCGGCGGAACTTCTGGAAACTATCTACGAGAAGCACGGGCCCGGCGGCGAGTTCGATTTCGTCAAGGAGTTCAGCGTTTCGCTGCCGCTCGCCGTCATCAGCGAGCTGCTCGGCATCCCGGAGGAGCTGAGGGCCGAAATCCATAGCCTGAGCAACGTCACCATCGCGCGGGGTCCCGACATGGATCAGAACGCCGCCGCCATGGCGACGATGCGGACGATGGAAATCTATATGGGCCTGGCGGCAGACCGCCGCGCCAATCCGAATGACGACGTCGTCTCCATGCTGATCGCCGAGGAAGTCAAGGACGAGGCCGGCGGCACGCATCACATGGAAGACCACGAGATCGCCGCCCGCTTCCTCGAAATGGGCTTCGCCGGGCATGAGACCGTCGCCAAGGCGATCCCGAACGGAGCGATGGCGTTCCATCATTTCCCTGACGAACGCAAGCGCCTGCTGGACGATCGCAGCCTGATCAAGAACGCCGTCGATGAAATCCTGCGCTTCGACCCGCCGTCGCAGCTGCAGGGCCGCACCACGACCACCGACGTGACGCTTCACGGCGTCACCATCCCGAAAGGCGAGAAGGTGATGCTGGTGACCGGTGCCGCGACACGCGATCCGCGCCAGTTCGAGCGGGCCGACAGCTTCGACGTCACAAGGCCGGTCAGCGACTATCTGTCGGTGTTCTTCGGCTTCGGCGTTCATAAATGCCTGGGGATCCATCTGGCGCGCCAGGAGATCGCGATCGCGTTCGATGCGCTGATGAACCGCTTCCCCAACTATGAGGTCGACCCGGGGCGCGCCACCCGCGCGGTGCTCAGCAACGTCCGCGGCGTGGCCAGCCTGCCGATGACGCTCGGGCACCACGCCTAGGGCGCAGGATCACCTCTGGCTGGCCGGCATCCGCACGACCAGCCCGTCCAGCGCCTCGCTGACCTTGATCTGGCACGACAGGCGGGAATTGGGCTGGCGTTCGCCTGCCAGGCCCAAGAGGTCGTTCTCGTCATCGGAGGCAGGCGGGCCTACCCGCCCTGCCCAGGCCGGGTCGACATAGACATGGCAGGTGGCGCAGGAGCAGCTGCCCCCGCAGTCGGCGTCGATTCCAGCCACCCCGTTCCGGACCGCACCTTCCATCACCGACACGCCGGCGCGGACCTCCAGCGTCGTCGTGACGCCATCATGGCTGATATAGGTGATGCTGGGCATGGGCTGGCCGATCTCGTTGGATATCGGCCGCCCTTATAACCACAAAAACATTTCAGTCAAAATGTAAATTTACCCGACTGGCGCTGCGAGCGCATGATGCACGCTTGCCGATTGGGTATAGGTGACCGCCGTACCCGTCGCGCCGTCGGTGGCGAGGTGGAATCCTGCTGCCACATAGTTGCCGAACAGCGTGATCGTGGCCTTCAGCGCCCCGTCGGTGATCGTCAGCGTGCCTTG
>Ga0207694_10001908_pt1 | contig 17281 bp, 10 predicted proteins | sample KBSC34metaG_FD_184353 | JGI IMG/M metagenome (GOLD analysis project Ga0207694, IMG submission 184353) | Corn rhizosphere microbial communities from Kellogg Biological Station, Michigan, USA - KBS C3-4 metaG (SPAdes) (version 2) | ecosystem: Host-associated > Plants > Roots > Rhizosphere > Soil... | reverse complement strand
CTATTTTAAAGAACCCAAGTCAAAAGGAGGCGACTGGCAGGGAGTATCGCAAGCGTCCTGGGAGCTCACCACCGGTTACAACTTTTTTTCTGTGATGGGCATAGACAACAATGTGCAGTCTGGACGTCAGGCGGCTGGACAACGAGTCCGCAAGCCCACCAGCTCATTGACCGTAGTGACAACGAATATCCGGCCGGGGTATATCCGCAAGAATGGCGTCCCTTTTAGCGATAAAGCTGTTTTGACAGAATACTTCGATCGAACCAATGAGTCGAATGGTGATAGCTGGCTCGTAGTAACCAGTATTCTGGATGATCCGGTTTATCTCAACCAGCCTTTTGTGATTACGACTCAGTTTCAAAAACAGACTGACCGATCGGGCTGGAACCCAACCCCTTGTAGCGCGCCATGAAAGGAGGGGATTTATGAAACATTCCTCGAATACATCATTGCTAAACGCCGGACTTGTTCTTTTGGTTGGTATCGTATGCCCGTGTTATGTCATGGGGCAGGTAGACCTCAGTGGCGATTGGACCCTGTTGATGCATGAAGACGAAGCGTGGCGTGGACCCGGCCCTGAACTAGGCGAGTACGAGGGTCTCCCACTAAACGCCGCTGGCAAAATGAGAGCCTGGAGTTGGAATGCTTCCATTAATACTCTACCGGAGCACCAATGCATTCCGCTCCCGGCGGACGATTTCACGGATTTCGGCAATATCCGAATCTGGAAAGAGGTCGATCCGGCAACCCAGCGTGTGATCGCCTGGCACGAATATACCGAGTGGCAGGCGCAGGAGCGCGTGATTTGGATGGATAGCCGTCCGAGACCATCGGAATTGGCGGCTCACACCTGGCAAGGCTTTTCCACAGGAAAATGGGACCGCAACGAATTAACCATACAAACGACTCACCTGAAGGAGGCGCAGTACGAGCGCGTCGGTACCTATCGTAGCGATCGCGGAACGCTGACGGAGCATTGGATCAGACACGGAAACTATCTAACGATTATGCTCATCATCTCTGATCCCGTTTATTTGGCGAAGCCTCTTGTCCGGACTCGCCAGTACGCGCTCGACCCGGATCAGACGATGCGTGGATATAACTGCGTTCCCACGGCAGAAATTGCGGGTCGCCGCCCAGGGTATGTGCCGGACTACATCCCCTGGAAGAACCCTTTCAAGCTGGACGCAGTAACGCGATATAAAGTGCCTGAGGTTGCCGTGAGCGGCGGGCCCGAAACCATGTATCCGGAATTCGTCGCGAAGCTGAAGAACCCGAATGCTAGGGTGCCGGAGATAGCCGAGACCCGCACCTCGCCGACAGCTGCTCCGCCTACCTCCAACCTGAATGACCTGAGCATTACGGCGCTGCGGGTCCAGCGAAACGTGTACATGTTGCATGGAGCGGGCGCCAACATTACGGTTCAGGTCGGCGATGATTCCGTGTATGTCGTGGACTCGGAGTTCGCGGCGCTGGCTCCGAAGATAGTCGCCGCGATCAAGCAGATTACGAACAAACCGCTTCGATACGTTATCAATACCAGTTTTGATGCCGATCACACTGGCGGGAACGCCGAGGTGGCAAAGGCTGGCAACCAGATTGAAATGTATCCTTTTGGCGGCGAGACACCGGCCACAATTGTGGCCCACGAAAACGTGCTGAAGCGCATGAGCGCGCCTACCGGACAGGTATCTCCGGTGAGCGACAGTCTGTGGCCCACGGAAACGTACGCCACCCCTCAAATGCAGCTCTATAATGGTGAGGGTATTCAGTTGATCCACGAGCGTGCCGCGCATACGGACGGCGACACCATCGTATACTTCCGCGGTTCGGACGTTATCAGCAGCGGCGACATCTTCTCGACTGAGACATATCCGGTCATCGATCGGAAAAATGGCGGCACGTTTAGCGGAATTCTGCAGTCCCTCAACCACATCATTGAGCTCAGCATCCCGAAGGGGCAGCAGGAAGGTGGCACATATATCGTTCCCGGCCACGGCAGAATCTGCGATCAAGCGGATGTCGTCAACTACCGGGATATGGTCACCATGATTGGCCACCGCATCGCGGATCTGATCGCCGATGGCAAAACTCTCGAACAGGTCCTGGCTGCCCAGCCGACCATGGACTTCGACGGCCGCTATGGGGCGCCCACTCCAAATTGGACTAAGGAGATGTTCATTGAGACCGTATACAACGAACTGAAGGAATCGAAGAAATAACCCCAGTTGGAGTTGACCTTTGCTCTGGCCGACTGGGCTTTGACCGGCGGTTCGCCGATCCGGCGGGCGAATTTCTTATTGCCTTCGTTTATAACGCGAGCAGCGGGCCGGATGGTGAAGAAGGCGGGTTTCGCTAGCCTGCAGCCCCTTCACGGATTGCAAGCCTATGGCTTCCGGAACTTCGAAACTACAGACTTCGTGTCAAGGTATTATGTGGGTAATCAGTTTGGTTTCTGGCGATGCCCCTGTTGTTGGCGTAGAGCCAAAACAACAGGGTAGAAGCTGGTCGGGCCGCCGGGATTTGAACCCGGGACCTCTTGCACCCCAAGCAAAAAATATCAATCGCTTACAGACTGCACCCGCTGAAAACCCAAGACTTGTGCGGCGCGATTTGGACGCCAAATGGACGCCAAATGGACGCCAAACGGCCAGATTCAGCGCTTTGGACTCCTCCCTGACTCCGCTCCGGCGGATTGATAATTCGAGTGTTAGTGGATCGTTGACGTTGCCGGCTTCAAATCGGAGAGGTTCGGCGGGACACCTGGGGCTTGCTCCGGAGGCACGGTCGCTACCTTGGCTGGCGTCTCTGCTCGCTTCTCATTGGCCTGAGCAAGCTTCTGCTGAATGCGAAGCGTCAACTCATTCTGTCGTTCCGCCGTGACGAAAGTATACTCGCCAGTCATTTCGAGGTCGCTGTGGCCTGCAATTTTCGATGCCTCGATCGCGCTGCCACCCACCTGCTGCCGCCAGGTAATATTGGCACGGCGGAAGGAGTGAGGTCCAAGGCCAGGAAAGTCGCAGCCTTCTATTTCAGCGGCCAGGTGGAGTGCGTCACGCACTCCCGAGTCCCACAGCGGCCGCTCCGGCGCCCTACGTTGGTGGAACACCCACGAGTCAAGCTTGGAGCCTTCCTTCATAGCTTTCTCTTGGTAGCGGGCGGACAGGTCGCCGATGCCAAGGACGCGGCGGCTGTCTTCGCTTTTCGGTACACCGATGTCCTGGTGCCAGACTCGTTGCTCAATCTTGATTGTTGCGGCGTCGATGTTCACGTGCTTCCACTTCAGGCCTAGTACTTCAGAGATTCGTGCACCTGTGGCTATACAGGTTTCGATAACGAGCTTGTGAGGTTCTTCTAGCAAGGTGAGAACACGCGCGGTTTCGTCGAATGAGAGGATCCGGCGCTCATACTTGTGGCGTTTCTTGCCGAGCTTCGCCTTGCTAGCTGGACTGCGCTTGCCCTCTTCCCACAACCCATGGCCCTCGGCGTAGTAGAAGATACGACTCATGATCGCGCGAACGCCATGCATAGTCCACCAAGAATCAAAGGTCGTGTGCAGCCAGTCCTCGACTGCCTTAGGCTGAATCTGGTTCAGGCGAAACTTGCCCCAACGCGGCACGATGTACTCGTTTAGATAGAACGTCTCTTTTACGCGCCTTGGCTTCGCGATCTGGTTTTCGCGGCCGAGGTAGCCGTCCTCGTACATCTTGGCGACTTCACCGAAAAAGGCAACGCCAGTGGCGGCGAGCTGCTCGACGGCGACCTCTACGGTCGGCGCGTTTAGTTTTGCCAGGAACTTGTCGCGCTCAATTTCCGCTTGTTTCTTGGTGATGGAACCATCGCCTTTGCTCGGGCCGACTGCCTGGTACTTCCGCAGTGTCTTGATGGTGCCATTCGGCTGAATGTCGTCAGACCGATACCGAAACACCCACGGCCAGCCGTTCCGGTCTTTCCGTGGCTTTACTTGCGGATGTTGAACGCGCGCTTTCACTCGCAGCCCTCCGGCCAGCATGTGAAGACTACCGTCAGCGCTCCGCATCATTCAACTCCAAATCTCCTGCCGATTTCTCCAGGAGTCTGTTCTTCTTGGGATACCCGACAAACCCGACAATTGCGATATATGTAATTGATTCCACTTCGTCGAGCGATGTCGGGTTGATTCAATTTCCCGACAAGAAACCCGACAAGCCACCCGACATTTGCTACTAGTCTGCATCCTCGTCTCCGTCCGAAACTTCTGGCAAAATCGTCGCTCGCGTAAAATGCAGCACAGATTTTGACGACCCGCCAAGAGTGCGGCGGACTGTGAGGGTCTGGCGCTTGACGTCGATCGACGCAAGCAGATGTTTTTCGTGAAGTCTCTTCCGGAGAGTGCTTTCCGATACGGCCAGAATTTCGCCGACATCACGGCCGGCCGTCTGGACTACACGAAATGCTGCGTTCTCTTCGAGGTAGACATTCTCCTCGTCTACCCAACCAATGCGGTCACCCAACGGTACGCAGTTACCCTGGGCGTCGCATCGCCAGCCGCAGGCCGAGGCGGCTCGATCCGGTGCCCCGCCGCTCCGGGCCTCAAGATGAGCTCGCCCCGATGTCAACACGGAACTGAGCAAGCTAAGAAATCTTGTTGTTGGCTCCGTTTCCTTTTGATGCTTAGCCTGCTCTGCGGCGACCTGGCGAAGTGCATCCCAACAGCGACTCGCAAGCCGCTCGCTGCGTCCCTGATCGATGGCACTTGCCGCAACTGCGAATTCCAAAAACAGCTCAAACGCTGCTTGCAGGTTGGCGATTATGTCTGGCGTGCGTGCATGAGCTGAGTCGCGGAGGGCTTTGGCGCGATACTCGGAAATCTTCAGTTGGAACTCCGCGCGCGCCGGATCGTAATGTCCGGCGACCCACTGCACAAAGCCGGCCATCGCTCTGGCATATAGACCGATCTGCGCGTCCGCCTGGCATGCTGTCAGTCGGCTGAGGTCGATGCATCCCTTCGCAACCTCAATGATCATCAAGCGAGCTCGAACCGACTGCCCGCGTGGAGTATCTTCTCCGGTAGACAAGATCAAAGCGCGGGGTGGCTTTGGTTCGCGCAATTTAGCCGTAGAGTCAAGGCGGCTTCGGCCCGCCTGGTTCCCGGCGGCCCGAAATACTCGCTCTGCAGAGGCGTGATATCTAGCAACGTCCGTACCGCCACCCTGCGGGGCGAAATCGTCGATCACCAAGAGTGCGTCTTTTGCATGAAATGCCAGCGCTTCAAGGGCATTGCCTGTAGACGACCACGAGCCCGGCAGGTGAACGCGATCCATAGCTGCACCAAAGTGTTGTTGGTGCAGTGCGGCTAGCTCGCTCTTAAACGCGCCGGTTTCGCCGACGACATGTAGCGCGAAATCGGAATCACCCAAGACAGCTCGAAATACTGCTGCCAGGAGTGGAAAGCTAGTCGAGGACGGACTGAGGTCTAGGAGTCGGAGACTGGCTGAAACGGCTTCGGCGAGGGTGCCCGTCTCAGTAGAAGGAAGTAACTGATAACGGCTCAATGCCCCAATAAGACGCACATCGACGTCGGTTCGGGCGCCAGACTCACCAACGCCGCCGCCACCGTGGAGATAAACCAAGCTATTTTCGATCCTGCGCCAACCCGTGTGCGTGTAGACGCACTTATCTTCTGCGGTTAGCGACGCTGTCTGAATCGCGGTCCGGGCGTATTCACGCAGATGGGGAAACGTGATCGCGGCAGAACCGAGACGGTCGATTGGCCAATTCATGGCTGCGAACTCAGAAGCCGGCACCGTGAATCGGCAGCGTCTGCCCATAAGTTCTGCTTCGATCTCGAACTCGCGCTTACTTTCGACGCCATCATCTAGTCGCACGTTGGTCACAATTCGGGCTTGAAAGTTCGTCAATTGCACCTGCGTGAGACCGCCCCCTTTAGTCGTGACGCGAAAGAGACCCTCAGGTCGGGATTCAAACTGAGGGGGAACGATCACGTGGAGGCGGCCGCCCGAAACAGACTGTTCGAACAATTCGAGTACTTTGGCTGGCCCCCAGGCGGCCAGCAAATCGTCGATTCCGTTGACGCCGCAGTCTTCTGGGAGACTAACGAAATCCACCTTCGCATTACGTGTGGTGAGTTCCTGGCAGATTCCTCTCCGGGCCCATTGGACGCTGTCATTGGTGTGGACATTCGCATCGAAAACGATGAACACCTTTCGGTCATTCCACTCGATGCGACTCAAATCTGGAATTGGGCCTCTGACATCCAATCGTTCGCCTTTTGGGCCGCCGGTCTTTCCGATCCTGCCGCGCCAGTTCCAAACGCCCGCGATCGCAACCGGAATGAATCTAGGGCTGTCCGTCTCGTGATTGGCGAGACGCCAGAGAGCTAGTGCCTTCTTCTCGCCTTCAACGAGCACAATCGGAATCTGCTTATCCGCAAGCTGCTCTAAGGTGACTCCAGGAGGAACGTATAGTCGATTGGCGCCATTTGGGGGACTGAGGTATTTCCGTTCCTGCTTTAGTTTGCCGTTCTTGCCCTGAGTCCAATCGGGATTGTCACGCCGAAGCCGATGATTGAAGGCAGAAGGATCGCCGGGCCAGTAATAGGTTATGAGAATGCCGGCGTAGTCTCGCTTCCCTTTCTGGCCAACAATCTCCCGGCCTTCAAGATCCGAGACCCGTCGCAGCACCGCCGAATCGGCGATTTCCCGTGAGATCCATACCTTTTCAAGGGCTGCATAGTCTTCCTCTGTTAAGGAACTCCCCCAGGGGGGAGGAATAAAGCTTGGTTTCTTGGGGCTGTCGCTCATTACTATCGCTGCCCCTGGTACGAATGTGTTATTTCGGACGCATCCAGCCCAAAGAGCTGGGCAAGGGCGAGCATGATGGCTCGGGCCGCGCTTTCACCCGAGGCTCGTCCAATGCGGCCCTTGCTTCGTACTTCGATCGTGAACCCTCGGCCCGGTACTGAAGCCAGCGAATAATCGTCGGTGAGATGGTCCAATATGCGGAAGGCATCTCGAACGTCAGTCAACGGATGGAATTTGGATCGTGGAATCCATCCCCTCTGGGGTTTGACGTAGCGATCGGGAGCCGAGCGCCATCCCAGAACCAAGCGGGCGAGTTCGTCCACAAGCAGCCGATCGGTCATTTTGTTTTTCCCACCTCGCCAGGAAACGGGAACCGACCTGCGGCAGCACGAAAATGGGCAGTTTCAGACTTAACGCTAAGTCCCTTTCCTCGGTCCGCATGAACTGAAGCTGCCTCGCCGTACCGTTGGGAATGGATCCATACCAATACCTCTGCCTTGTCGTATCGGATTAGATGTCTTCGGATGCGATACCAGGGTGGTCCGCCTCCACGCTTACGCCAGGACGCAAGCGTAGTCTCTTCGATACCGATGAGCGCCGCTATTTCGCGGGGCGGAAGAAGTTTTTCAGGGTTGCCATTCTCGAGTTGATACTGTTCGGAATCCTCGGCGCGTTGCTCCATGTTGGGAGCTTAGATCTGACCCCAGTCGAAATTAGCAGTCGAAAATAGTCAAAAATGGTCGAAAATCCAACCCTGCGCGAAGGAGCTATGATCGGCGGCGCTCGGGACGGGGGACATCTCGCGGATATAGATCTTCTGGCTTGCACCCGCAAATGCTGGCTACTACTCGGTAATTCTCGTCGGACACCCATCTCGTTTCCTTGGTGATTGCATACAGCGTGTCCTTGCTAAGGCCGATCTTGCCAGCAAGCTTTTCGTAGGAGCGCCGGGGAGGGCGCAGCCTGTAGTCGTCAACAAACTCCTTTGGACTCTTTTTCGAACTCAAAGCCGCCAGCAGTCTCGCAGCATCTTCGGCAACGGTTTCCGCAGCGGTCAAATTCGAACCGACCTTCAACCGTACGCTCACATCGTGTTGATCATTACTAGCCTGCACATCCGCGACCTCCTGCAAGAGTTTGCGACACCTTCGCCACCGCTCCGACCGTTCGATCCCAGGTGCTATGTCGCCTGGCACGTCCGTAACGACTCGTGCAATAAAGTCACCGTCGAATAGGCCAGCTGCAACTGAATAGCAGTGAACGAATTTCAAACACTCCGACTCGAACTGCGCTGCCGTCAGGAGTTCTTGCATCCCAAGCCGGTGCCCTTCTTCGACAAAAGCTATAAGGACATCCAGAATAAACTCACACACCAATCCTTCGGCGATCTCGAACTCTGTGACGCCACCGCGTTTCTCTTTCAAAGCGTCTTCCGCGCGCAGCCTAGCAGCCAGAACCTTCCTTCTTGCAGTCTCTGGGAAGTATGCGGGAAACTCATACATCATTTTCGGCACAACAATATCGGCCACCTGGTTTGAGGCGAAGCCCAGTTTGATCGCGCGGGTGGATCGACGGGTGACCGGCCCAAAATCGATGCTCCCGATCAGATCTTGCCGAGGACCGGTACTCTCAACCGACGCAATGTCCCACTGGGGAAGAGAGGACACTTTCGATTTGAGACTCTCGTCGGGCCTCCGCGGATTGTCAATTCCCTGGCGATCCGCCTTCGCAGCAAGGCGTGAACAGTAACCGGCCGACGACTCCAGCAGACCCTGAATGTAGCCCCCCACTCTCCTCCTGGGGAAAACTCCTTTCTAATTTGACGGTTTGAAACTTTCAGGAGATCTTTCGCCAGGTGATAAAGCCAGAAAGCCGTCGGGTCGACGCCGGGAGGGCATCCTAGCGCGTTCGCTGCCTGCGTTGCAATATCTTCAAAGTCGCTAATGAGTCGTCCGTCGAATCCACCCCTAAGTTGACAGCGGCCGAATTCGCCATGCTCACTGGAAAAATCGCAATAAGCCTTGAGCCATTCCTCGCGAGTTTCCCGACCTAACATTGACCGTTGACGCGCGAGGAGGGCGTCGAACTCTGTCCGACGAGCACGCCAGAAATCGGGCTCACGTGTCACTTGGGCGGACTGCCGCGCAGGGCCGGTACGCTGATCCGTTTTCCCGGAAACTAATCTTGGTGGCATCGTTGTTCCTGCGGTTGTTGTCTCGGAAGTCGCGACCCCTGCCCTAGTGGGGCGAGGTTCCGTGGCGGGGTTGGCTATTCCGTTCCCCGGACTTGTCAACTCGGCCAAGGCGTTCTCATGAATTTGCTGTTTAGAACGCGCTGAGATTTCTAGAATTCGCCCAGAGAAGTCGCGGGTCAAAGCTTCAGCCTTCCGCTTGCCCAGACGTTTGGTTTGTTTTGCGATTGAGGCCGTAGTTTTGCGGATGAATTGTTTGGCCAAGTTGTCTAGTTTTCGACACCTCATGTTTATGGACTTCTCATCTCTGATGGCCACTACAGCTTGGGCGGCGTGGTTAAAATCATGGACGCAAGCATCAATAAAATCATTGAAGGTCGCTCGGCCGGCGTGAACTTCAGCCTCAAGAGCGTGGGAGTCGGCCAAATTCTCGTGATGGTATTGCCATGCTACTTTGTAATATGGGTCTTGTGGCGATAGCTTTTCTAGGAAACCACGCGGCCTGGGACGTTCTTCAGCCTTTTGAGGCTGAAGCGATTGGGCTAATAACTGATCTTTTCGGTCCAACAACGCAGTTCTTACTTCCGGCATACATAAACTTTCAAACCTCATCCGATCATCGAAACCTAATCCCTTCCACCGTGCATTAGTCTCGCTGTAAACGAATTTCATTCCGATGGTCAGCAGTTGCCCTAGGCGCCGATAGGGCCGCCTGAGACTCAAATATTCGACTGCGATTGCTTCAAAATAAGCACGCGCATAGTCGATGGATACCGTCTTCGCCAAGTCAGCATCCAGACAACGACCGTCAGAGTCAATTTGGAACGGGTCATCAATAAGGCACTTCCGTTGTGCCTGCCCCAATCCGAGGCGGGCTTGCTCTGCCACTCGCCAAATGTTTTTCCGACTTTTTACAGTTAGTTCTGGCAAGCTCTTGAAAGATTCTGTTTTCATCCTTTTGCAGTCGGCGACCGCAGGCTCTATTTTCGCGTAAAGTACCCAGGTACTGCAGCGGACGCCGAACGTTGATTTGGTTTGATCACCGGAGTGGGCAATATTCTATCAGCAAGCTAAAGGATTGTTGCATTGTCCCAGAGGCAGCGACGGGTAAAGGAGTAAGGCACAAATGGAGACAGGGAGTGGTGGCAATGATCATACAGCAGCTTTCGAATAGAGTCCTGAAACTTGAGCGATTGATACCTCCAGAAAGAGATCAGAGTTATACTCTGGAAGAAATATGCCGGTCCATGTGGCGACAAAACAAGAAACGGTTCATCGAGACAGCCAAAAACAACAGCTATCAACTATTCGTCTACCAATTCGAGCGGGAAGATGCGGAAGCCGCCGCATCCAGAAACGGTGGGCCCTGCCGCTAGGAGTCGCAGGCTAGTCACAGACATTCCGGAAGCATCAACTAATCCTCTCGACCGCTATGGCGCGACTGAACACATTCCGATAATACGGAATAACGGACACGCCATTCCTACGGATTGCGCGGTTTCTGCGCCAATTGACCCACCTTTCCGAATTACTGCCCCGATGCCGATTTATGGGAAGTAATGTCTCAGAAGGCCGCGTGTCAATTGCCGTTTGCCGAGGGCTGAAGGTGAGGAAAAGATCAGGGTCGCTTAGCGAGAGAGTTCTGTTTTCCCGTAAGAGCTGCCTTTAGAGAAGAGACTTTTTTCGTCTGAATAAGCTGCGACCGTACCGGCGTGGCGGATTATGCCTCAGTCGAACAATACATGTAGTCTCGCGTCGCAGGCGCCGCGGCGTTGGCGCCGCGTTTCGCCAGCAAAACTTGGTGCAACCCCAAGCCTCCGGCTTCGAAAGCCACCGCGGAACCGGCCAGGTACAAGAGCCAGGTGCGCCATGTGGATGGGTCCACCGTTTCGAGGCACTGCTCGCGACGGGCGGTGAGGCGATCCACCCAGGCGCGGCAGGTGCGCGCGTAGTGACGGCGGAGGTTCTCCACATCCAGAATTTCGAAGCCGGCCCGTTCGGCTGCGCGGATGACGTCATGCAGGTTGACGATCTGGCCTCCGGGGAAAACGTTGCGGGCAATGAACAGGCTTTGGGCGTCGCTCCGCATGGGGGCGGGACGCGTGATCCCGTGATTCAGGAACAAGCCGTCGGGCGCCAGCAGAGCGTAGACTTTGCGGAAATAAGTTTCCAGGTGCGCCCGGCCCACCTGCTCGAACATGCCGACCGAAGAGATCTTGTCGAACTCGCCCGAGAGATCGCGATAATCCATCTCCTGAATGGAGACTTGGTGTTCCAGGCGCGCGGCGCGGACACGTTGGCTGGCGTATTCGAACTGCCGGCGGCTCAAGGTACAGCCGCGGGCGGAGGCATCCCACTGCTGAGCAGCTTCGAGGACCAACGCGCCCCAGCCGCAGCCGATGTCGAGGTAACGATCGCCAGGCTCGAGGTGCAGTTTTCGGCAGATGTGATCTAGCTTCGCCGCCTGCGCCTGGTCGAGAGTGGCATCCGGCCGCTTGAAATAGGCGCACGAGTAGACCATCCGCTCGTCCAGAAATAATTGGTAGAAATTATTGGAACGGTCATAGTGGAAGCGGATGTGGCGCGCGGTGGATGCCCGGCCGGCCCAGCACTGAGTGATTCTCCACGGATCCCAACGGCATACGGCATCGAAGAACTGGCGCCGCCAAGCGCTGCCAGGGCGCGACAGTTGAAAACGAACGCTGGCGATGAAATCGCCCTGGACCTCGATCTCGCCGTTCACAAACGCGCGCGCCACCGAATACGCATCGGCACTCGCGAGCCAACGGTGGCCGCCCTTGTGGCGGGCAATGATTTCAAAGTCCTGGGTTCCGGCGGACGCTGCGCGCTCCATGATGATCCACCCGTGCGTTATTGAGCAGCGAGCGGCGCGAGGCGCAACGCGGAGTAGCGCTCCGCCGCAAAGCGCGCCAAGCCATCGCGCGTCGTGAAGATCTTGCTCAGCGTGACATTGTCCGCGGGTCCGTGCGAATGGACATCGGGACGGTAGTAACCATTGCTGTGAAGGAAGACCGTGCGGCTCATTCCGGGCCGCTCTGGCGGGGCGTCAAACCCGACGGAAACGCTGTCGCCCTTCATCGCTGTGTAGTAGCTGCCATCGGTGGCTTGCAATTCTCGCGAAACATCCTTCCCCGCGCTGGTCCGCGCGGACTGCGGCGCGATGCGATTCACTGCCAGATTTTGTTCGGGGCTAAAATCGATCGCGGCGGAATTGATGGCCCAGAATCCGGCGGGCGGCTGCAGACGGATATGCACCTGGTCGCCCTTCGCGCGGCTGACGTCGAGCTCAACAACCCGCGCTCCCATGCCTCCGCCGGGGATCATGCCACGCACCTGCCAGCCGGAAGGTTCCTCCACCCAAACTTTGAGGGCGTAGAGGTCTTCGGTGGCGCTCCAGATCTTGAGGGCCTGGGCATCGATGGGATTTCTGTCAAGCGACGCCAGTTTGCTGGCGAGGTCCTGCCCGTACAATCCGAACAGAGTATTTAGCATGTGGAGCCCCCATTCGCCGGTGCCCGCATGCACCAAGAATTTGGCGGTGGCGGCATCGGCCGGTTTTGAAAACGTGAGATGAATCTCGTGACGCAGTCGGCCTCCGGGGTTGCTCGCAGGAGGTGCCTCCCAAATGCGGCGGTCGTCCGAAGCAAGCCAGGGCAATAAATCAGCGCCGGCTTCGTCGTGGGCGGACAGGGGGACTTGCAGGGCGTTTAGCGAGTACAGCTTGCCGGAATCGTCAATGCCGACGCTGGTCCCGATGCGGTGATCCACCGCCAAAAGTTCCAGGCGGTCGGTGTAGTCGGTCTCGGCAAGTTCATCGTTGACCAGGACGCGATAGGCGCCGTTGTATGGCTGCAGATGAAGGAGCTCCGAGTAATCCTCCCGCTGCAGCCCGCGCGCCACGGCGCCACCGAACAGTTCCGCATCGAAAACGAATTGACGACCGTCCCACGAGTAAACGAAGGGGCACCCGCCGGTGTTGACTACTTTGGGGCGATTGGCGTTGCTGATCCCGACCGCAACGGCAATGGCGGCAACTCCCACCACTGAGACCAGGGCGACTGTGCGGCCCGTGGAGAAGTCCCTCCGTTCAACCCAATAGCGTTGAATCTGGTCCAGCGGTATTTCGTACGCGGCCTTTTTGACAGTAGCGCGAAGTGTCTTATCGTTGGTCGAGGCTGCCGTGTCGAAAGACACGTCGTCGCCCTTTGTCGTCGTAATTCCGACAATTTTGTCCGACGGCGCCTTTTGAAGAGCTGCGGCATCGATCCGATTTACCCTTCGAACAGAGCACGCCGGAGTTGCCAAGAATAGTGCCGAGCACACGACTACAGCTGTAAAAACGCGATCAAACATGCAAACTCCTCGTCTTTTTTGCGAGGCTAAAACCGCAGCGGAGAGGTTTTAGACCGAATTTAATTCCAAATTGTGGTGGCCGACTGTACCATGAGGGCTCGCCTGACGCAAGCCTTTAAACTCCGAAGCCAATGCGCTCCGACGCGTGTCGAAGGTTTCGTCTGTCACTTCCCAATCACCTTCAACTCATACTGAAAGAAATCCGGATAAAGGTTACACGGCCTCCCACGATCCCCTCGGTCTGGGTAAATTGCGAGCGAGATCACGCGGGGCAAGCGGCGACGGCTTGCTGGTTGGTGCGCCTGGCCGGCTGGAGACACTGCTAATGGGTGACCACGTAGGTGGTGACTCGCTGATCGGCCCGCTTCCCCAAATAGTAGCCTGCCACCGGAACGACTACGGCAACAGCGGTGGCGACCACGGGTGCTCCGGACGATGTTCGTCCGAAGTGGGTGGCGCTTATGCCGACACCGGCAACAGCCCCACCAACGGAGCCCACAAAGACACCGATGACGCGCCAGTAAAAAGTGGGACGATGGATGTCGAACGCTTGCAGGGTTGCGCGCGGCACCAAGAGCCTTCCTTTGGGGTAATCATTGGCGTTCGTCGTTTTTGTGACTTGGACGGCGAGGGCATCGGTTTCGAGAGCCACGGCCTGTCCTTCGATCTGGGTTCCATCCGGCATGACGATTCGAATGTTTTTATTGAAAACCATAGGGAGGTCGCTCCAGGCGATCTGACGTTGGTCGGCGCTCCCCGCGAAAATGGGCGCGCTAAAGAACAAGAGTAGAAAGAACCCAGCCAGCAAACGTTTATTCATGAATCTCCTTAGTTATTTCAATTTGGGAGCCAACGGCGCTTCCGAAATCCGAACCGTCCCGCCAGACGCCGAAGAATAGAGATCCGTACCGTCAGGGCTGAAAACCAATGAAGTGATCGGCTCTTCGTGGTCTCGAAGAGTCAAAAGTGGATCGTAGGTGTCCGCGTCCCAAATTCGCACAGTTTGGTCGAAAGAACCGGAGACCACCCTGGTTCCGTCGGGGGTAAATTGAAGCGCCTCTACTCCAGCTCCGTGTCCCGTTAAGGTGGCTAATCGCTGGCCGGAAGCAAGATCCCAAATTTCGATTTGCCCGGTATTTTGCGCTCCAGCCGCCAGATGCTTGTCATCCGGGCTGAACGCAATGGATCGAACCGAACCAGAGCCGCCGGAAAGTTGAAATTCGCGCACGAGTTGACCGGTAGCAACATCCCAGATTCGAAGGGCTCCATTGCCCGCACCGGATGCAGCGCGTTTTCCATCCGGGCTGAGCGCCACCACGGATGCCGGTGCGGCTAAGTTTATGGAAGCCACAGGCCGCAACGGCTTGAGATCCCACACGCGTAGCGTGTGGTCGGACAACCCGGCTACGATCCGGTTTCCTCCGCTTCCCGAAGCAAGCGAAAGGACCTGCGTCTGCTCTCCGGGCAGAATGCCGGAGCTTTGGCCGCCGGCTGGAATGAGCAAACGCACCATCTGATCCATGGAGGCCGCCGCGAGTACCTTTCCATCCGGACCAATTGCGAGGCGAGCCCCACCGGCGCGCTTCAGGATTGTTCCGCCGTAGGTATTCGCGTCCCACACCCTCATCTCTCCAGCCGAAGACATCGCAAGAACCTGTGAGCCGTTGGCACTGAAAGAAACCGAGACGAAATGAATCTCCGCGGGCCAATCCCCATGGAGCGTCGCGAGCAGTTTGCCGCTTGCAACGTCCCACAACCGTATCGTCTTCTCGGCGGATGTCACCAGAGTAGTTCCGTCAGGATTTGCGGCGAGCGATGATACAGGGCCGCCGTGGGCCAAGGCGTGGAGAGAGACGGCTCTGGCGGCATCCCAAATGCGCACTGTTCCATCTTCGGAACCGGAAAAGATGTGATTCCGCTGCCGGTCGTATGCCACGGACAAGACCGCCCCGCCGTGGCCCGTTAGCGAGTACAGCTCATGGTGGACCGAAGTGACATCCCACACGCGAACTGTCTTGTCCGCGCCGCCGGAGAGGATCCGCCGGTCATCGTCGCTGAAAACGACCGACCAAACGCGGCCCAGATGTCCGCTTAAAGTAGCGACTTGCTTCCCGGAAGCGACATCCCAAACTGCCATGAATCCATCCTCCGCCGAAGAAACAACGCGCGCCCCATCTTTGCTGAATGCAGCGTACACCGGGTTCCGCAAATACCCGGCTAAAGCAGGGACTACTCGCCGCGAAGTCACTTCGTGGACAACCAGACTCGAATTTCCGGGTTTATCGGAAGCGGAGACAAGCATTAATCCGTCGCGGCTAAAGGCGAGAATATGTTCGAAGCCACGGTAATCCCCGGCCGGTGCGTAACTGGAGGCTGCCCAAGAATACAAAGCATCGGAAGAGGCCCAAAGGATTCGTGTGGCGTCGTTGCTAGGCGTCAGTGCCCTTGGAGACGAGCCTTCCAAAGCCCGCACACCGGGTGCGCGTACCGTGGTTGTGCTCGAGTCGGCTTTCCACATGAGATACCGCCACTCCCAGCCACGCAGGTTTGCCGGACACGAGAGGAGCTGACGTTTGGCCTCGGCAACTTCGTTTGACCGCAAGAAGGAATCAGCGGCACTAAGACGAGCTGTATAGCTCTGGCGCTGTGCCAGCAGGCGCGCACGCCCCTCCGCGGCATTCGCTTGGTCTGCCTTGAAACGCTCCTGCTCCTCCTGGGCAAGAGCCTGGTCGGCCAAACGTTTTTGCTCTACTGCGGCCTGCCTTTGCCGCAGAGCCTCGACCGCCCGCTCGTCGGCAAGCTGCCCCTTTTGCTCCGCCTCGGAGCGCTGAAATTCAGCATCTCGGCGCGACTGCTCGGTCTGGACAAGCGCTTGGCCGGTCAAGTTTCGCTGCAGTTCCGCCACCTGACCTTGGCGCAGCGCTTCCACGCGCTCCCGTTGCGCCGCAGTCTGTTGCCGCTCCGCTTCGAAGCGTTGCCGCTCGGCTTCCACGCGCTGTCGTTCCACCTCGGCCCGCTGCGACTGGGCTTCGACGCGCTGTCCTTCAGCTCGAAAGTACAGGATCGTGCTGGCAACCAGGCCCAGGCACAGAGCCACTATAATCGCGGCGGCAGCGGTGACCGGCCAGCGGTTCTTGGACACGAACTTCTTCACTCGATACAGGCGGCTGGGAGGACTGGCGAATACCGGCTCGTTGTTGAGGTAGCGCTCAACATCGCCCGCGAACTCCGCCGCCGAACTGTAGCGGTGGCGACGATCCTTCTCCATTGCCCGCATTGTGATCCAATCGAGTTCGCCGCTGAGTTGGCGCCGGAGTGTTCCCGGGTTGGAGTCCCGCCGCAGAGCGATCTCGTCCGCCCCCGGCAGCATCCGAAAACGGTTGGTAAGCGATACCGGATCGTCTTCCCGAATAATCCGCAGGATTTCCAGAAGCCCCTTCTTGCGAAGTTCCTTGGGATCGAACGGCAGCGCGCCCACCAGCAATTCGTAGAGCAGGACCCCGAGCGAATACACATCCGAGCTGGCATCAATATCGGGCGTGTCCAGTGCCGCCTGCTCCGGGCTCATATACTCTGGCGTTCCTACCAACATGCCTTTCTGTGTAAAAAGACTTTGGCCGGCCTGGTGCTGGTCGATGGCCTTGGCGATGCCGAAATCGATTACTTTCGGAACAGGTTCTCCATCCCGCTCTGTAACCAGTACGTTCGACGGTTTGATGTCACGATGGATCACGCCCTTCTGGTGCGCGTGATGAATCGCCAGGCAAACCCGGCGGAACAGCTTCAATCTGTTTCGATTGGATAGGTTATGTTGATCGCAGTACTCCGTAATGGACGGACCTGGCACGTACTCCATCACGAAGTAGGGCTGACCGGCGTCTGTCGCACCGGCGTCGTAGACATGAGCGATGTT
>Ga0207694_10001903_pt1 | contig 17297 bp, 18 predicted proteins | sample KBSC34metaG_FD_184353 | JGI IMG/M metagenome (GOLD analysis project Ga0207694, IMG submission 184353) | Corn rhizosphere microbial communities from Kellogg Biological Station, Michigan, USA - KBS C3-4 metaG (SPAdes) (version 2) | ecosystem: Host-associated > Plants > Roots > Rhizosphere > Soil... | reverse complement strand
TCCCCGGCTCCCAACACCTGGTCGAGCGCCTTGACCGCGCCGTCGACCACGACCGCGACGCCGACATCGCCAACGCGCTGCGCACGACACTGTGCGAGTTGATCCGCGATCCGTCGGTGAAACTGCCGCGCTGCATCTTCGAGGAAGTGAAGGACCATTACGCGCGCCGCGAGCTCTATCGCAGCGAGGAACTCGGCTACAGCGTCATCGCGATGACTTGGGGCCCCGGCCAGGGCACGCTCATACACGACCACGCCGGCATGTGGTGCGTCGAGGGCGTGTGGCACGGCTCGCTCGAAATCACGCCGTACGAACTGGTCGAACAGGAAGGTGAACGCTATCGCTTCGAATCGCGCGGCACGATGAATGTCGGCCCCGGCTCGGCCGGCAGCCTGATCCCGCCGCACGAATACCACACGATCCGCAACCCGAGCGCCGATTCGCTCGCCGTCACCCTGCACATTTACCGCGGGCCAATGACCCAGTGCTCGGTGTTCCGTCCGATCGACAACGAGTGGTACGGCCGCGACCGGCGCGTGTTGAGCCTGGACGCGATGCATTGATTGCGGAACCGCAGCGCAGACGTGGCCAGCTCGCCGCGATTTGACTTATACTGCGCGACCTCATCGATGCCGGTGTGGCGGAATTGGTAGACGCGACGGACTCAAAATCCGTTTCTGGCAACAGAGTGTGGGTTCGATTCCCTCCACCGGCACCATCCCCAAATAGAGCGGGATACAACGAAACAGAACGGGACTAATAAAGTCCAACCAAACCCGCCACTTAGCGGGTTTTTTGTTGCCCGACCGTCCGAGTGCGTCCCATTCGATTTCGTTGCAGCCCGCGTTTTCTGTGGGTAGCATCGTGAGTAACTCGTGTCGACCGAGTTCTCACGTGCTAAGGTTGACGACTATGAGAGTCCTCATTCCCATCGCTATTTTGCTAATCGCTCTCACGCCGGCCGAAGCGGCCCCTCCTAGTTTCTCCTCTGATGAACAGGAGGACTCGGCCAAAGCTTCCAAAGAAAACTCGGCGGTCTACGGTGAATTCATCCGCACATTCACCTCTGCGGGAGCACCGCTACCGATCGTACAGCCGGGCGGCAGTCTGCCATTTCCTATGCCAACCGTGCCGCCTGTCGGCGTAACCTATGTCGACGAGCCGACGCGAGTCGGCTTGCTGGTACCACGCGGCACCTATTTGATGTCTTGGGTGCTCAACCCGAGCGAGGGCGCGTCAGTAACCCTACTCGTCAACGGGCTCGCTCCGACTACAGCCGTCGGTGCGCGGTACACTCAGGCTGTGACAACTAGCGTTGTAAGCTTCGAGTACCTCGTCCAAGCTCCGCTCGATCAGAACTTGATCTCGTTGGTGAATACGGGCGCGAACTTGATCTCGCTCAACGGTATTCCCAACAGAACCGTCGGCAGCTCCGCGATCCTCACGCAGATCCGCGTGCAGCGCATCGGCCATCTGGCTCGCTAAATCTCGATCAGTAGACCGCCGTCGATCATCCCGTGATAGTGGCCCGCCGGGATGACGTTCGCACCACTGATACAAACAAGCTGCCCTCCGGGCCGCTTTCCATTTATCCCTCGCTCTTCGCCCATATGCGTTCCTCCCCCGTGAACGTATTCCAACTAGTAGCAGCCACCATCGGCGCACTGCTCCTCGCCGCCTGCGCCACCACGCCAGCGCCGAAGCACAACCCGCTTGCCACCTGGGTGCCGTCGCCGAACTACAACGCGCGCAAGGCGATGCTGATCGTCGTGCACTACACCGAGCAGCACTCGGTGCAGGAAAGCCTCGACACGCTGCGCAGCCAGAACAACCAAGGTCCGGTCAGCGCGCATTACCTCATCGGCGCCGACGGCCGCATCTACCAGCTCGTTGCCGACGAGGCGCGTGCCTGGCATGCCGGCCCCGGACGCTGGGGCACGATCACCGATCCGAACTCGGCCTCGATCGGGATCGAACTCGACAACGACGGCGCCTCGCCATTCGCAACGGCACAGATCGACAGTCTGCTCGTGCTGCTGGCCGACTTGACCGAACGTTTGAGCATTCCGCGCACGCAGGTCGTCGGCCACGAGGACGTGGCGCCGACGCGCAAGATCGATCCGGGTCCGCTGTTTCCGTGGAAGCGCCTCGCCGACGCCGGCTACGGCCGCTGGCCGCGCGGCGAGCTTGTCACGCCGCCAGCGGGCTTCGATGCCTGGGCCGCGCTCGCCCAAATCGGCTATGCGCTCGACGACCGCGCCGCGGCACTGCATGCTTTCCACAACCACTTCCGCAGCGGCGAAGGCGACGCGCTCGATGACATAGACGAGCGCATCCTATACGCGCTGACGAAAGATCGTTGACGTTCTCGCGTTGGGTTTCGCTGCGCTCAACCCAACCTACGCGTGCCGCGGCTTCACCTTGCCCGCCGACAACTTCGCGTTGCGTCGCGCGGTTTCGACGTCGTCGGCGAACGCGAGCGCAACGCCCATGCGCCGCTTGACGAAACTCTCCGGCTTGCCGAACAGGCGCAGGTCGGTGTTCGGCACGGCCAGCGCTTCGGCGACGCCATCGAATGCAAGCGCCTTGCCTTCGACACCGCCATAGATCACCGCCGACGCTCCGGCTGACTTGAGCCGCGTGTTCACCGGCAGGCCGAGGATTGCGCGCGCATGCAGCTCGAATTCGCTCTGCCATTGCGTGATCATCGTGACCATGCCGGTGTCGTGCGGGCGCGGGCTGACCTCGCTGAACCAGACTTCGTCGCCCTTGACGAACAACTCGACGCCGAACACACCCTGGCCACCGAGATCGTCGGTCACCTTCTTTGCGACTTCCTGTGCACGTGCGAGCGCGACTGCAGACATTGCATGCGGCTGCCAGCTTTCGACGTAGTCGCCGGCGACCTGCACGTGTCCGATCGGCGTGCAGAACTGCGTTTCGATTTCACCGCCTGCGCCACGCGCACGCACGGTGAGCAAAGTGATCTCGTAGTCGAAATCGATGAAGCCCTCGACGATGACGCGACCACGATTGACGCGGCCACCGGCCATCGCATAGTCCCAAGCCTTCTTTACGTCGCCGGGACCGTCGATCTTGCTTTGTCCCTTGCCCGACGAGCTCATCACCGGCTTGACGATGCAGGGGTAGCCGATGCCGCCATCGATGGCTTCTTGCAGTTCAGCCAAGGAATCACAGAACTTGTAAGGGCTGGTCGGCAGGCCCAGCGTTTCCGCAGCAAGGCGGCGGATGCCCTCGCGATCCATCGTCAGGCGCGCAGCGCGCGCGGTCGGGATCACGCGCACGATGCCCGTCGCTTCGAGTTCTTCGAGCACCGGCGTCGCGATCGCCTCGATCTCGGGCACGACGATGTCCGGTTTTTCTGCCTCGATCAGCGCGCGCAGTTGCGCCGGATCGTCCATCGCGATCGTGCGCGCGTGGTGCGCGACCTGCTGCCCCGGCGCATGCGTGTAGCGATCAACCGCGATCGTCTCGACGCCGAGGCGCTGCAGCGCGATCAGCACTTCCTTGCCGAGTTCGCCCGAGCCGAGCAGCATGACGCGCACGGCGGCTGTGGACAGCGGCGTGCCGAGGACTACGGGGGGACGTGACGGCATTGCTTTTTCCTGGCGATGGACGATGCGACATTATCTCGCATCAAGGGCGACGCCGCTGCAGCTGAGGCAGCCTCGGCGATTGCCGACAGGTCGCACTTTTTGACGGAGCGGGCGGCCGTCGTCGGCACATCCAGGCCGACGCGCATGACTTCCGGCACAGCCGCGACCGATTTCTACTTTTGCGCATCGTATACGCGGATGACTTCCTGCAGATGCGTGCAGCGCGCGCGTGCGGAATCATCTGTCTGCGCCGCGCACGAAGCACAACGAAGGCGCATGTCGAGTCCCGATCGTCCATGTTTCCACGCCACCGGAGGAGCCATGTTCACCTGTCAATCAAAGTCTCGCATACCGCTTGCCATTGCATCGATGTTTGCCTTGTTCGCCGGCGTCGCGCATGCCGAAGCAGTCGACCCGCATGGGCAGTGGGTTGGCCGTACCCAGGTCGAGGGACAACGCGACGCAGACAAGACGACCCTGTCGCTCGGCGCGATCGACCAGCAAGGCACCTCGCTCGAACTTGATACCGGCCGCACCTGTCGGCTGCGCGACGGTACCTACTCCGCGCAAGGTACCGACGCGTGGTCGCTGCACTTCAAGCCGGAAAGCGGCGACAACCTCTGCGAACGCCTGTCCCAGGGCGAAGTGATCCTGCGTGTAGCCGGCCCGCGCAAGCTCGCCTTCGAGGCGCGCTATCCCGACGGCAAGGGTGGACAAAACCAGCGCAACGGAGTGCTGATGCGCTATCCGTAGAGCGCCGAATCGGCCTGCTCTTGCGGCAGCGATGCGCGACGAGTAACGTTCGCGCATCCGCAGCAAACGGCAGGGAGATCTGTATGGATTGGCAGAAAGGGCGCGAAAGCGACAACGTCGTCGAGGATGACGGCAGCGGCGGCGGTGGTGGTTTCGGTGGTGGCGGTGGCGGCCTCGGTTTCGGCGGCTTCCACATCGGCATCGGCGGCATCATTCTGATCGTCGTCGTCAGCCTGCTGTTCGGCAAAAATCCGCTCGACATCCTGTCGCTGCTCAGCGGCGGCGGATCGATGCTCGACTCGAGCAGCCAGACGGCGCCGCCCGCACAGCGCGCGCAGGCGACAAGCAACGATCCGCAGACGAAGTTCGTCAAGGTCGTGCTCGGCAGCACCGAGGATGTCTGGGGCCAATATTTCCAGGCCAGCGGCCAACGCTATCCGCAGCCCAAGCTCGTGCTCTACCGCGGTCGCACGCAGACTGCCTGCGGCGTCGGCCAGGAAGCGATGGGACCGTTCTATTGCCCAGGCGACCAGCAGGTCTATCTCGATTTGGGTTTCTTCCAGGAAATGGATACGCGCTTCCACGCTCAGGGCGATTTCGCGCGCGCCTACGTCATAGCGCACGAGATCGGCCACCATGTGCAGAACCTGATCGGCGTCATGGACAAGGTCGAGCAGGCGCGCCGTCAAGGTACGCCGATGGACGGCGCCAGCGGCCTGTCGGTGCGTCAGGAACTGCAGGCCGACTGCTTCGCCGGCGTCTGGGCGAATCGTTCGCAGGCGCAGCTCAACTGGCTGCAGGCCGGCGATATCGACTCGGCGCTCAATGCCGCGTCCGCCGTCGGCGACGATACCTTGCAGAAGCAGGCGCGCGGCTACGCCGTGCCGGATTCGTTCACGCACGGCTCGTCCGCACAGCGCCAGCGCTGGTTCAAGGCCGGCTTCGCCTCGGGCGATATCAACAGCTGCAACACGTTCAACACGCAGTCGCTGTAGAACGACTCGCGTCGGCGCGTGCTTAACGCGCCGCAAACACCGCGTTGCGCATGATCAGCGCGGCTTCCGCAACGGAAGCCGCGTCGTTTCCATCGTTCTCGACAAGGAGCCGCACCGATGAGTTTCGATCCCGCACAGTTGCAATCGCTCGTTTCGACCTATGTCGTCCCGCTCGCGTGGAAGATTCTGGGCGCGCTCGCGCTCTGGATCGTCGGCCGCTGGGTCGTTCGGCTGATCGTCGCCGGCGCGCAACGCGTACTGGCCCGGCGCGAGCTCGATCCGACTCTGCAACGTTACGCCGGCTCGGTCGTCTCGGGCCTGCTCACGGTGCTGCTTGCGATCGCCGTACTCTCGGTGCTCGGCGTCGAAACTGCCTCGTTCGCCGCGCTGCTCGCCGCCGCCGGCGTCGCGATCGGCATGGCCTGGTCGGGACTGCTGGCGAACTTCGCCGCCGGCGTGTTCCTGATCACGCTGCGCCCGTTCAAAGTCGGCGACGCGATCACCGCGGGCGGCGTCAGCGGCACGGTTCGCGAGATCGGCCTGTTCGGCACGACGCTGGACATGGGCGATAACGTCAAAGCCGTCATTGGCAACAACAAGATTTTCTCCGACAACATCATCAACTATTCCGCGAACGCCTATCGCCGCGTCGACCTGAGCGTCCTGCTCGCGGCCGGCGTCGATGTCGACGATGCGAAGGCGCGCCTGCGCGGCGCCATATTGCAGGTGAAGAACGTCCTCGCCACGCCGGCGCCGGTCATCGAGATCCTCGAACACACCCCGCTCGGCACCGTGTTGACGGTGCGTCCCTTCAGCACCAACGACAATTACTGGCAGGTCTACTTCGACACGAACAAGGCCATTGCCGAGGTCGCCAAGACCGCCGCGTGGCCGGCGCCGGAAACGCGCCAGGCCGTGCGCACGATCGCGCCTTGAGCAGAGCGGCCGCGGCGCGGTGCCGCTGCGTCGCTACCCGAACCGCGGCAACACGAACGCGAAAGTCGCGCCGACGACGAACGCCACAAGCGCCAGCGAATACAGCACCGCGCTGGCACCACGCAAGCGCTGGCATGCTCGCGCCAGCGCCGGGTCCGCTGGACAAGGCAGGCGGCGCGCACGCCAGATCGCCACGCCGGCAAGCGCGAGCATCGCCGCCGCCGTGCCGAACACGGCGACCTTGTGCTCGCTCAGCCAGACCAGCTGCGGCACGGCGCTGACCAGACCCGCCAGTGCCGCGCCCGCCCCGAGCGTGATCATTACCGCCGGTAGCACGCAACAGACAAGCGTGCCGGAACTGACAACCAGCGCGGCGAATGCCAATCCGGCGTTGCGCTTCAACGGCGCATTCACGGCTTGGCCCCGATGCGCTGGCGTACATCGTCCAGGCTCTCGCTTTCGCGATGGATCGTCTTGACCGCGTAACCCGCGTCGGTCAGCGCCTTGCGCAACTCCTCGTCGTCGATGTCCGTGCCTTCCTTGGTCGACAAGGCCACCAGCTTCTTTTCCAGACTCACGACCACGTCGGTCGTCGCCGGGAACGCGCGCAGTTTCTTCTCGATGCCCTGCGCGCAGAACGCGCAGACCAGACCGTTCACGTCCATCTCGATCGTCGCCGCAGCGGCGGGGGCCAGGACGGCGAAAGTCGCAGCCAAGGCGAAAAAAGCAAAACGACATTTCTCGTACATGATCTTCTCCAGCTCGTAAGCAAACATCATTCAGAAGTTGAACATCATCATCAGTTGCGGCTTGCCTTGGGCGGTGACGCCGGCCTCGACCCAAGCACCGCCCTTGAACAGGCGCACCAGGGCGGCCCACTCGACGCCGCGATAGAGGCCGCCGGTATAGCTGCGCGCCTGCAAGACGAACCAGGTCGCCAGATCCTTGTAGTCGTGGGGATACGGCGCAAAGCCGAGCTGCAGCGTGTCGATGCGTTGCGAGTAAGCGCTGCTTTCATGCAAGTCGCTCATCAGGGCGGCATAAATGCGTCGCGTCTCGTAGTCGACCTGCAGGCCGACGTTGCGGTCGAGCAGGTTGCCGCGAAACGCGTTGCTGCTGGCGCTGCCGAGCCCGCCCCAGGCGAACACGTTGGCCTGCGCATCGTCCAGATTCCAGCGCTGCACGAGATAGTTGGCGCGCAGGTAGCGGATTTCGCGCGTGCGGCCGTCGATGTCGCTCTCGGTGCGCAACCAGCCGCCACCGAGCGACAGCCAGTAATACGGCGCGTAGAACGCCTGCGTCTCCTCCATCGTGCCGGCGCCGTATTCCGCCATCACGGTAGTGCCGTTGGCGAACGCGATTGGCTTGGCTTCGCCACCTTGCGCGAACGCGAGCAGAACGCCAGCGAGTACGCCGGCGGGTTGTTTCAACATGATTTGATCCTCGGACAAACCCTGTGCGCGGACGCGCACGAGCCGCGCCGGGTGGCGCGGAATCGAGAAGGTCGGGATCAGGCGATCGGCGGGCGGATCGGAGGGCTTTCGTCGCGTCCGGGTGGACGTACATCCATCGGCATCAAGGCCGCACCAGCAAGATCGGATGCTGTCCAATTCATGCCAGAGGGCACAACGAATACGGCAGAGCCGGCGATACAGGCCTGCAGGCACGCGGACGGTGCGCAATCGCCGACGCAGCACGACGCCTTCTTTTCTCCCGTATCGCCGTGCTGCATGGCTTGCATGCAATCTTCTGCCTGCGCACGCACGGCAGCCGCGGCGAGCACGGGCAACGGCCCCTGCATTACGAGGCTCAGTGCGAGCAGAAATTGGAGGACGATACGCGGCATGGGATCACTCTATCCCCGTCAAGACTAGCGCGTCGAGGAAAAAGTTTCACGCGGCTTCCGTGCCAGGCACATTGCGGTCACGCACCTGGGTTAACATTTGCCGCATTCGGAACGACGACCGCCTCGAAGCCATGAAACTTGCAATCCGCGCCGCGCTGGCGCTGCTGGTTCTTTTTCTCGCCGCCTGCGCCACGCACGCGCCCAGGCCGGACTCCAATCCGCCGCTGATCCTGGTCTCGATCGACGGTTTCCGCGCCGACTACTTCGAGCGCGGCCTCAGCCCGAACCTGAAAGCGATCGCCGATGCCGGCGTCCACGCGACGGCGATGCGTCCGGCGTTCCCCACCCTGACGTTTCCGAACCACTACACCCTCGTCACCGGCCTGTATCCGGATCATCACGGCATCGTCAACAACACGATGGTCGATCCGGTCCTCGGTAATTTCACCTACAAGAAGAGCAGCGAACTCAGCGCGCGCTGGTGGGAAGGCGCGGAACCGCTCTGGGTGACCGCCGACAAGCAGGGCGTGCGCACGGCGACGATGTTCTGGCCGGGCAGTGACGTCGAGATCCGTGGCCACCGGCCTGACTACTATCTGCCTTTCAACGGCAAGATGACGGCTGGCCAGCGCATCGACCAGGTTCTCGCCTGGCTCGACCAGCCCGCGGCCAAGCGTCCGCGTTTCCTCACCTTGTACTTCGAGCAACTCGACCATGAGAGTCACGATCATGGGCCGGGCTCGACCGAGGCCGACGCGGCGCTGCGCGAGGTCGATGCCAGCATCGGCCACCTGGTCGCCGAACTGGAAAAAAGAGATTTGTACAAGAACGCCAATCTCGTCATCGTCTCCGACCACGGCATGGCCGAGACCGATGCAGAACGCACGGTCATCCTCGATTCGATCGTCGATCTGCGCCACATCGACCTCGTCACCTCGGGAATTGCCGTCGGCATCAACCCCAAACCGGGCTACGAAGCGGAAGTCGAACGCGCAATGCTGGCGCCGCGCGGACACATGCAATGCTGGCGCAAGGGCGAACTGCCGGCGCGGCTGCACTACGGCACGCACCCGCGCATCCCGGCCCTGGTCTGCGTGCCCGAGAGTGGCTGGCTGATCGAGACGCAGGAATTCCATAGCCGACCGAATCACCGCATGCACGGCGGCGAGCACGGCTATGACAATGACGACCCGCACATGCGTGCATTGTTCATTGCACACGGTCCGGCATTCAAACGCGGGCTGACCGTGCCCGAATTCGACAATGTCGATGTGTATCCGCTACTGGCCCACCTGCTGGATATCAGGCCCGAGCCGAACGACGGCAATCCGGCGACCATGCGCGAAATGCTGCAATGAGGGGGAAAAGCCGTTTCCTGTTGCACCGCGCAAGATTTGCGTGCATGATTGGCCGTCCAAATGATTGCGTGCCCATGAACCAGCTCTTCGCCAGCTTCGAAATCTTGTCCAGCGCCGACATGGCCGCAGGCATGACTTCGCGCGCGCGTCGACCGACCACGACCAACACGGCCGGGTAAGCTGTCGCACGATTTTCATGTGATTCGACGATAAAACCCGGCCCCGCGCCGGGTTTTTGTTTTTTAGATTCACCTTTGCGCGATTTCATTCGCGCAAAGAACAAACCGGCCTCCTGGCCGGACTTTTCAAAAAAAGCAGGGTTCTACATGACACCGAAGCATTTTCTCAGTACCCAGGACTGGAGTCGCGCCGAACTCGACGCGCTGCTCGCGCGCGCCGCGCAGTTCAAGAAGGAAAGACTCGGCGACGACCTGAAAGGCAAATCGATTGCGCTGCTGTTCTTCAACCCCTCGATGCGCACGCGCACGAGCTTCGAGCTTGGCGCATTCCAGCTCGGCGGCCATGCGGTCGTACTGCAACCCGGCAAGGACGCGTGGCCGATCGAATTCGATCTCGGCACGGTGATGGACGGTGAGACCGAGGAACACATCGCCGAGGTCGCGCGCGTGCTGTCGCGCTATGTCGACCTGATCGGCGTGCGCGCGTTCCCGAAATTCAAGGACTGGTCGGTCGATCGCGAGGATCACGTGATCCATTCGTTCGCGAAATACGCGAGCGTGCCGGTGATCAATATGGAGACGATCACGCATCCGATGCAGGAGCTCGCGCACATCCTTGCCCTGCAGCAGCACTTCAAGACGAATGATTTGCGCGGCAAGAAGTACGTGCTGACCTGGACCTATCATCCGAAGCCGCTCAATACCGCGGTCGCGAACTCCGCGCTGCAGATCGCGACGCGCTACGGCATGGACGTCACCTTGCTTTGCCCCACACCCGAGTACGCGCTCGACCAGCGCTATCTCGATTTCGCCAAACAGAACGTCACCGAGAACGGCGGCAGTTTCGCGATTTCGCACGACGTCGACGCGACGTACAAGGGCGCCGACATCGTCTACGCGAAGAGCTGGGGCGCGCTGCCCTACTTCGGCAACTGGGAACCGGAAAAACCCATTCGCGACGCGCACAAACATTTCATGGTCGACGAGCGCAAGATGGCGCTGACCAACCACGGCGTGTTCAGCCACTGCCTGCCGCTGCGCCGCAACGTCAAGGCCACCGATGCGGTGATGGATTCGCCCGCCTGCATCGCGATCGACGAGGCCGAGAACCGACTGCACGTGCAGAAGGCCGTGATGGCCGCACTCGCCAAGAACAAGTAACCCTGGAAATCATCATGAGTCAGATCGAAAAAGACATCGTCCTCGCCTTCTCCGGCGGCCTCGACACGAGCTTCTGCGTTCCCTACCTGCAGGAGCGCGGCTATCGCGTGCACACCGTGTTCGCCGACACCGGCGGCGTCGATGCCGAAGAACGCGCCTTCATCGAGAACCGCGCCAAGGAGCTCGGCGTCGCCAGCCACGTCACCGTCGATGGCGGCCCGGCGATCTGGAACGGCTTCGTCAAACCATTCGTCTGGGCCGGACAAGGCTATCAAGGCCAGTATCCGCTGCTCGTCTCCGATCGCTACCTGATCGTCGAAGCCGCGCTGAAACGCTGCGACGAACTCGGCACGAAGTACATCGCACATGGCTGCACCGGCATGGGCAACGACCAAGTGCGCTTCGACCTGACGATCAAGGCACTCGGCGATTACATCATCGTCGCGCCGATCCGCGAGATCCAGAAGGAACACACGCACACGCGCGCCTACGAGCAGGACTATCTCGAACAGCGCGGCTTCGGCGTGCGCGCCAAGCAGAAGAGTTACACGATCAACGAGAACCTGCTCGGGGTGACCATGTCGGGCGGCGAGATCGACAAGTGGGAAGCGCCGGGCGAAGGCGCTCGCGGCTGGAACGCACCACGCGCCGAATGGCCGACGACGCCGCTGCGCGTGACGCTCGGTTTCGCCAATGGCGAAGCCGTGTCGCTCGATGGCGAAAAGCTGCCGGGTCACGAAATCCTCGCCCGGCTCAATCGCGAATTTGCCAAGTACGGCGTCGGCCGCGGACTCTACACGGGCGATACGACGATCGGTCTCAAGGGCCGCATCATCTTCGAAGCACCGGGCCTGACCGCGCTGCTCACCGCGCATCGCGCGCTCGAAGAAGCGGTGCTGTCGAAACTGCAGAACCGCTTCAAGCCCGAGGTCGCGCGCGCCTGGGTCGAGCTCGTCTACGAAGGCTTCTTCCACGATCCGCTCAAGGCCGACCTCGAAGGTTTCCTCGCTTCCTCGCAGCGCTGCGTCAACGGCGAAGTCACGCTGGAAACGCAAGGCGGCGGCGTCGGCGCAGTAGCGATCGCGTCACCGCATATCCTCAACGCCAAGGGCGCGACCTATGCGCAATCGGCCGACTGGGGCGTCGAGGAAGCCGAAGGATTCATCCGCCTCTACGGCATGAGCTCGACGCTGTGGGCCGAAGTGAACCGGAATTCGTGAGTCGATGAGCGACCTGCTTGCCAGCACACTGCAGCATCTGCACGCGCTCGTCGCGTTCGATACACGCAATCCGCCGCGCGATATCGGCACGGGCGGCATTTTCGATTATTTGCGCGTGAACTTGCCGGGCTTCGACTGCACTGTGACTGATCACGGTGCGGGCGCGGTCAGCCTGTTCGCCGTGCGCGGCAAGCCGAAGGTGCTGTTCAACGTCCATCTCGACACCGTGCCCGACTCGCCGCATTGGACGGCCAGTCCGTTCGAGCTGCGCGTGAGCGATACACACGCGATCGGCCTCGGCGCCTGCGACATCAAGGGCGCGGCAGCCGCACTGCTGACCGCTGCGGCGCACGCGGATGGCGATGTCGCGTTCCTGTTCACGACCGACGAGGAAGCGAACGATGCGCGTTGCATCGCCGCGTTTCTCGCGCAGAAGAAACCGTTCGACGCCGTCGTCGTCGCCGAGCCGACGCGTGGCGAAGCGGTGCTCGCGCATCGCGGCATCAGTTCCGTGTTGATGAACTTCAAGGGCCGCGCCGGGCATGCTTCGGGCGGCAATGCCGCGACGGACAGCGCGCTGCATCAGGCGATCCGCTGGGGCCAGCACGCCCTCGACTATGTCGAGTCGCAGTCGCATCAGCGCTTCGGCGGCCTGACCGGTCTGCGCTTCAATATCGGTCGCATCGAAGGCGGCATCAAGGCGAACATGATCGCACCGAACGCCGAAGTGCGCTTCGGTTTCCGCCCGCTGCCGTCGATGGACATCGATACATTGCTCGCGACGTTCCGCGGCGGCTTCGAAGCGCAGCCCGCCGAATTCCAGGAAACCTTCCGCGGCCCACCGCTGCCCGCGGGTGACATCGCGGGCGCCGAAGCGCGTCGCCTGAAGGCACGCGATTTCGCCGACGAAGTCGGCCTGACCATCGGCAACGCGGTCGATTTCTGGACCGAAGCCTCGCTGTTCTCGCAGGCCGGCTACACCGCAATCGTCTGCGGTTCCGGCGACATCGCCCAGGCGCATACCGCGGACGAGTTCGTCGAACTCGCGCAATTGCAGCAGATCACGCAAAGCTACATGCATATCTTGAAATCGCAGGCCCGTTGAAATGGATACCAACACGCAAACCCGCCAGACCATCGTGCGCCTGCTCTCGAGCATGGGCAGCGCGAAGGAGATCGATCAGTACCTGCGTCGCTTCTCGCAGCTCGACGCGAAGAAGTTCGCCGTCGTCAAAGTCGGCGGCGCTGTGCTGCGCGACGATCTCGATAACCTCGTCTCCTCGCTTGCGTTCCTGCAGCAGGTTGGTCTCACGCCGATCGTGATCCACGGCGCCGGCCCGCAACTCGATGCCGAGATGAGCGCGGCCGGCATCGTCAAGGAGACGGCCGATGGCCTGCGCGTCACCTCGCCGGCGGCGCTCGCGATCGTGCGTCGCGTGTCGCAGACCGAGAATCTGAAGCTCGTCGAAGCGCTGCAGAAAGTCGATGCACGCGCGACCTCGATCACCGGTGGCGTATTTGAGGCGGGCTTCCTCAACCCGAACAAATACGGCCTCGTCGGCAAGGTCGATCGCGTCAACCTCGCCGCGATCGAGGCGAGCCTCAACGCGGGCTCTATCCCGGTCATTGCGAGTCTCGGCGAAACCGTCGCCGGGCAGATTCTCAACATCAACGCCGACTTCGCCGCGAACGAGCTGATCAAGGCACTGCAGCCGTACAAGATCGTATTCCTCACCGGCACGGGCGGCCTGCTCGACGACGCCGGCAACGTGATCGACTCGATCAACCTCGCCACCGAGTACGAGCACCTGAGCCAGCAGCCGTGGATCAACGGCGGCATGCGCGTGAAGATCGAACAGATCAAGGACCTGCTCGATGCGCTGCCGCTGACCTCATCGGTATCGATCACCAAGCCGGCCGAGCTCGCCAAAGAACTGTTCACGCACAAGGGCTCTGGCACCTATATCCGCCGCGGCGAGAAGGTGCTGCGCGTGGACTCGTGGAACCAGCTCGATCTCGCGCGCATGCGCAAACTGATCGAATCGAGTTTCGCTCCGCGCACGCTCGCTGCCGACTATTTCGACAAGACCCCACTGCTGCGCGCCTACGTCAGCGAGAACTACCGCGTCGCGGTGATCCTGCTGCAGGCTGGCAGCCACGTCTATCTGGACAAATTCGCCGTACTCGACGAGGCGCAGGGCGAAGGCCTCGGCCGTGCGGTGTGGCAAGTGATGCGCGAGGAGACGCCAGCGCTGTTCTGGCGCTCGCGTCACGGCAATCCCGTCAATCATTTCTACTACGCCGAGTCCGACGGCTGCTGCAAGCTGCCGGACTTCAAGGCGTTCTGGTACGGCATCGAGGATTTCGACGAGATCGCCGCCTGCGTCGACTACTGCCGCGCAAAGACGCCGACGCTGATCGACCATGCGTCAATCGGGGACAAGGAAGCGGCATGAGCACGCCAGGAAAAAGAAGCGTAGGCATCGTCGGCGCACGCGGCCACACCGGTGCCGAACTGATCAGGTTGATCGCGCGCCACCCGCAACTCGAACTCGTTTTCGTCTCATCGCGCGAACTCGACGGCCGGCGCGTTGCCGAGCACAACTCCGACTACCAAGGCGAACTGCGTTACGAAGCATTGGATGCGGAAGCTGTGGCGGCCAAGCGCGCCGACGTCGTCGTGCTCGCGCTGCCGAACGCCAAGGCCGAACCCTACGTCGCAGCGATCGATACGGCGAAAAGCCAAGGCTACGACCCGATCATCGTCGACATCAGCGCCGACTACCGATTCGACAGCACTTGGTACTACGGCCTGCCCGAACTGACGCGCGATCAGTACCGTGGTCAGCATCGGATCAGCAACCCGGGCTGCTACGCGACCGCGATGCAGCTCGCGATCGCGCCGCTCAAGGATCTGCTCGCCGGCCCCCCTGCCTGCTTCGGCGTCTCGGGCTATTCCGGCGCAGGCACAACGCCATCGGACAAGAACGATCCGGAGAAACTGCGCGACAACCTGATGCCCTACTCGCTCGTCAACCATACGCACGAGCGCGAAGTGACGCGGCATCTCGGCATTCCGGTCGAATTTATGCCGCATGTCGCGGCGCATTTCCGCGGTATCACGATGACGGTGAACCTGTGGCTGACGCAGCCGATGACGCTCGATGCGATCAAGGCGCGCTATGTGCAAAAGTACAAGCACGAGCCGTTGATCAATGTGATCGACGATGCGCCCTGGGTCAGTCATATCGCGAACAGGCACGGCGTGCAGATCGGCGGCTTCACGCTCGCACCTGGCGGCAAGCGCGTCGTCGTGGTCGCCACGCTCGACAACCTGCTCAAGGGCGCGGCAACGCAGGCGATGCAGAACATCAACCTCGCCCTCGGCTATTCCGAACTGGAAAGCATTCCCTATGAGTGACCTGCTCTGGCAAAAACCCGGCGTCGAGACCGACGCGCGGATCATGCGCTTCCTCGCCGGCGACGACGTGGTGCTCGACCGCGAGTTTTTTCTGCACGATATCGACGCAAGTCGCGCGCATGCCGAAGGCTTGGCACGGATCGGCGTCGTCACCCAAGGCGAATGCGATGCGATCACGCGCGAACTCGGTGTGCTTGCCAATGATTTCAAAAGCGGCGCTTTCGTTCTCGACGAGAAATACGAAGACGGCCACTCTGCGATCGAGGCGCGTCTGACCGAACGACTCGGCGACGCCGGGCGCAAGGTGCACACCGGGCGCAGCCGCAACGATCAGATCCTCGTCGCGACGCGGCTGTGGCTCAAGGCCAAGCTAACCGCGCTGCATGCGCTGTGCGTCGACGTCGCCAAGGCCTGCCTCGACCGCGCCGCCAAGGACGTGCTGCCGATGCCCGGCTATACGCACCTGCAACGCGCCGTCGTCTCTTCGACCGCGATGTGGTACGCCGGCTACGCCGAAAGCTTCATCGACAATGCGCAGCGCGCGCTCGATACGCGCGCCTGGGTCGACGCGAATCCGCTCGGCACGGCCGCAGGCTATGGCGTGAACCTCAAGCTCGATCGCGAACACACGACGCAGACGCTCGGCTTCGCGCGCATGCAGATTTCGCCGATCTATGCGCAACTTTCGCGCGGCAAGTTCGAGATGGCCGCGCTCGACGCGCTCGGCACGGCGCTGCTCGACCTGCGTCGTCTCGCCTGGGACCTATCGCTGTTCACGACTGCGGAATTCGGCTTCGTCCACCTGCCGCCCGAGTACACGACCGGCTCGTCGATCATGCCGAACAAGCGCAACCCGGACGTGGTCGAACTCATGCGCGCGAGCTACGCGAGTGTGGCTGCCGGCCGCGCCGAGATCGAGCAACTGCTGTCGCTGCCGTCGGGCTACCAGCGCGACCTGCAGTTCTCCAAAGGCGGTCTCTACCATGGCTTCTCGCGTGGACTCGCCGCGCTCGAACTGCTGCCCGACCTGCTCACGCGCATGCAATGGAACGCGCAGGCGATGCGTGCGGCGATCGATTCGGCGATGTACGCGACCGACGTTGCGATCGAAGCCGCGATAGCGGGCGTACCGTTCCGTGACGCTTACAAGCAAGCCGCTGCCACGGCGAACGCGGCGGGCGAAGGGCGCACGCCCGAGCAAAGCCTCGCTGCGCGCAATTCCCCCGGCGCGGCCGCGGATCTGCGTCTGGACGAGCTGCGCGCTAGGTTGGCCAAGCTCGTCGGCAAATGACCTCGTTCTTGGCCCAGGAGACTTCTGTGTCGCAAGGTTTCAGCCAACAGCCGCTGCCGACCTGGCGCCGCGCCGTGCTCAAGGTCGGCAGCAATCTGCTGACCGCGGGCGGCCAGCAACTCTCTCCGCAGCACGCGCGCGGGCTCGCCGATTTCGTTCTCGCCTCACGCGCGCAAGGGCGTGAAATCGTCATCGTCTCCTCAGGCGCCGTCGCGGCCGGACGCGCACGCATGCACGAGGACGCGGGCGGCCTCGTCGCACGCCAAGCACTCGCCGCGCTTGGCCAGACGCGCATGGTCGCGCTATGGCAGGAACTGCTCGGCGCAATACCCGTGGCGCAGGTGCTGCTCGCGCACGACGACCTGCGCAACCGCCGCCGCTATCTCAACGCGCGCAACACGCTGCTCGAGTTGCTGCGGCTTTCCGCCGTGCCGGTGATCAACGAGAACGATACCGTCGCGGTCGAAGAATTGAAGCTTGGCGACAACGACAACCTCGCCGCGATCGTCGCCGCACTAGT
>Ga0207694_10001902_pt1 | contig 17297 bp, 28 predicted proteins | sample KBSC34metaG_FD_184353 | JGI IMG/M metagenome (GOLD analysis project Ga0207694, IMG submission 184353) | Corn rhizosphere microbial communities from Kellogg Biological Station, Michigan, USA - KBS C3-4 metaG (SPAdes) (version 2) | ecosystem: Host-associated > Plants > Roots > Rhizosphere > Soil... | reverse complement strand
GAAATTTATGGTTCCGAGTCGAGCGGCAAGACCACCCTTTGTCTACACCTCATAGCGGCAGCACAAGCGCAGGGCGAGATTGTCGCCTTCATCGACGCTGAGCATGCGCTGGACAAGCACTGGGCGCGCAAGATTGGCGTCAACGTCGACGAGCTGCTGGTCTCACAGCCGGACTACGGTGAGCAGGGCTTGGAGATCGCCGAGTCGCTGGTGCGGACGAAGAAGGTCGGTCTCATCGTCGTCGATTCGGTGGCTGCGCTCGTTCCGAAGAAGGAGATCCAGGAGGGAAGCAAGGAGCCTGGGTTGCAAGCTCGAATGATGAGCAAGGCTCTGCGCAAGCTCGCCAGCCTCTGTGAGAAGTCCGGCACCATCCTCATCTTCATCAACCAGATACGCATGAAGATCGGCGTCATGTTCGGCAACCCCGAGACCACCACCGGCGGCAACGCGCTCAAGTTCTACGCGTCCATCCGCATCGATACGCGCTTCGGTGGGCAGCTGAAGAAGAAGGTCAAGGGGAAAGACCGCGCCTACGGCATCATCATGCGGCTCAAGGGAGTCAAGAACAAGGTCGCCTCGCCTTTCCGGCAGATCCGTGCGAAACTGGAATTCGGGGTTGGCCTCACCGAAATCGGCGAGGACATCAAGGCATGAACCTCAGTAAAGAGCAGAAGCGAAAAATCCAAGAGCGCCTGGAATGGCTCATCGAGGACGTGGAGTTCAGGCGCCGCAGTGACGACGTCTCGATCTCCATGGCCCTGCACGTTGTGGAGACGGCGCTCACACGCTTCGAAGAAGAGAAGATCGCCATCACCGGCGGTGGTCGCTACCAGGCCCAGTGCGAAGAGCTGGTGAGCAACGCAGACGCGTTCTACGGCAACTATGCCCAGGAGCTGAAGCAGCTGTCGCTGTCTTGGTTCCGGTTCGCTCACCGCGTCCTCGAAGACCATCTCGGAGACGTGGGCGGTCTGCGCGCTCTCACGCTCAGCAAGGGAACCCTCATCGTGGCGTTGAACACCGCGCTCAGTGCCATCCGTCTTCTGGTGGTCGATCACAAGGAGTGAGTGACCGTGAAGAAGGGTAGAATCGCAATCAAGGCGGCGGGAGGGCAGAGGTTCTACGTAGACGCGAGCGACGCGAAGGTCGTGCGTCAGTTCCGTTGGTATGTTGACAACGGGTATGTCGCACGAAGTGTTTACCAGGGCGAGAAGAAGTACAAGCTCCTCCTTCACCGCTGGATGCTCAACGCGCCGGATGACCGGTTCGTCGAGTTCCGTGATGGCGACCCGCTCAATTGTACGCGTCGCAATCTCCGCATCACCAAGAGCATCAGCAAGAGCCACAAACGACCAGACGCCAAGTCGAAGTACAAGGGCGTCACGAAGAAGGGCAAACGCTGGGTAGCCTCGATTCGTATCGATGGGGTGCTGCACCACCTGGGCTACTTCGACCGCGACAGGGACGCTGCCATAGCGTATGACGACGCGGCCACTGAGGCTCATGGGAAGTACGCCAAGACGAACGAGGCGCTTGGCCTCTTCAAAGCGAGGAAGTAATGCGAAAGAAAAAGTCCCTGCACGAGAAGGTGGACGAAGTGGCGTCGGGAATTGGTTTCTTGTCGTCACAGGACGCGCGCCACGTCGCCTTGGAGTTGAGCAAGTTGAAGGACGCGCTCTTCGAGGTCACCGAGCGCCTGAAGGCCGCTGAAGCGCCGGTGCCGATGCGTTTGCCTTGTCCTTCGTGCGGCAAGCTTCATGTCGACGAGGGGGAGTTCGAGACGAAGGTCCACCACACGCATGCTTGTCAACACTGCGGCATGGTGTGGCGTCCCGCCGTTGTCAACACGGTCGGAGTTCGGTTCTTGCCCGGCTACAAGAATGTTGCTGCCAACCGCAGCTGACATTCACAATCACAAGTTCGCTGAGTTCGACTTCATCGATCCGAAGTTGGGCTTCTCCCGGCGGCTTGCTGATTGTCTGGAGGTGCTGTATCGGCTTGGCGCTGAAGCTGAGCGCGTTGGTGCGGCCAATGTGCTCATCATCGGTGACCTCTTCCACAAGATGGGCATCATGGAGGTGGAGACCTTCAATCTCGTCTTCATGGCCGTCCAAGGTCTCGCCAAGAAGTTCAAGGTGCACCTCGTGCGTGGCAACCATGACCAGGCGACCAAGGACGGCACGCAGCACTCTCTGTTCCCCTTCAGTGCAATCCCGAATGTCCATGTGCACGACGGCCCCTTCACGCTGAAGGACAGCGGCGAAAGCATCGACGTTGCTTTCATCCCCTACTCGGATGATGAGGAGCGGACGATGAAGCGAGTCAAGAAGCTGCGTGGGCGTCCGATCGCTTTCATGCATCACGGCTTCCGTGGCTCACGTGTGGGCTCGACGTTGGAGCACGTGGTCAAGGAGCCACTAGACCCAGTGCTGGTGGGCAAGCACTTCGACTTCGTCTACAGCGGCCATTACCACACGCTCCAGTTCGTGGCGAAGAACGTGATGTACATCGGGTCACCGATGGAGCACACGCGCAGCGACATCACCGAGGATGGCAAAGGCATCATCATTGTCAACACAGAGAAGCTGAAGAAGCCTGAGTTCGTTCAGCTGAGCCTTCCTCGGTTCGTAAAGCTGGAGGGCGTTGAAGGCTACTCCTTCGCTCGGGAGTACGCACGGGGGAACTTCGTAGACTTCGTGCTCGACCGCGACACCGCAAGCGCTGCCAAGGACGTCGAGCAGCGCCTGAAGAAGCTGGATGCGCGTGGGTGGGTCATCCATCCCTACGTCGAGCCGAAGAGGAGAAAGGAGAAGTCGGAGCGCCGCATAGACGTCGAGGCCGGTATGGGCGTCGAGAAGATCGTACGAGCTGCCGCCAAGAAGCGGTGCCCTCCTACGCTCAACGCCAAGCGATTGGAGCGCTTGATGCTTGAAGTGCTCCGGGAAGCGGAGGCGAAACGATGACTGCCGAGAAGAAACAGCGACTGAAGGCGATCCTGAGCCGCCTGCACATGATGTATCATCAGCGGCGTGCTTGCCAACACAATGGCACCACAGTGCATGAGTGCAACTGTGGTCTGAAGCTCAACAACCAACTCATCAAGCAAGCCGAAGACCTTTTGGAGGAAGATGATGTCGCTGATCGTGGCTTTGGAGGGACCGGACGCAGCGGGCAAGAAGACCCAAAGCGAGTTGTTGGCAAAGCGCCTACGCGCTGACGTCTACTCGTTCCCCGACTACAACACGGCGTCGGGTGAACTGGTGAAGGCCCATCTCTTCAAGAAGTGGGAAGCGCGTGCTGTGTGCGACGAGTCTTGCCGCGCCACCGAGTGTCAAGTGTTGACGTCTGACGGCTACAAGGACGCTCATCCCGAGCTGAAGCACCTCGACGCGATGGTGTTCCAGGGCATGCAGACGATCAGTCGCTTGGAGCGCCGGGAAGCCATCCTGGACTCGCTTCAGCGCCGCTCTGTGGTGCTCGACCGCTACTGGGTCTCGGGTCTCGTCTACGGCGCGCTCGACGGTCTGAGTGAGCCCTGGCTGCGTGGCATCAACGAGAAGTCGATGCCTCAGCCGGACGTTTGGGTCCTCCTCGATATCCCGCTGGAGGAGATCGTGCGCCGCTCGGTCGAGCGCAGCCCTGAGAAGCGGGATCGCTACGAGTCCAACATCGAGTTCTTGGGCCGGGTGAAGCAGCAATACCTCGACGTGTTCAAGGCCATGAACGCCGAGCATCGTCTCTGCCCCAAGTGCGGCAACATGGTTGAGCCGTGCGCTCACTGCAACAACACCGGCGTGTGGCCGGTTTGGGAGGTTGTCGATGGCATGGGTTCGAAAGAAGAAGTTCACGAGAGAATTGTCAACACTATCAAAAAGCGTCACGCCTACTACTTCTGCAAAGATACTCCCACTCCCCATCGTTAGAGCAGGACTGATGCCACTGGAGACTCTAACGAAGAGGAAGCGCCGCAACCGCATCATCCTCCTCGTCGTGCTCGATCTCTTGTGGATCGCGTTGCTGGTGTGGCGGTGGCCTCGGTAACGCACATCCTTCGCCGCCGACGGGACCACGAGGCACGTTGCGGAGCTGTGAGTCCCGTCGGCTGGTGCACGGATGAGGAAGTTGGGCACGTTCCAAATCTCTGTGGTCGGTGTTTTGCAAGTTTCCAAAGTGAGCCGCTGTTCGAACGAGAAGAGGTCTTGAATGAGAATCCTCAGCGTGGAGATGAAAAACTTCAAGACGGTCCGCCAGAGCCAGCGGTTGAAGCTCTCGAACCGGGGCCTCGTTTGCATAGTGGGAAGCAATGGGGCGGGCAAAACGACGATCGAGGACGCACTCGTTTGGGCCTTATCAGGAAAAACGCTGAGCGGCCTCAAGGGAAATGACGTCGTCAACGAGGACATCGGGCGCAACTGTCACGTAAGACTTCGGTTCCAGGACGCACATGACCACGTGTGGCGTGTGGACCGCTACCGCAAGCACAAACGCTACCGTAACCGCCTCTTCCTCTGGCAGCGCGTTGGTCCGGGCAAGTGGGTCGACAAGAGCCGCCACGTCATGGAGGAGACTGAGGCGGAGATCCGTAAACACACGCGTCTCGACTTCACCTCGTTCGTAGTCTCTACCGTGGTAGGCCAGGGCGTGCTTGCACCATTCAGCGCGATGTCTGCGCCGGAGCAGAGTAAGGTCATTGACACCATCACCGGCAACGACGTGGTGCAGGTGGCCTTGTCAACACTTCGTGAACGTAAGAGCACTGTAAAAGCTCATCTAGATGAGCTTTTGCACGATGTGGAGTCATTGACTACACGTTGTGAGGACGCCAAAGGCTACGTCAGGAAAGCCAAGGCTGGCGCTGTCGAGGAGCGCAAGCGCAAGAAGGAGCGTTTGCAGATATGCTCCAAGAGCATCACCAAAGCTCGTAGGACGCTCAAGGAGGCCATCGAAGCAGAGAAGGCCGCCAAGGAGCGGGATGACCGTGTCAAAGCCCTCCAGAGCCGCCTGGACGTAGTCAAGAAGCGGTTCGAGCTGGCGGACGGTCAGAAGACCACGTACCTCGTGGAAGAGCGCGAGCTGCGGAAGCAGATGGACCGTTACAACGCTGTCTTGAAGAAGGGTGCGAAAGGCGTTGGGTACTGTGAGCATTGCGGAGGCCAGATCGACAATGATGTGGTGAAAGGACTCCGCAACAACGTCGAAGCGCTCTATGACATTGCACACCAAGCCTACACAAAGTCCGCCGACGAGGTCAAAGGTCTGCGAGACCTGTGGGAGAAGCTGGCCAAGGAGATCCGCGCGCAAGAGCCGGTCAAGGACAGCTCCTGGTCGGTGGCGCATGCTCGCGATTACCTCCGGGAAGCCAAAGAAGCATTGCAGGTGGTCAAGAAAGAGAAGCCCACCTGGCGTGAGGCTTGGTTGAACGCCAAAAAGCGGATGGCGAAGCTGGAGACGCAGTTGGCGCAGTCGAAGAAGAAAGCAGCTTCAGCGAAGCGCCAACTGGCGTACGTGCTCCATGCTGAGCGCGAGTACAGCCATGACATCCCACTCGACATCCAGGATGCGTCGTTGCCGTTCTTGAACAAGAAGGCGGCTCGCTTCAGCAAGATTATCACCGACGGCATCATCGATGTCGAATTCGCCACCGAGAAGACGAACAAGGGTGGCAACACAAAAGAAGGCATCTGCGTGACAACACAAAATGCACGCGGAGGCTCGAAGTACATACAGCAGTCGAAGGGTGAGCGGCAGAAGATCGACCTTGTCGTGGCGTCGAGCATCCAGGCGCTCAACACCGAGATGGCTCGTGCCGGCGTCAACACTGTGTTCTACGACGAGCCGTTCGATGCTCTCGACGCCGCCAGTGTGGAGCGCGTGATGCAGTTCCTCCAGGAGGAGCTGAAGACGCGCGAGTCCGTCTTCGTCATCACACACAACGTGGCTCTCCAAAGTCATTTCAACAACGTCATCGAAGTCTCCAAACCCGAGGGTGGGACCATTTTCAGCGAGGTGTAGCATGCCGAAACCGAAGAAGGTGTACGACTGTGGTCATCGCGGAACTGGAAGGGAGTGCGATCGATGCGCACAAGCGAAGCGGCTGGAGGAGAAGGCAGGAAGCGAAACGGACATCTGCAAGCGCGACTCCATGTTGCTGGAGGCGGGCCGCTTGCGCGAAGTCTCGCAGCCTCCGCCGTTACGGAACTGACGACAGCGCTGCTCCGTGGGTATGGACGAGGGACTGTCAACACAAACCTCGTCCTTGAGCAGCGCTGGCGCATGGTGGGCACCTTCCTCCGGTGGCGGCAGATGCTGTACACTGACAAAGCAGGACGGGCCTGGTACGAAGTCCATGGGCGGATGAAGCGGAAGTGGTTTTTGCTTGTGTGCACATGGGACATCAACCGGCTGATGAAGGTGTTGACACGAGCGGTGAGGCGGGAAGAAGAGAATCCAGTCAGACAAGCGAAGCTGGTGCAACGGAAGTTCTACAAGAAGGTCTGGTTCAAGGAGAACGCACAATGGCGAAGCGACCGAACAACTCCCACGTCAAAGGCAAGCAGCAAGCGCAGAACCTCACGACGGAGCAGCTGAAGGCGATCGGTGACGAGAGCACGCAGCTGTGGGAACAAGCACTGCGGCAGCGCGACGAGTACGTGGGCTCGTTGGAGATGGCCATCCGCTCTATGACCATGAAGGACGGCACGCCCATCCCCGAGCCGTACATGGTGGCGCTGCTGACGAGCGCGGCCAAGACCCGCGTGAACCTCGCGACGCAAGAGCCAGGCATCAAGGGCAAGAACGACCAGGCGACCGTCAGCGTCGTGTGGGACTTCGACGACTTCGTCTTCCACTCGTTTCGCAACCCGGACCAGAACTACATCTGGCCCAAGCAGTTCGTCGATGACTTCAAAGCGATGAACGTGATGCCGGACAAGCTCGTGCAGCACAAGGCGCTGCCGCACAGCCCCGGCTACGTCGGTTGGCGCGAGCGCATGATGAAGCAGCGAGGCCAGGGCTGATGGACAAGAAGAGCATCATCCTGGTGGCACTAGGTTGTATGATGGGCGTTTTCGTCACGCGGTTTTGGACCGTGGCGTTCGAACGCGTGCCGCCAAAGGCGACGGTCTGGTACTACTGCGTGTTGGTGGGTGGGTACGTTGCTACGGTTCTTGCCACCGCTTGGGTGGTGAAGAAGCTCTAGCGATGCTGGTTGCGCTTCATACGGCGGAAGCGCTCTGCGCTCGTGAGCGATTCGGGCGGTGCCGGATCCTGCGAGGGGCAGATGCCGCTGTTGTCGAACGCCGTCTCGATCTCGACGAAGCACTCGTGCGAGCCGCAGAAGGTCAAACAGTCGCCGTTGAAGCACAGCTGCCCATCCGTGCACATCGTGTTGCCGTTGCCGCACGGAAAGTCCATCGGCGTCACGAACAGACCGGGCGCCACCTCGACGTCGTGAACCTTCGCTTGATAGTGCTGCACCTGCGTCTTGGGCTCCTCCGCCTGAGCAGCGGGAGCACAACCAACAACCAGTACCAGGGACAGAAGCAAGGACCGCATGGGTCACCTCCTGGCCTGCACCGTAGCACCTTGAAAACGAGTAAACCACTCACGGAGATTCGCTAATGCAACACTGGGTGTGGACCATCGTGTTGACGCCTATCTGGCTGCTTACCATCAGTTGTTTGTGGAAAGTCCGCAAAGTCTTCATCCTGATGGAGAAGCACTACGAGAAGCAGGAGAAGAAATGAGCAAGATGTTCCGTGTGCACTGGGGCCAGCTCAGCCGTGAGCAGAGAGCCACCTGGGAACGCTTGGGGTGCCCTCACGAAGTGCCTTGGGTGCTACTGGCCCCTCACGAGGCTCAAGCACAAAATAATCACGCACAGAGCCTGGAGAGGCTGCACGAACGTGGTGGCTTGTCTCCGGCGGAGATGGTCTACATCATCGAGGACAGGAAATGGGAGCGCCCGTTCATGACGGACGAAGAAGCGATCCCGAAGCTGATTGAGTACGCACGGCTACCATATGTGTTGACGTGCGCGAGCTGCAAACAAACATTTGGCCGAGTCAACACCCTCATCGACGCAGAAGCGCAGATATGCCCTCTCTGCTTGACGAAGAGTGGGGTGAGTTGATGCGTCCGGGTGGTGGCAGGCAGAAGGGTTCGAACTTCGAGCGCGAGATTGCGAAGACGTTCGCTGAGTGGTGTGGGTACAAGGTGTCACGTACACCGCTCTCAGGTGGGTGGGGCGGCAAGGCCGAGCATGGTACCTGTGGTGACCTTGTCGTCGAGCGTGTGTATTACAAGAAGTTCCCCTTCTGCGTCGAATGCAAGAAGCAGGAGGATTGGTGCCTCGACGACCTCCTCCACAACGAGAAGACGAAGATCAAAGCGTGGTGGCAGCAGTGCCGCGCCGATGCCAAGCATGCCGGCAAGATTCCGCTGCTCATCATGTCGAGGAACTTCACACCGCCTGTCATCATGATGCGCCAGCGCGACTACTCGCCCGATAACCTATGGACTCCGTTGAGCGATTCGTTTACCATCTACTTGAAAGTCGGGAAAAGGGAAGAGGAGATGTTGATCATGCGCCTCGACGACCTTCTGGCCGGTTGGCCAGCTCCCCGACTGAAGCATCCCAAGGTCGCGGCGCCCACCTTCAAGCACCGACGGAGGGCCTGATGCACACCGGGGAGCCTGACTGCGGATGCCTTGCATGCGTCGTGGAGCGGGATTTCACGCCGACGAAGGTTGTGGTCACGCTTCCCCGACGAGAAGTCATCAGGCAGGATGTGAGACGCGCAGTGGCGCGTCGCCTGCCAGCGACGAGAGAAGAGGTTCATCAGGGCATCATGGACAAAGAACAGAAGCGCGCCGAACGGGGTCGGCTCATCCGTGAGCGGGCCAAGGCGCTCAGTCAAGCGAAGGGAGGCTAGCGAATGCCGTTCATGGTCGAGTACGTCTGCGAGTACGGGCATCGGTTCGAAGAGCTGCACATGGGCAAGTCCGACGAGGCGCCTGCCTACCTGCCCTGCACGGGCATGATCGAGACGAGTGTGGCGGTTCCCAACTCTAACGGAAAGGAAGAGAGCATCGAGCCGGTGTTGCGGAGGTGCTCACGCCTCGCCGAGCGGGCCGTCAGTGCGGTCCGCTCCAACATGATCGTCCGTGGCAACCACGACTTTCTCCCTCGGGAGAAGGAGCGTCTGACGAAGCGCTCTCAGGAGTACGACCAGAGCAACGCCGGCAAGAACGCCAAGATGGAGGCTACCGAGCGGCGTATCAAGAACGGCGGACTCTTCTAGCTCTCAGCGACGCAACAGCGACGGCTCCGTCTGATCGGGCAGACGCGGCTGGAAAGGTGACAATGAACGGTGAAACCCCGAACCCCTGGCCTGCGCAACGAGCCAAGCTCATCCAACTCGTCACTGAAATGGTAAAGGCCCTCGTGGACGACTCGAAGGGCGTGGAGGTGACTGCGACGGCAGCTGGTCGCAGCACCGTCATCAAGGTGCTCGTCAGCCCGCACGAATACTCCAAGGTCATCGGCAAGGGTGGCCGGTACATCAAGGCCATCGCAGCCATCGCAGTGGCTGCCGGAGGGAAGTTTCGTCAACGCATTGTGTTGACATTGGTGGAGTCGGATGGGCGCTCTAGGCGGCCTCAGCTACAGCGTCCAGCGGATGAGGATTTCAGTGCAGCTTGGCGAGATCACAAATGATCCACAGTGTGCACTGCACAGTGGCATTTTCCCAATGATTGTGGTAGCTTGATGAAGATCAGGCTGTGCACAAAAGGTGGGTAAGTTACCTTGTGCACACTGCACAATTTGCACGAGGAAGGGGCCATGGCGAAGTCAACAGCGATGATCAAGGCGGAAGAGTGGGAGTGGACGGAAGAGCGCGAGCAGTGCTTCCAGATGAAGCTGCGCGGGTTCCCGAACCTCCAGATCGCCAAGGAGCTGGACGTCCACCGCAACACCATCAGCGCGTGGACCAAGCACCCCACCTTCGACAGGCGCATGCGTGAGGAGCTGGAGGAGTTCGCCAAGAACTCCAGGCTTCGCCGTATCCGCTCGACGACGGTCTTCACCGACCGCATCAGCAACCTTGCTGCGAAGGCGCTCAAGGCAGCAGAGAAGAACCCCAAGAGCGGGAGAAGCATCTCCCGTGCGAAGGCGTGGCTCGGTGAGTTCCGCGCCATGCGCAACGAAGAGCGTCTGAACTACGGCGACTCGACGGAGAACCACACGTTCAACGGCTCGATGAACGTGAACGGTCAAGTCCAGACGATGAGCAGCACCACGTTCAAGGAATTCTTGAAGAGCGGCCTCGAAACCGGAGTGATCAATGCACAGCTCGTCGCCAAGGCGGGAAACCGAAAAGCAGCGCTCGTCGAAGCGGTTCAGCAAGCACTCGTCGACGGAGAACTCATCCGGCAAATCGACAAAGAGAGTGGCACCACCGACCCTGCACAAGCCGCGATCGACGCCGAGTACAGCGTCGTCGACAACACCGTCGAAGAAGAAGGACAGCAAGCGCGAGAAGTCGAAGAAGAAGTCGCCTGACGTCGTCGCCAAGAAGACGCGGGCGGAGATGGCCGCCACGGTTGCTCAAGCACATGGTGTTGACCTTGAGCAGCTGATCGAAGCTTTGCCGGATGACGTCAGCGTCGGCGAAGTGTTGACCGAGCTGTGCGAGAGCGACCCGGTCATCTGGACCATGGTGAAGCGTCGTCTTCGCAAGATGCCGCTCACCTACGACGTCAGCGCGCTCATCAAGGCCGGCAGGACGACCATGGACGTGCTGCTACGGCACCGTCCGTTCCTCATCCAACCGCTACGTGACCAGCACAAGCACAAGTGCTACATCAAGTCGCGCCAGGTCGGCGTCTCCGAGCTGTCCATCACCGAGACGCTTCAGTTCCTCGACACGCACGGCAACGACAAGAAGTGGGTCTATTGCTTCCCTCGTGAGAAGCAGCTCCTCCAGTTCTCCTCGACGCGTTTGGTGCCGGCGTTCGAAGAGTCGCCCCTTATGGCTGCTCTGCTTGGTGTGCCCAACCAGACGCTGCTCAAGCGCATCAACAAGGGCTACCTGCTTCTGCGTTCCACCTGGGAGTCGAACCTCGGTGAGGGCATCGACGCTGACGGCGTGACCTTCGACGAGAAGGACCGCATGAAGCCTGGCATCGACGTCGCCTTCAAGGAGTCGTTGAAGTCGTCGCCGTACGGCTACCTCCGTGAGCTGTCGACGCCCACGTTGCCGGGGCGTGGAATCGATGAAGTCTGGAAGAAGTCCGATCAGCATCTGTGGCACGTGCGGTGCACAAAGTGTAACCTTTGGCAACCCATCGACTACCCGGACAACTTCGTCCAGCTCGTTGACTACCCTCAGCATGGTCTGACGGAGATTCCGCAGGACTCGTGGACGTTCGCCTGCCGTAAGCCGATGTGCCGTGGCCCGCTCGACCGACTCCATGGGCAATGGGTTGCCACGTTCCCTGACCGTAAGCTGGTGCGCGGTTACCACATCACGCAGATGATGTGCCCTTGGATTTCACCGACCGGCATCATGCAAGAGCTGATCACGTACAAGTTCCGCCAGCTGTGGGAGAACTACGTGCTCGGCCGCATCAGCAAGGGTGAGAGCATCCTCGTCAGCGATGAAGACTTGCTGGCGTGCTCTGCTGGCTACCAGCTGTACACACATCGTACTCGCGACTGGGCCAAGATCAGCATCGGCATCGACTGGGGTGCCACCAACTGGTTCGTGGTGCTTGGGCTTAACGCGCTCAACAATCGTCGCTACGTCATCGGTCTCGGCATCATCGAGGACGACGCACGTGACGCGCTCAACATGAGCGAGGTCATTTCGTACATCTCGCCCTTCGAGCCGGACATCATCATCGCTGACGCCGGCTACGGCAAGGATCGTAACGCGAAGCTCCTGAAGCACTTCGATCCGAGTGGGCAGCTGGAGCGCTTCTTCGCGTGCTTCTACAACCCGTCTACGAAGGCAAGCCGCACCTTCCAACCGCAGTGGGGCGACGCTCGTGTGCTGGTGGATCGCACCATCAGCCTCAAGATGATGTGCCGCGCCTTCAAGGACCGGGAGATTGGGCTTGCTGCCAACGACCCGAAGACGGAGATTCTGAAGAAGCACATTCGTGCGCTCGCGCCGCTCAAGGAGCAGGACGAGGACACCAAGGAGATTTACGAGACGATTGAGGCGACTGGCCCGGACCACTTCGCGCATGCGCTGAGCTACGCAGAGCTGGGCATGGACAAGATCATGAACGTCAACCAGTTCAACTTCGCGTTCATCTAGCCACGAAAAGAAAGCGGCCACCTCTTGCCGTTGGAGGATCGCAAACCACTAGGGCGGGCGAAGACGGCAGGAGGTGGCCTAAAACGAGTAAATAGCACCCTTCAAAGTTTCTCGCAACAACCTCTTGCCAGTCTGCACGCCCTCTGTTACCGTTGACTTCTCTGCTAGGGGCAACGAGCCCACAACGCACCGATGGAGGAGAACATGAAGCACCTCGTCTTGGGCCTGCTCGCCTGCTTGGCGGCGCTGGCCCACCCCGCGAACGCACCGCCCACCGCTCCCTCCCACGATTCCACGTATGCGCACATCACCATCGGCTCGAACGCAGTCGCCCCGCTCCTGAACGAGCAGGCGGCTTGCAACGAGGTCGCAGACGACGACGCGTCCTACTGCGCGCTCGCCGTTCTGGACAACGTGGAGCTGGTCATCGCCTCGCGGGGCACGCCGACGGTCTCGGCGGCGGTCGGGCTCGATCTCGACCGCGTGGTCTCGAAGACCCTGCGTGGACAACTGATGACGGTCTACATGTCGACCTGCGCCGACGCGCGTGCCGCCTTCGAGGATTCGAGTTGCGCCGGCCGCGCCTGACCAACGTGTGACGCATCGCCTGTGAGAACGTGATTGACGCAGCACCAAAATAAGGCTCCTACAGGGGGCCGTCCCTGAGAGGGACACCCGAAGGGCCGCCACCGTGCGGCCCTTCTCTTTTTCGGCCTGTAGATACCGCCATCCGTGTACAACTTCCTCGGAGGAACTGCTGATGGAAACGAATAACTGGCGGGTGGTTTGTCATCGCTGTGCGACGAAGTTTCCACACAACGCTGGCTTTGCCACGAAGGGTGCGTGTTGCGAGAACCCGGACTTCCATGTTCACAACACAAGCGTCAATCACATGTGTGGACTTTGTGCGGACGAGGACTCGCCTGGCTTCATCCTCACCACGCACATCTTCAACAACACGGGAATGGCGCCGTGCGGGCGCGCTGTTTTCCAGTTCCGGCCCAACGGTGAAGGGTGGGCTCCGCGTGACCAGTTGCGCTCACCGCTGGGCGGCACGCAGACGGACATCCACACGCCGCACAAGATGACCATCACCTGCCCCAAGTGCTTGCGCATCGATAACGGCCTGGAGGAGGGCATCACGCATGTCCGGTCCTAGGTTCACGGAGACCGTCTACGGGACGCCCGCTCACAAGCTCTACCAGCTCACCGAGGCGCTGCTGATGTACGCCGCGGAGTGGGCGGCACAGCCTCTGGTAGGGCGTTCGGGGCTCGACCACTTCAAGAAGGAGCTGATCAAGACGGGTGGAGCTGTCTGGCAGTCCATGGACCCTCACCACAACGAGGAGATGGGGCGCATGCTCACCGTCACCATCTTGAACATCGTCGACATGGCGAAGGTGTTGTCACCGTGACCTACACGCTTGCCAAGCTGGTGCTCAGCAAAGAAGCCTACGACGAGATTGCCGCCAAGCTGCGTGACGCCGGCTACGATCATGCTTTCGCAGACGACGGCATGATCGACATGACCCACATCGGCGTCTGCCCACCGGAAAAGGATGACGCCGATGGCTGACAACCACTGCATGCTGGCGCCGGCAGAGTGGCCGCACCACTACGAATACGACTATCCGAAGTTCGTGCAGCTGAAGGCGGATGGTGTGCGCGCGCTGTTGATCGACCGTGTCTTCTACTCGCGCAACATGAAGCCCATCCGCAACAAGATGATTCAGAAGATTGCGAAGCAGACGCCGAACTTCTTGAGCAACTACGTCCTCGACGGCGAGTGGTGGGCTCCTGATACGGACTTCAACACCATCCAGTCGGTGGTGATGGACGCTGACGATGTGTTGCCAGCGAAGTTCTGCCACCTGTCGTGGGACATCATGGGCTCCAACCAGTGGCACAACAAGGCGTGCGATCGGCAGTACGTCGAGCGCATCGAGCTGCTGGGAAGCACGCTCCGCCGGCTGTACAGCGCTGGCGGCTACACGCCGTGGGAGATGCGCTTCAAGCGAATCGAGACGTACTACGTCGGCAATCCCTTCGTATTCGCCAATCTCTACTCGGACCTCTTGGCCCAGGGGCACGAGGGCGTGATGGTGAAGGCGCCGAACGGCCTCTACAAGTGGGGCCGCTGCACGGTGCGCGAAGGCACCATGTTCAAGTACAAGCCTGTCTTCGACATCGACATCCGCATTCAGGCGATCGAGGAAGGCGTGGGCAAGCGTGCAGGCATGTGTGGCTTCATCGTGGCACAGGTGGGACATCGTGTTGTCAAGTTCGGGCCTGGCAAAGATGTCAACGACGAACACCTGCGTTGGATGCTGAAGAACGCACGCAAGCTCGTCGGAAAGAAGCACGACTGCTACCACAGCGGGATGACGCCGGATGGCTCGCTGAGGTTCCCTAAGTTCCGTCCGGTGCGGTTAGAGGAGTGACCATGTCGAACCTGGACGAGTACCTGATCGAGAAGCTGAAGGAGTGGCCGGCGCTGAAGAACGTTCCCGAGCCCATCATCCATGAGGTGGTGTTGGCGTCGTGCGCGTTCATGGCGGAGCTGCCGATCGATCCTGTCGAGCCGGATGCGAAGAGCATCGACGCGCTGATCCACTTCGACGGTTACCACATCTGCGTCAAGTGCGACAAGCTCAGCGAGATGGTGGTGCAGGAAGAGCCGCAGTCGGCGACGCATATCCCACGTCCCACGATGTGCGTGCTGTGCTGGAACGCGCTGGCCATCAAGGAGGGCCGCATGGATGACCTGTACTGCGAGAAATGCGGTCGGGTGCAGCCGTGCGAGAACGAGGAGTGCGTGGCCGCGAGCGGTAGCGCGTCCTAGAGCTGACACAAGCAGGGGAGGACACCATGGGGCGGATCTTCTTCATCGGAATGCAGGCAAGCGTCTTCACGTGCGGGCTGCTCACAGGCTCGCTGACTGAGAGCAAGGAAGCAGTCTCGATGCCGGCGATCATCGCCCTTGGTGCCCTCTTCGCTGGTGTGGCGCTCTGCTGCACCATCTTCTGGAAGCTCAGGCAGTGAAACGAGTCCCTGCGCCGCGCCTACGTCCACGCAGGGTAATGCATCGACTGGAGATGACCATGGCCGACAGCAACAAGAAGTATCGTGTGACGGTGGAGGAGTTGGTGTTCGACGAGGAGGGCAAGGAGATCGAGAGCGAGGCAAAGATGGCCCTCCAGTTCGTCGCCACACAGGTCGACTTTCAGCAGCGCAAGGGTAACTGCCAGCGCCTCTTTGCCCGGTCCTGCAACTGCGCCAGCTGCCTCGTGCTCGCGCGCAACATGCAGAAGGAATCGACGCGATGAAGGCCACCATACAACAGCTGATCGACAAGCTGCAATCCTTGCCAGAAGAGGCGAAGCAGTATGAGCTGGACTTTGCGGATTTCTCTCACTGCACCATCGAAGAGATCCACGTCCACATTTCGCCCAAGCGCTCGTACATCATCGAGTGTGGGTGCGACCATCCTGATGGTGAAGGCTCGTTGTGAGCACTTGTCAACACCACGTGAGTTGGACGTCGTCCCCACCGTCAGAGACGAGTGGTGCCGTCACTGACATGCCTGTGCTGTGCGGCAAGCCGGTGCACACTTACCGCACGTGCGGTACTGGAGCTGCCAGCAAGTGCAGGATGTTGATCGCGTATTGCGAAGACCACGGAGGTGACACGCGCTCGCAGGAGGAGATGCGTGAGCACCACAAGGAGCATGGAGCATGATGAGGCTTAGTCGGTTGACGCCGTTGCGCGCGTTGGCTGTGGGGCAGACGCCGTACCTTGGCAGAGGCATGGGGCCAGTGCGTCACTGGTTGTACACGCACGAGCTGATTGCGTGGGACGACGTGGCCAAGACTGTTGTGTTGACCGATAAGGGTCGCACGGACATGGAGAAGGCCAACAACGAGTACGCAGCGCGTCCCAAGCACTGCACACCGCGTGCGTGGCTGCTCCGGCTCAACGAGAAGATTCTCTCGACTCCACAAGCGACGGCATTGGAGAAGGTTGCCGAGCAGGTGGTGAAGCTGCCAAAGGTGGATGACCCCACCGAGGCCCCTGGCGTAGGCATCTTGACAGTCACGAGCGACTTGCCACCGGAGAAGATGGCGGAGCTTCGTGAACGCTTCAACGAGCAGGTGCGTAAGATGGGCTCCGATCGGATGGTGGTTGTGTTGCCACCAACCGACGTGGTCAACATCGAGATCAACGAGAATCAGGTGGGCACTTTGCCGCCTGAGACCGTCGAAATTGAGGATGTGCTCATACACCCGCTTGCGACGGAGCAGCCTGAAGAAGCGCCACCGCTTGACGACATCACGCGCAAGCGGTTGGAGAAGGAGCGCATTGAGAAGGCTGCGCAGCTCACCAAGGAGATGGAGGCCGCACGCGACTCCGAGTTGAAGTTCGTCACTGAACTGAGTGTGCTCGACGCGTATCGTGAGATTGCTATCGAGATCGGCAATCTCGGCCAGGGCGTGGAGGACGTCTACATCGGCAAGCTGCGCGGTACTCTGATCCAGTTCAATCCATTCCTCCCGAGCAACGCCATCGTCTTCTACCCCAACCAGAAGAGCGCCGAGAAGCTGATGGCCGGCTACGAGGTGGCGAAGGCCCTCATCACGCATGCGCCGCCGAATGCAGTGGCGTTCGATGGCATGGACGATCTGCATGATCGAATGGGCGCTCCGTGCTGGCGCTGCCACGGCACGGGCAATCTGTCTCGCAACTACACCGTCAACGACAAGCTCTGCCCTCAGTGCCGTGGCACCGGCCGTATGGGCGGCAGAGGAGGTGCCGCATGAGCATGAGTATAATCGGTAGTGTGATTCAGGATTGCATCTACGACTACGACATCCAGGATGCAGAGGGCTTCGTCATCTACCCTCTTGCCGTTACCTGTGATGCTAGAAAGTGGCAGGTGCGGTGCGGAGACGCGACGCAGAACGTGGGCATCTCGAT
>Ga0207694_10001900_pt1 | contig 17304 bp, 10 predicted proteins | sample KBSC34metaG_FD_184353 | JGI IMG/M metagenome (GOLD analysis project Ga0207694, IMG submission 184353) | Corn rhizosphere microbial communities from Kellogg Biological Station, Michigan, USA - KBS C3-4 metaG (SPAdes) (version 2) | ecosystem: Host-associated > Plants > Roots > Rhizosphere > Soil... | reverse complement strand
CGCGTCTCGATGCCGTTGCTGCCGATGATGAACGCGCCGAAGCCCGGCACGCCGTTGCCCCACGGCTGGCCGCCGTTGAAGAACGCGCCGTTCGGGAAACGGTTGCCGAGCGTGAACACGAAACCGTCCTTGCTGACGATGCGCGCGATCGTCGCGTCGGTGTTCCAGTCGCCGACCTTGTTGCGCATGCCGATGCTGAACTGATCGGAGTACGGCGCCTTCAGATTGTTGTTCAGCGCATCGACTTCCTTACCGGTATTGCTCGACGAGACCAGTCCCTGCAGATTGGACAAGCCATTGAGGAACGCCGGATTGAAGTCGACGCACGGCGAGCCATTGTTGTGGCACTGGCCGCTGATCGGGTCGCGGAAGTACACCGTGAATTCCGGCAGTGCCGCCTTGGTTTCCTCGAGCTGCAGGTAGTCGAACAGGTCGCGATCGTAGGCGCGTCCGGCGCCGCCGTGCAGCACATGTGCTTCGTCGCCGAAGAAGTCATACGAGAAGCCGAGACGCGGCTGGAATTCGTTCTTCGGCGCCTTGCGGTTGTGGCCGTTGCTGATGTAGTCGTTGACGTCGACGCCGCCGAGCGCCAACGCCTGCGCATAGGTCTGGCCCGCCGGTGCATTCGAATCCGGATTCGGACCGTTCAGCGCGGCGACCACGTTGGCTGGCGTGACATAGTCCAGGTACGCCGGCGAGCGCTCGTAATCCCAGCGCACGCCGAGATTCAAGGTCAGCTTTTCGTTGACCGCCCAGTCGTCCTGGATGTACGTGCCGAACTGCTGGTTGCGCGAGGTGGCGATCGGACTCAGTCCCGGCACCGGGTTGGTGAAGAATGCCTTGTACGGCAGCGTGTCGGTGCCGTCGAGCGTGACGTTGTAGTAGAACTGCGGGTTGACGTCTTCGGCATCCTGCGCGCTCAGCTTCACCGACTTGTACTTGAAGCCGAGTTTGACGGTGTGGTCGCCGTTCCAGCTGAAATTGTTGAACGTCAGGTCGTCCTGGAAGCCGACACCGCGCTGGCCCTTGTTCTGCGTCGCCAGAGGCGATGCCGGGCCGGTGGTGATGATGGTGTCGTCGTTGTGACCGGCGATATCGGTCGTGTAAACCGCGCCGTTGCCGAAGCCGAACGACGACGGCGCATTGAAGGTTTTTTCGTAGGTCAGCAGGAAATCGTTGAACCACGAATCCGCGCTGTGCTGCCAGCGGCCGTCGATGCGCGTGTCGTTGTTCCTGACCACGACGCTGGCCGACTTGGCCACGCCGACGCCGATGTTGTCGGCCTGGTCCTCCTTGCGCACCTTCGAGCTGACCTCGATGCGGTCGCGGTCGGAGAATTCCCAGTCGATCTTGCCGAAGTACAGGTCTTCGGTGAACGGCAGGCCGGACGGACCGAGCTGCGATACCACGTCGGCCGGCAGGAACTGGTTGAGACCGATGATGCTCGGCAGCACCGCGATCGGCGTGTCGTAACGCTTCGCCTCGTAGGCGAAGAAGAAGTGCATCTGGTCCTGGATGATCGGACCGCCAAGCGAGAAACCGTATTCCTTCTCCTGCGACGGAACCTGTTTGCCGGCCGCCTTTTCCGACGGCGTGTCCGCGCGCCACCCGTCGTCGGTGTACTGACCGAACACCTCGCCGTGGAATTCGTTGGTGCCGGATTTCGTTTCCGCGGTCACCGCCGCGCTGGAAATCTGGTCGTACTCGGCCTTGTAGTTTGATGTGATGACCTTGTACTCGCCGATCGCCAGCTGCGGGAACGGATTGCCCTGCGTGGCGAACTGGCCGGCGACGCCGCCTTCCTTGACGTAGTTCTTCTGGCCGACGCCGTCGATGTAAACGTTTACACCGTTGGCGCTCTGAGCACCGCCTGTGAGCTTGGTGTGGCCGCTGGCGTCGACACTGAAAGCCATGCCCGGAACGGTATCGGCAAATTCGAGGAAGTTGCGCGTGATCTGCGGAATCGTTTCGATCTGCCGCAACGAAATCGTCGCGCCGACTTCCGGCGTCTTGACCTCGGCCAGTGTGGTCGCCGTGACGGTGACGCCTTCCAGCATGGAAGGATTCGCCGCACCCGATGGCTTGGCGCCGGCTTCGAGATCGAGCGTGGCGGTTGACGCCACGGTCAACGTGACTGTCTGCGACGTGCCACCCGCATCCACTTGATACGTCCCGGGAGGCAGACCGACCAGCGTATAGCTGCCGTCTTCACTGGCCTTGGTTCGACGCACGGCGCCAGTCGCGATGTTCTTGGCGGTGACGTCGCTGTTCGCCGCAGCCTTGCCGCGCAACGTCGCATCGGCGCTTTGCGCCCACGCGATCGGCGGTACCGCAACGGTGCCAGCGATCGCCATGGAAATCAGCGACGCAAGCAGTCTCTTTCTGGTGGACAAGCGCTTGCTCATGGTTCTCCTCCCGTAAGCTTTTCTTATGAGTGATTCAGGACAACGGTTTCGCGGTACGCCGCGCTGCCGCGGCGGATTTGCCGCATGACGCACGCACCACGATTTCGCAACTGGGTGTCTGTGCCGTTGCGCGTTGCGCATCGGGCGCTTCCACCTGGCTCGCAAGTTGTTCCAGCGCGCTGCGTCCGAGCTCGGCGATGCGCACGCGCACCGTCGTCAGCCCGGGGTTGACGAAGCGCGCGATGGGAATATCGTCGAATCCGGCAATGGCGATGTCGTCGGGCACGCGCAGGCCACCCTCACCCAACGCGAGCATGCAACCGATCGCCATCATGTCGTTGGCCGCGAACACGGCGTGTGGCCGCGTCTTCGCCGCCAGCAGGCGACGCCCGGCGTTCTGGCCGGACTCTTCGGTGAAGTCGCCACGCAGCACTTCGATCGCCACCTTGCGCTTGGCCGCAGCGATGGCATCGCGGAACCCGCGCAGACGTTCGCTGGCGTCGAAGTTGCCATCCGGACCGGTGAGAAAGGCGATGCTGCGATAGTCGGCTTCGAGCAGATGCTGCGTCATTGCGCGCGCACCGCCGTAGTTGTCGACGTTCAGGGTCGAATAGCGCGTGCTCTGCACAGCGGTGTTGAGCAGCACTGCCGGCACGGCGTCCGGCAGATTGCGATGCAGGAACTCGCCGTCCACATGCGGCGACATGATCAGCATGCCGTCGACGCGCCCCTGCATCGCGCGCAGCGCGGCGGCGGCTTCGTTGGCGTTGCCGTGCGAACTCGACACCAGCAGATGCAGGCCGCGCGCGCGCGCGGCCAGGTCGATGCCGCGAATGAGCTCGGAAAAGAATTCGCCGAACAGGTCCGGCAACAACGCGCCGACCGTGTGCGTGCGGCGCGTGATCAGGCTGCGCGCGGCACTGTGCGGGATGTAGCGCAGCTTTTGCGCGACACGCAGGATGCGGTTGCGCGTGGTGTCGGTGACGTTGGTGTTGCCATTCAGCGCACGCGACACGGACGCGACGGAAACCTTCGCCTCCCGGGCCACATCTCTGATCGTCACTGCCATCACCCCGACTCCCTGACGCAGCAATATTTCGCGCGACCGCCGGAATGTAAACGTTTTCATAACGTTTTGCAAAAGCACTGCAACATAGCGGATTTCAGGTTTGGCTGCAGCGGTTCCGGCGAAAAATTTGCTTCGACGCTGACGCGCCTGCACGCCGCAACCAAGCGCACCGCCAATTTCCAGATCCGCCAGGAGGTGACGCTTGCGGGTCGCGCAGCCAACCTGCGTGCCCCTTCCCCGCAATGCGCCTTGCACGATGCGCGGTCAATGCGGTGTACTTCGCGTGCCGGATCGTTGCTCCGGCACGGCTAGCTATGGGGAAGTTCATGGGGAAACCAGTCGGCAGGTCATCGTCACCGCGCGGCCTGCGCGGATTTTTCGGCGCGCTGTTCGGCATTACGCTCGGTCGCCTGCTCAAATGGGCGCTGGTGATCGGCCTGGTGCTGCTGGTCGTGGCAGTCGCCGGGTTCGTGATGTTCGTCTGGTATCCGTCAAAGGCGATCCCGAACCTCGAACAGGTCGATGGCTATGTCTATCTGGATCAGGGCTGGGGCACCACCGCCGACGCGCCGGACCGGCAGACGTATTACTACACGCCGCAAGGCACCTCGATGCCGCAGGGAGCATTGATCACGCCGCTGCGCTACGCCTGGTTCGTCAACCTCGAAATGCCGCTGGACGAGCAACGCTTCGCCGCGCCGGAGCACCTGCAACGCTACCGTTTCATCGTCGATCCACAACCGAGCGAACGCAATCCGGATCGCTTGCCGATCGGCCTGACCCGGCATTTCGATGCGGCACTCGGACAATACGTGCTCGACATCACCTGCGCGGCCTGCCACTCCGGCGAGATCCACGCGCGCAAGGACGGCAAGACCTACGCGATCCGCATCGACGGCGGCCAGGCGATGCACGAGTTCACCGACATGCAGCGCGGCGCGTTCGGTCCGACGCTGGTCGCCTCGATGATTGCCACCTGGGCGAACCCGTGGAAGTTCGAGCGCTTCGCGCGCAAGGTGATCGGCGCGCGCTATCCGCAAGGCAAGTCCGCCTTGCGCGACGAGCTGTGGACCACGATCAAGGCATTCGCCACGCAGGGCCAGAACAGCCCGCTGCGGCACCTGTATCCGGTGCAGGAAGGCTTCGGCCGCACCGACGCGCTCGGCCGCATCGCCAACACCGTGTTCGGCGATCACCTGATTGCCGGCAACTATCACGATGCCACCGCGCCGGTCAGCTATCCGTACGTGTGGAACATCTGGAAGTTCGACTGGGTGCAGTACAACGGTTCGGTCAAACAACCGCTGGCACGCAACATCGGCGAGTCGCTCGGCGTCGGCGCGGTGATCCGCATGACCGATTCGTATGGCAACCCGGTGCCTGATGATCAGCGTTACGAAACCTCGGTGAACATTCCGAACCTCGACAAGATCGAACACACCTTGCAGAAGCTCAAACCGCCGCGTTGGCCGGAAGACCTGCTCGGCACGGTCGACCAGCCGCTGGCGGCGCGCGGCAAGACGCTGTTCGAATCGCATTGCCAGGGTTGTCACGGTCCGCATCCGGCCGATCGCGCACGCGCGCAGGCCAGCGCGCCGGGCAAGGCATCGCCGGATACCGAATGGATGATCGAGGTGATCCCGGTCGAACACATCGGCACCGATCCGAGTGAGGCAACCGGATTCCTGTCGCGCCACTACGACCTCACGCAGGCCGGCCTGACGCGCGCGGAAATCAGCCGCGTGCTGCGCCCGCCGCTGCTGCGCGACCTCGCGCGCAACGTGAAGTGGCGCCTGCAGGAAACGATCGATGCGCGGCAGAAGGCGGGCGCAGTTGCCGGCAAGTTGCCGGCGCTGCTGGCGGCCTATCCGGATCCAAACGCGAATCCCACGCCATCGATTTCGCACGAAAGTTTCAGCGCGATCGCTGCCGAGCTGGGCGGTGCCGCCGCGATCAAGCCGGTGCCGGCCCGCTTCACCTGCGATCTCGATTGTCAGACGCAGGCGTTGCTGGTCGACGTGACGCAAGGCGAGGCGCAGATCGACCAGCAGTTGGGCAAGATCGACGTGGCACGCCTGACCGAAGGCGAAGGCTTGAACATCCTGGGCCTGCTGATCAAGGCGAAATATTTCGCCGACAACCACGTTTCCTACGAGCGTCAGCAATGTCTCGGCGGTTTCGGCATCCTCGATCTGCCGCAGCAAATTGCCGGTTACAAGCCGCGGCCGCTGGAAGGCGTCTGGGCGACGCCGCCGTTCCTGCACAACGGCTCGGTGCCGAACCTGTACGAAATGCTGCTGCCGCCGGACAAGCGCAGCGCGCGCTTCTTCGTCGGCCGGCGCGATTTCGATGCGAAGCGGGTCGGCTATGTCGACGTGCCGGCCGATGCCAGCGAGAACGACGGCTTCTGGTTCGACACCAGCAAGGACGGCAATCACAACACGGGGCACGCCTTCGTCGCCACGCCGGAGCAACTGGCCGCCTCGCACGCCGATCCAAAGGCGCATCCGTTGCCGTCCGGCGTGATCGGCCCGCTGCTGACGGACGACGAGCGCTACGCGATCATCGAATACCTGAAGGTGCATCGCGACCTGCCGGCCACGCCGGCGGATTTCGTGCCGCCGGATTGCGGATTCTAAGCGGCCGTGACCGGTATTCCACATTGCTGCTTTGTGCAACTTTCCACAATACGGCTTGAAGTGACCCGATGAAGCAGCCTGCCGACTCAACCAGCTACACGTCCGACTTCGAAGCGGTGCGCAGCGCCGAGACCGAATGGCTGGCGCGTCGGCGCAAGGCGGCCGGGCTGCCGCCGCCGGCCGACGACCTGATCGGCCTGGCCTTTTCCGGCGGCGGCATCCGCTCGGCGACGTTCAACACCGGCGTGCTGCAGGCGCTCGACGATGCGGGCCTCATGAGCCACGTCGACTGTCTGTCGTCGGTGTCCGGCGGCGGCTACATCGCCTCGTGCTACAGCTGGCTGCGCGCGCGCCTTAAAGCCGGCAACAACGCCCGGGTGTTCGGCGCGCCGCTCGCCGATGGCGGCGGCAGCGTGCTCGATTGGATACGCCGCCACGGCAAGTACCTGGTCAGCCACCGCGGCTTCACGATCTGGACGCTGCTGGCTTCAATCCTGGCCGCCACGTTCATCAACGTACTGGTGCTCGGACCGGTGCTGCTGTTCGGTGTGTATGCGCTGACGCTGGCGTGGCTGCCGGTGGACTGGCCGCCGTGGCTGATGCTGCCCGGTACGCACGGCGTGGAAGGTCATCACGGTTACTGGCTGCTGATTGCCGCGGGCGTGTTGTGCCTTGCGTTGTTTCCGCTGGTGGCGACCGTGTTCGCCTTCCTCGCCGGCATTCCGCGCCTGGCCAGCGTGCGCCAGATCGACCGGCTGCGTGTATTCATGGGACGCCTGCTCGTGTTCGGGCCGGCGCTGATCGTGCTCGGCCTGATTCCCATCGCGGCAATGCTCGGCGAGATGACGGAGCATTTCTTCTCGCATCACTATGCACATGCATTCGGCAAGCACGCGTCGTACCTGATGCCCGCGCTCGGCGGCATCGCCTCGATGCTGCTCGACCGCCGCAAGAGCGGCGACAGCAGCGGCCGGCTCACGACGATCGGCTTGAGCCTGCTGATCTACGGCTTGCTGATCCTGCTGTATCACTGCGTGGTGCATGCCGACCTGCTGCACTCGGCGGTGTTTCTCGGCTTCATTACACTGGCGGTGGTGATGGCATTCGCCTGCGACATCAATCGCATTTCCATCCACGCCTACTATCGCGCGCGCCTGAGCGACGCGTTCCTGCCAAACGTCGCTTGCGACACGAAGGCCGACCCGGGCATGTTCGGGGTGGAGCAAATCAATCCAGAGCATGGTGCGCCTCTGCATCTGCTCAACACCACGCTCAACACGACGAGTTCGTGCGACGAAGTGCTGCGCAGCCGCGAAGGCGCCAGCTTTTTCTTTTCGCCCGTGTACACCGGCTCGAGCGCCACCGGCTGGAGGCGCATCGATGACTACGCCGGCGGCGGCATCACGCTGTCGAATGCGCTGACCATCTCCGGTGCGGCGATCGACCCGGACATGTTCGCCACCAGCGCGCGCGCCGTGTCGTTCCTGATGGCGCTGCTCAACGTGCGGCTAGGCTACTGGGCGCGCAATCCGAAATGCGGCCACGAGTACGACCCGCCACGGCCGTGGTGGTGGATCTTCATCGTGCGCGAAATGCTCGGCATCGGCCTCGACGAAAAGCGCCGCCACGTGCACCTGTCCGACGGCGGCGGCTTCGAGAACCTCGGCATCTACGAATTGATCCGCCGGCGCGCGCGGCATATCGTCGTCACCGACGCCGGCGCCGATCCCGAAACCACACTCGGCGATCTCGGTCAGGCGATCGAACGCGTGCGCGTCGACTTCGGCGCGGAGATCGATCTGGATGCCGACCGCCTGTATCACGAACGCGGCCAGGCGCTGATGCAGCAGCCGTACGCACTCGGCAGCGTCACCTACGCGAACGGCGCGCGCGGCAGAATCCTCTATATCAAGCCGGTGCTGTGCGCCGGACTTACCGCCGACATCTACGCTTACTGGCGTGCGCACCCGGCCTTTCCGGACGAACCGACCTCGGAGCAATTCTTCGCCGAGCCGCAATTCGAAGCGTATCGCGCGCTTGGCCAGCAGATCGTCACGCAACTACTCGGCGCGGTCAGGCCGGCGACGATCGAGGAATGGTTCGATCGGCTGGAGGCGAAGGCGGCGAAGAGCTGAGCGTTGTCGTCCGGCTCGTTGCGCTGGCGGAACGCGTGAACGCGCCAACACTGTCGTCATTCTCGCGGCTCAACAGCGGAGCTGTTCAAGCGGATCCATTTTCCCTGCATTTCGACCTTGGACGATCAAGGCGGATCCCCGCTGCGCGAGGATGACGCCTTGTTTTGGACTCTCTAAAGGCTCTTCAAATATTCCAGCAGATCGCGCTTGTCGGACTCGGCCAGCGTGCTGCCGTAGCTGTGACCGCTGTTGGAATTGCCGGGCAAACCGGTGTCGAACAAACTGGCGCGCTCGCGCACACTCGCAGCAATACCAACAGCGGCTGGGTCGAACTCGCGGCTGCCGACGTAAAATTGCCTGATACGTTCGGCCGGCGCCTTGAGCAGCTCGACCAGCGTCGGCACGGAGCCGTTGTGCAGGTACGGCGCCGAAGCCCACACGCCGCTCAAGGGCCGCGCCTTGTAGTAGTTCGGGTGTGCGTCGAGCGCGGCCTTGATCACCTTGTGGTAGCCGACCACCGCATCACGGATCGCGGCCAGCGGATGGCGCAGCGCGGCGCCGGCCGCGGCATGCACGACCAGGTCCGCGGTCTGCGCCTGCGCGCCGAACGGGTCGCCAATCAGCACGCCTTCCTTGCGCCCCTCAAATGCGCCGCTGCTGGATTTCGAGGCGAGAAAATTCTGCACCATTTTGGGATCTGTACCGATCTGGTCCAGCGGCGTCAGCGCGGCTTTCAGTTCACGCTTCGGATTGTTGCGATCGGACAAGGCATGACACGAAACGCACTGCTGCGCGTAGACCTGCGCACCACGCGTGACGCGCGCGGCTTCGAGCGCGCCAAAAACCGGCACCGGCCACTGCGGCGCCTGCAGCGCATACAAGTCGTCCTGGATTCGCGCCAGGTTGTCGAAATTGACATTGGACGGATAGCCGTCCAGACCTTTGTGCTCCGAAATATCCAGCGAGCCGTACACGGCCAGCGCGGTGGTCACATTCTGCAATAGCGGACCGGGGCCGGCATTCGGCGCGGAACCATTCCATTGCACGACATCCAGGTGCGGCGCGTCCCACAGCACCGGATAGCTGACTGGCGCATCCGGCGCGCGCCTGTTGGCCGGCAGCGCCAGAAAATCGACCGCGACCGCGTTGAAGATCTGGCCAAACGCATCGAGGCGTCCATGCCCGTACGGCACCTCGACGCGATTCATCTGATGCCGAGCATCGAGCTTTGCGGCCAGTGCATCGATGTCGCCCCGCAGCGCCTGGCGCTGCTCCGGAGTGACGAGCTTGAGCGTCGTGGCGAAGCGTTCAAACTTTGCGGCGTCGGCGGTGGTCGCGCGCAGGCTGGCGATGAGTTCGCCTTCGAACGTATCGAAGTCGAGCATGCCGGCGCCGCCATCGAGACGGATGCGTTTGCCCTGATAGCGCACTTCGCCGGTGTGGCAGGCCGCACAGCCGAGACCGGCCCATGCACTGCCTTGCGCATCGGTGTCGCGCGTGAATCCGACCGGGAATCCGTCCGGATTGGCCGGCGTCGGCGTCTGCACCAGAAAGCCGAGCGCATCCATGTGCGCGTCGGCCATGAAGCGTTCGGGTTTGTCGGCCTGCTCGAGCACGCGCAGCCAGGCAACGGGAATCAGGCGCGAACCGAACGACATGAACCAGGCGCGCTGTTGCACATCCGGACCCCAACCCTGCTGCAGGTTGATCGCACCGGCGCCGCCGGCGACCGCCGCGCCATTGTCGATGGATGGTTCCGGCTTGCCGCACGCAGCCAGCATGGCTGTCGTAAGCAGGACCGCAGGCACGCGCCAACTTGTCATGATTCGAACTCCCCCGGCCGCTCAGGCCTGCTATTCTACGGCGAACCGCGCTGAACGAAGGGGGGCGGGCCACGCGGCCGCAATCGAATACATGTTCCGGCTGCGCATAGCTTTGACCCTGCTGGCCGTCACCCTCGTGTTGTTTGCGAGTGTGCGGGCTGCCACGACGAAAGTCGATGTCGCGTTTGCCCACGCGCCGCTCGGGCCCAGCGTCGAAGTGCTGGAAGACACCGGCGGCAAGATGGAGTTCGACGCGGTGCGCGTGGCAAACGGCTTCAAGCCGGTGCCAAACATGGGCACGAATTTCGGATTCACGCATTCGGCATGGTGGTTGCGCTTCAACGTAAGCAACGACACGGCCGAGACGCGCCACATATTGCTGCGCCAGGACTATCCGCTGATCGACTACCTCGATCTTTGGGAACAGGACCTGTCGGGTCAGTGGAAGCACACCGCCACCGGCGACCGCACGCCATTTGCGACGCGCGAATTCGCACATCGGGATTTCCTGTTCCAGCTCGAGATTCCGGCGCAGTCGGAACGCACGTTCTATGTGCGCGGCGCGTCGGACGGCCCGGTGGATCTCAACTTCACCCTGTACGAAGCGCATGCGCTGATCGGCGCGTTAAGCCGCGAGCAGCTCGCCTACGGCGTTTACTACGGCGGCTTCCTGGTGCTGGTGCTGTACAACTTCTTCATCTTCCTGATCGTGCGCGACCGGGCGTTCTTCTATTACCTGTTGTACGCGACCAGCTATGGCATGTATTTCGCGATCCACAACGGCATCGCCTTCGAGTTCCTGTGGCCGAACGATCCGGCCTGGGGCAATCAATCGCTGCTGGTGATGCTGGCGTTCTCGCTGATCTTCGGCCTGCAGTTCACGCGCACATTCCTCGATACCGCCGGCTTCGCCGCGAAGCTCGACAAGGCGGCGATGGGACTGCAATTCCTCGCCGGCCTCGGCTTGTTCGCCAGCTTCTTCGCGCCGTACGCGGCCTTGATCCTGCCGCTGGCGCTGCTGACCGTGGTGGTCACCGTGCTGATCATCGTCATGGGCACGCTCGGCTTGATCAAGGGCTACCAGCCGGCGCGCTTCTTCATGATCGCCTGGGGCATGTTTCTCGCCGGCGTCATGATCTACATGCTCAAGGTGTTCGGCCTGCTGCCGCACAATGTGTTTACGCAAAATGGCTTTCAGGTCGGCTCGCTGCTCGAGATGGTGCTGCTGTCGCTGGCACTCGCCAGCCGCCTGCGCGATCTGCGCCTGCAAAGCCGCACCGATACGCTGACCAAGGTGCCGAACCGGCGCTTCTTCGACGAGCAGGTCGCGCTCGAGTTCGAACGCGCCAAGCGCAACCAGAGCGCCGTCGCGCTGCTGGTGGTCGACATCGATCACTTCAAGCAGTTCAACGATGTCTATGGTCACACGCGCGGCGACGAAGTGCTCAAGCTGGTCGCCGATCACCTGTGCCACGGCGTGCGCCGCGGCGACAACGTGTGCCGCTACGGCGGCGAGGAATTCACCGTGATCCTGCCCGGCGCCACCGGCGAAGAAGCAGCCACCGTGGCCGAGACGCTGCGCCACACCGTGCAGAGCAATACGCCTGCGGATTCGCCGGTCACGATCTCAATTGGCGTTGCCAGCACCACCGACCGCGACTTCAACACCGTCGACGAAATGTTCCGCGCCGCCGACGCCGCGATGTATCGCGCCAAGGAAGCGGGGCGCAACAAGGTGGTGAGGTTTACGGCCTAGAAAGCGACCCGATCCGCGCCGCAGCGATGACGGCGCGGCGGCGTCGGATCAGAACGGAATCTCGTCATCCTCGAAATCGCCGCCGCCCGACGCGGCCGGCGCCGGCACGTTGCGCGGCGGTGCGGATTGCGGACCACGCGCGGGGCCGCGTTCGCGGCGCTCGCCGCCACCTTCGCCGCCTCCCATGCCACCACCACCGCCCTTGCTGCCGAGCATCTGCATTTCATCGGCGATGATGTCGGTGCTGTAACGCTTCTGGCCGTCCTTTTCGTATTCCTCGGTGCGCAGCTTGCCTTCGACGTACACCTGTCCACCCTTCTTCAGGTACTCGCCGGCGATCTCCGCCAGGCGACCGAAGAACTTCACGCGGTGCCACTCGGTGCGTTCCTGCTGTTCGCCGGTCTGCTTGTCCTTCCACGATTCCGAGGTGGCGATGCGGATGGTCGTGATCGCCGTGCCGCTCGGGGTGTAGCGCGTCTCCGGATCGGCGCCGAGATTGCCCACCAGGATGACCTTGTTGATGCCGCGTGCCATGGTTGTTCCTCGATATTGAAGCGCTGCTGCGTGCTGCAAATCATACCATTTGGCGGCGCTCCGCTCGCTTTGGGATTTCGCCGCGAGCGTGTGTAGGAAAACGCCGCGCCATCGTTATAATCGACGCTAACTTCCCGATTCTGCTGCCGATGTCGACCCTCCCCGCGGATCTGCCCCGCTCCATCATGCGCTTTACCGACGTGCAGGCGCTGGCTGCCGACGGCATGACGCAGGTCAACGCCTTGATCCGCCAGCGTCTCGCGTCCGACGTGGTGCTGATCAACCAGATTGCCGAGCACATCATTGGCGGCGGCGGCAAACGCCTGCGGCCGATGCTGGTGCTGCTGGCGGCGCAAGCCGCGCGCTACCAGGGTTCCGACCACGTGCTGCTGGCCGCGGTGGTCGAGTTCATCCATACCGCCACGCTGCTGCACGACGACGTGGTCGACGAATCCGACCTGCGCCGCGGCCGCAAGACCGCGAACGCGTTGTGGGGCAACGCGGCCAGCGTGCTGGTCGGCGACTTCCTGTATTCGCGCGCCTTCCAGATGATGGTCGAGGCCGACCAGATGCGCGTCATGCGCATCCTCGCCGACACCACCAACCGCATCGCCGAGGGCGAAGTGCTGCAACTGCTCAACATCCACAACCCGGATGTCGACGAGGCCGCGTATCTGCGCGTGATCGAACGCAAGACCGCGGTGCTGTTCTCGGCCGCGACGCGGCTTGGCGGACTGCTCGGCAAGCTGCCGGCACCGCAGGAAGAAGCGCTCGCCAGCTACGGGCTCAACCTTGGCTTCGCGTTCCAGATTGCCGACGACGTGCTCGACTACGTGTCCGATGCCGGCACGCTCGGCAAGAACATCGGCGACGACCTGGCCGAAGGCAAGGCCACGCTGCCGCTGATCTACGCGATCGAGCGCGCCGCACCGGCGCAGGCGGCCAGCCTGCGCCGCGCGATCGAAACCGGCGGCCTGGATTCGCTCGACAACATCGTCGCGGCAATCCGCGATTCCGGCGCGATCGAACGCGCGCTGGCCAAGGCGCAGACCTACGCCGACGCGGCAAAAGCTGCATTGTCCACAATGCCGCAATCCACGGCGCGCGCTGCGCTCGAAGCGCTGGCCGACTACGCGCTCAAGCGCAGCCACTGAGCAGCCGTTGAAGGGGAACGCAATGCAGGCATTCTCGCTCGTGCTGTTGGCGCTGGCCGCGTTCTCCGGCTGCGCCATGGCCGACGAAACATCGACCGCCAAGAAAGGCCCGATGACGCCGGTCACTGCCCTGCTCACCGTGCACGGCGAAGATGGCCACGAGCAACAGTTCGACAGCGCAGCACTGGCCAAGCTGCCGCAGCAGACCGTGCACGCCGAAGCGCACGGCAATGCCGTCACCTGCAGCGGGCCGAACCTGATCGAGGTGGTTGCCGCGGCCGGTGCACCTAGCGGTGAAAAGCTGCGCGGCAGGAATCTCGCGCTGTACGTGCGCGTCTCCGCCGCCGATGGCTATCGCGCCGTGTTTGCGCTGGCCGAACTCGATCCTGGCATGCGCGACGCGGTGCCGATCGTGACGGATCGTTGCGAAGGCGCCGCACTCGACGCCAAGGATGGACCGTTTCGCATCGTCGTGCCGGGTGAAAAACGCCCGGCACGTTGGGTGCGGCAGGTGACGTCGATCGATGTGTTGAGTGCACCTTAGGCGCTGCGCGTGGCGCGGAAGCGGCGCGCCTCCGACTCGCAATTCGACCGATTCGCCCTGACTCGCGCCACCCCTGGCGCTCGCCCTTCAGGCCACCCCGCCGTTCGCGCGCGCTCCGGCGCGCGCAGTCGATACCTCAGGCCGAACAGAACGATTGCACCGCGTGTCGTTTCGCCCAATCGCCGGAAATATGTCCCCGTTCGTGCTGAGGTATCGAAGCACGAATCGGCGCGACACCCCCAACCTTGCACCATTCGTGCTGAGGTATCGAAGCATCGATGCGATGGCTTGTCAGCGCAGGTGCTCGGGTCTGGGATTGTGGGTGCCCCATGCATAACGCTGAATTGCCTTCCAGTCTCCGCGATCAGCGCTTCCTTTTTCCGGCGGCTCCAACCTTTGATTTGCCGCTCCGCACTCAACGCTTCTTCGCGTTTCGAGAATTCCTGAGACCAGACAAGCGTTACGGGTCGGCGAGTCGTTGTGTAGCAGCGCGGCCCGTCCGACTGATGTGGTGCCAAGCGAATCGCAAGATCATCCGTATGGCCGACGTAGTAAGAGTCGTCGGCGCATCGCAGCATGTATGTGTAAAAGCTCATACGTGAACGTGCCGCTCGCCCTTCGATACCTCAGGGCGAACGGGATATGGTTTTTGCGCGATCCTACCTGAAGGCGCCGCGACGCGAAAACCGTTCGCCCTGCGGTATCGAAGGGTGAACGGCACGTTGCCGCGACAACCGGGCAATCAGCATCACTTCCCCGCAAACGTCTCATTGAAAAAATCATGCATCATCACGAACGCGCGCTTCGAGGTGCGCTCGTTGTACTCGCAACCGGGCACTTGCCCATGCGCGCCGGGGATCGCGAAGCAGTGCACGGCGCCGCCGAAACTGACGAACTGCCAGTCGACATTGGCGTCGCGCATTTCCTTCTGGAAGCCGGCGATCTGCTCGGGTGATTCGAACTTGTCGTCGGCGCCGTGCAGCACCAGTACCTTGGCCTTGATGGCCTTGGCCAGCGCCGGATCGTCGGTGCCGAGATTGCCGTGGAACGACACAACGCCCTGTACGTCGGCGCCGGTGCGCGCCAGATCCAGCGTTGTCGCACCGCCGAAACAAAAACCAAAAGCGCCCCAGTGCTTGCCGTCCAACGGCGCGCCCTTCTGCGCCTTGAGCTGCTCGAGCGCGGCGTTGATGCGCGCGCGCAGGTCGGCGCGATGGTCGTACATGTTCTTCGTGGCCTTGCCGGCCTCGTCGGGATTCTTCGGGCGCACATCGGCGCCGTATACGTCCGCGACCAGGACTACATAGTCCTTGCCCGCGATCTGCTTGGCCAGGGCCAGGTTGTCGTCATTGATGCCGAGCCAGTCCGGCGTCATCACCAAGCCGGGCCGGGCGTTCTTCGTCGCGTCGTCGTATACCAGCACGCTCCGCATCTTCTTGCCGCCGACCTCGTAGTCGAGGTTCTTGGCGACCATCGCGGCGTGCGCGGCGCAGGTTCCGAACAACAGGCTTATTCCCAGTGCGGCGATCAGGTTTTTCATGGCCAGGCTCCTTGCGTGGGGAAGAAAACAACGTGAAAAAACCAATGTGATGAAACCATGGTGACGAAATCACAGGGGAAGAAATCATACGCGCAGCGCGGCCGCCTGCACACGCGGGCTTCACATGCGCGCGGCTGCAATGACGCGGTATTATTCGACCGCCGTCGCCACTACACGCTTTCAAGGGGAACCGCATGCGCCGCCAGCACTGGATTCTCGCGACCGTTGTGTCTGCCTGCCTCACGACGGTGTCCTTGGCGCAGACCCGACCCGATCCGGCGGTGCGCTACCGGCAAGGGCTGATGGCGGTCATGGGCTGGAATTTCGATCTGCTCGGCGCGGCCGTGCGGCGCAGCGGTGCGCTCGATGCCAAGGAATTCACGCTGCACGCCGAACGCCTGGCCGCGTTCGGGCCGCAGATGCTGGAGGGTTTTCCAAAGCCCACGGATGCGGGCAAGGGCGCGGTCACCGATGCCGGCCCGGAAATCTGGAGCGACGCGGCGGGCTTTCAGGCCAAGATCGACGAATACATTGCCGAGTCGAAGAAACTCGTCGAAGCGGCGAAATCCGGCGACGATGCGCAGATGCGCGCGCAATATCGCAAGGTGTCCGATTCGTGCCGCACCTGCCACGACAAGTTCAAGGCCGATTGATTACAACTCGCCGATTACAACTCGCCGATTACAACTCCGGCGCATTCGCGAGCACCTTCCATCGGCACGATCAGATTGTCGTGCCTGAGCAGATGCAGCAGCACGGCAACGACGTGCCCGCCGATCAGCAGCAACAGGCTCTGATTCCAGTCCGATCAATGGCGAACCACCACGCTTCTGCTAAGCGATGCCGAGGCCATCAATTTGCGCAATCGCCGCCGGATCGAAGCCCGCCAGTCGCGCGAATTCGCGGCCGCGCTCGGCGTAGTCGCGGAATTGATCGAAGCTCGGTGCGCCCGGCGACAGCAGGATCGCGCCGCCGGCCGGCGTCAGTTCGCGCGCACGCTGTAAGGCTTCTTCGAGGGTCGACGCAGCAGCCAGCGCAAATCGGGGCCCAGCGATCGTCGCCAGCGCCTCGGCAATGCGCGTGCCGTTCGCGCCGGTGGTGACGATTGCGTGCGGCGGCTCGGCGGCAACGTGCGCGACGAACGCGCTCCAATCGACGCCACGATCGAAACCGCCGACGATCACCGTGACGTTCGCTTCGCCCAGGCTGCGCAGCGCTTCGATCGTGGCATACGGCGTGGTGGCGATGCTGTCGTTGACGTAGTCGATGCCGTCGCTGCGACCAAGTTTCTGCAGGCGATGCGGCAGCGGCCGGAACGTGCTGACGTGCGCCGCGGCGCCGATTGCATCCTCGCCCGCCGCTTCGATCGCAGCCAAGGCGGCGCAGATGTTGAGTGCGTTGTGCTCGCCAGGCAGTGGCACTTCGTCGAGAGCCAGCACGCGCTCGCGTCCGCGCCAGATCGCACCATCGTGCACGCGCCAGCCCAGGTCGGCGCCGAACAGATGCCGCTGCGCGTGGTCGGCGGTGCTCGCCAGCAATTCCGGCTGCAGCGCGTTGACCACCAGCGCGCGCGCCGCCACGGCAATCGCCAGCTTGTCGGCGGCATAGCGTTCGCGCGTGCCGTGCCAGTCGAGATGTTCTTCGTACAGGTTGTTGATCACCGCCACGTTCGGCGCGCCGCCGAAATCGCGCGTCTGGAAACTCG
>Ga0207694_10001893_pt1 | contig 17342 bp, 16 predicted proteins | sample KBSC34metaG_FD_184353 | JGI IMG/M metagenome (GOLD analysis project Ga0207694, IMG submission 184353) | Corn rhizosphere microbial communities from Kellogg Biological Station, Michigan, USA - KBS C3-4 metaG (SPAdes) (version 2) | ecosystem: Host-associated > Plants > Roots > Rhizosphere > Soil... | reverse complement strand
CCGCCACGGGCGGAGCTCCGGGCAGCGGGGGAGCCGTCGCTGGGTCGGGCGGCACGAGCGGCTCAGGTGGCATGAACGGCTCAGGCGGCGCCAACGGTTCGGGCGGCATGAACGGCTCGGGCGGCGTGAACGGCTCGGGCGGCATGAGCAGCTCAGGCGGCGCCAACGGCTCGGGCGGCATGAACGGTTCGGGCGGCATGGACGGCTCCGGCGGCGACGACGGCTCGGGCCACATTGCCGATATGTGTAAGGTGGACACGAACAACGGAAATCATTCGCACGCCGTGATGATCCCGAGCAGCGACGTCGACCGCGGATTTCAGGAGGCGCCGTACCTTTTGGAAGCTGGTGGGACCGGCCACACCCACACCCTGGAGGTCACCGCCTACGACTTCATCTACCTCAAAGCCGGGATCTCGAAGACGATCGACTCGAGCATGGACGCGGGGCACCTGCACCCCTGCATGATCGTGTGCACGGCGGGCTGAGCCCGCCCCTCTCGCCTACCTGCCCGTCGGAGGGCCGTACAGCGTCGATCGGTGCTTGGGGTAGCCTCCCTTGCACAGTCCTGCGAAGGACTGGACCAGCTTCTGACTGGCGTCGATCTCGTTGCTGTTGCCGGTCTGGCTGTTCGTCACCAGGAAGTTCCCGTTCGGCAGGTGCTGAGCGTCGCTGAACGTCGGCGAGTTGCCCGCGCCCGTGTACTGCCAGTCGAGCTTCGCCGTGGCTCCGCTGATCGTGTAGTGGAGGACCTTGGAGGTCCCCCCCTGGAAGTTGCCGTTCGACCACAGCACGATCTTGTTGGGCTCGTACTGATCGTGCCCATGCTGGACCCGCCAGGTCGACGTGGTCTGGGAGTCGGCCCCTTCGGCTTTCGCGTGGTTGGGGGTGGTGCCGGTCGGCGTGGCGCCCACCGAGCCCAGGACCTCGCCCTTGCTCGAGATGAACGCGATCGCGTCCTTTTCGCGATCCGAGACCGAGAAGCTGTCCGTGTCCTTGTAGTACCGAATCGCGTTGACGTGGCACTTCTCCATGGCCTGCGCGCCGCCGCCGAGCTTGAACTTGCCGAATACCACGTCCAGGTCCACCAGGGCCTTCGAGCCCGCCCCGTCGACCCCGGCCGTGAAGATGCTGTCGCATTCTCCGGCCGCCACCTTGGCAGGGTATGCGATGCCGGTCGGGGTCACGGTGAAGTCGTGGTGAGATCCCCCTGACAAGGTCAGCTTCATCTCGCCGCTGCCGTCCATCCCGACGCGGTAGATCGCCCCGCCGCTGCCCGAGTCGAAGTTACCGACGTCGCGGCCGAACATGTAGTTTCCGTCCCAGGACATCAAGGCTCGGGTCAGGCTGATCGGAAACTTGTAGGCCCACACCACCGAGCCATCCAGTTTGTCGACGACGTACGCGAACGACCCGGACTGGGCGATGATGAAGCCGGCCGCCGGAGCGGCGGCGCTCGTCCCCTTCTGGGGCGGATTGTTGGCAGGCGCGCCGCTCGGCAGCGCGCCGGTCTTGTAGGTCGCGTCGGCCTGAAGGCAGGCTTTGTCCCCCGCGATGACGACGATCCGATAGTGCACGTCGGTGTTCGCGGGCATGCCGAGGAGCAAGGTCTTGTGAGTCGAGTCGGCCCAGTTGACCGGAGCCTCCAGGGTGTAAGCCGTCGTCTTGCCGAACTGGATGATCGCGCGCTCGGCCGAGGGCATGTCGGTGGTGAACGTGGCGATACCGACCATGGGAATCTTCGCGGCGGTCGTGACGATCGGCGTGATGGTGCACGTCGTCGGGGTGAACGTGCTGACGTCCGTGAGGCCACCCGGGGCGCCGGCCGCGCCGCCGGCACCGCCCGAGCCCGTCGCGCCACCGGCAGCGCCCGACCCGGCCGCGCCGCCCGATCCGACGCCGCCGCCAGAGCCGGCCGCCCGCCCTCCGCTGGCGGTGGTCGCACCGCCCGAGCCCGTCGCGCCGCCCGAGCTGCTCGCGCCGCCCGATCCGAGGGAACCGCCCGAGCTGCTCGCGCCGCCGGATCCGACGGAACCGCCCGAGCTGCTCGCGCCGCCCGAGGCCTGTGACGCCCCGCCGGTTCCCGTACCGGAGCCGCCCGTCGATTGACCGGCACCGCCCGAGCCCGAGGTCGCGTTCCCGCCCGAGCCTCGTCCCCCACTGCCGCTCGAAGCGCCGCCCGACCCGCCACCCCCGCTGCCGTCGTTCTGGGTCTGTCCCGTGGAGGAGCAGGCGGCGATCGCCAGCGCCAACCCAAAGAAGGACATTCGCGTCATCGACATTCGAGGAATGATAGAGGCAAACGATCCGCCGCCGTAAGCCGCTGCGAATTCAGCGACGCTGCGCGTGCAAAGGAGGAGTACGCTTGGGTGGCGACGTCATGGGCCGCTTCGATCTCGAACGCTTCGTGAAGGCGCAGGACCAACGACACGTCGGCTTCGCGTCCGCCCTCGAGGAGATTCGCGCGGGCGGCAAAGATGGGCACTGGATCTGGTACGTGCTGCCCCAGCTCTCCGGGCTCGGGAGCTCCCCGATGGCCCGGTCCTATGGGCTGGATGGGGTCGAGGAGGCGCGGGCTTACCTGCGGCACCCGGTGCTGTCATCTCGCCTGCTCGTCATGGTCCGCTCGATCGCAGAGCACGTCCGTCGGGGCGCCGACCTGACGGCCCTGATGGGGTCGAGCATCGACGCGCTGAAGCTGGTGTCGTCACTCACCCTGTTCGAGGCCGTCGCCCGGCTCGAAGCCGGCGAGGGCGATCCGTCGCAGCTCCCCCTCGCCCAGGTCGCCGAGGAGATCCTGACGCGAGCGGAAGCCCAGGGCCTGTCGCGATGCCGGTACACCCTCGGTCAGCTCGAGCGCGCTGGCGTGCGGCGAAGGCCTCCCGCGGACTGAAGGTTGGGCGCCAGGCGTCACCGCCCACGTCAGGGCATTGCGCAGGCGCCCGGCTCGTCGGCTCTCAGGCAACTAGCGCCGCACGGGCAGACCACGGCGCCGACGCACTGATGGAACGCGCAATCCTCGTTTCGCCAGCACGAGGTGACCGAAGATGCCAGTTTCGGCTTGCACTTGCCCTTCGTCATCTCGCCCGCAGCGCAGAGCCCCGGGTTCACGCATCCCTCGGTTGGCAGGCAATCGGCGTCGGTGGCGCAGCATCCGGCTGGCACGGTGCACGCGCCGTGACCAGCGGCGCCGCCAGCGCCGCCACCGCCCACCTGGCCGCCATTCCCTGCCGAGCCTCGACCTCCGGTCGCACCGCCACCACCACCGGCCTGGCCGCCGCTTCCCGCCTGACCGACGCTTCCACCCGCGCCGCGCCCTCCCATCCCGCCACGGCCGCCGCTTCCCCCCTGGCCGACGCTTCCACCCGCGCCCCGCCCTCCCATCCCGCCACCGCCGCTGCTTCCCGCCTGGCCGACGGTGCCAGCCGAGCCCCGGCCTCCCATCCCCGTGCTGCCGGCTGTGCCGCCGCCCGCACCGCCAGGAGGTGTGACGCCCGAATCGCAGCCAAGCGCCGCCGCCAAGACGAGGATCACCGTGACTCTGAGCGGCACGTTGCACATGAGGAGAGATCGAAGCCGCTATCCGAGGCAACGTCAAGCGACCGCCTCGAAGGGCACACGCCCCTTTGGGGCGCCCCAGAGGGCCGATCGAACAGCAAGCCCCGGAAAGACGAGCCGGCGCCCCCGAGCCATCGTGCTCGGCCGGATGAAAGCGAGGGCCCACTCATGATCAATCGCCTGTTCTTTGCCGCCGCCTTCGTCTCCGCGCTGGGGACGGGCCTGGTGGGGGGCGCGTTCTTTGCGTTCTCGACGTTCGTGATGCCGGCGCTGGCGCGCCTCGCGCCCGTCCAGGGGATCGCGGCCATGCAATCGATCAACGTGACGGTGCTCCGCCCGCCGTTCATGCTCGCGATGTTCGGGACGGCCGCGCTCTGCATCGCGCTCGCGCTGCGCGGGCTGCTCCGCTGGAGCATGCCGGGCAGCGGATGGTTCTTGGTGGCGAGCGTCGTCTATCTGGCGGGCACCATCATCGTCACCATGGCGTTCAACGTCCCCCGCAACGACGCGCTCTCGGCCTTGCCCACCGAGGGAGCCGCCGCGGCGGCGTTCTGGCCGCGGTTCCTGGCCGAGTGGACGCCGTGGAACCACGTGCGCACGGTGACCTCGCTGGCCGCTTCGGCCCTGTTGATGGTCGGCCTGATCGTGCAAGTCTTCAAGCGATGAGACAGGGACCATCCTGGCCGAGCGTGCTCGTGGCCGCCGCCGTCGCCGCCGGCTGCGCGGGCAGCTCGATCCGGCCGACCGTGTCCGAGCCGTTCAGAGCCACGGCGGTGCTCCTCGAGCGCGGCAACTACCTGGTCAACTCGGTCGCGGCCTGCGGCGTGTGCCACACGCCGCGCGCCGGAGACAGCTGGCTCGGCGGCGAGCGCACCGACGCGTTCCTGGGCGGTGGCAGCGTCCTTCGCGACGAGAGCGAAGGCCTGCGCATCGTGGCCCCGAACATCAGCCAGGATCGCGCGACCGGCGTGGGCGCATGGACCGACGACCAGCTCGTGCGCGCCATCCGCGACGGCGTCAGCCACGACGGGCGGCTGATGACGCCCCTCATGCCCTTCCTCGCCTGGGAGGCCATGTCCGACGAAGACGCGCGCGCGATCGTCGTCTACCTCCGGACCACCCCGGCCGTGCAGCGCCCCATCAGCCGCGCCGGCGACCAGATCGGCTTCACCACCCGCATGGCGATCCGCATGGGCGCCGTCCATCATCGGCCGGCCCGCGACGTCGAGACGCCGAGGCGCGCCGACCGAAGGTCATACGGTGCGTACCTGGCCAAGGTGGGCCTTTGCTGGCACTGCCACAGCCTGGGCGAACGCGGCCCCACCGACGACGCGGACATCCTCATGTCCGGCTCGCGCGTGCCGTTCGAGGATCCCGACTACGGCAAGGTCTACGCCCGCAACCTCACCCCGGATCGCGCTACCGGCCTCGGCGGGTACAGCGCCGCGCAGATCAAGCGAGCGCTCCGGACAGGGCGGCGGCTCGACGGCCTCGCCATGGCCCCGCCGATGTCGCTCATGATCCCGCACGTCTCGACCTGGACCGACGACGATCTCGACGCGCTCATCGCTTACTTGATGGCGCTGCCGCCCATCGACTACCGGCCGCCGGAGCCGAAGGTCACGCCGGCCGCCCGCGCGATCATGATGACCGTTCCTTGAAGCGAGGCGGTGCGCTCCGCCTCACCGCCCCCGGGGGCACGCCGATGAGGCGCTTGAACGCGCGGCTGAACGCCGCCTCGGAGTCGTACCCGAGGCGCGTGGCCAGCTCGCCGAGGGGGACGTCCTCTTCCTTCAGCCACAGGAGAGCGGTCTGCATCTTCAGCCGCGCCACGTAGTGCATGGCGGGCTCGCCCACCAGCTGCGTGAAGCGCGCCGCGAACGTCGACCGCGACATCCCGACCGCCCCGGCCAGAGAAGCGACGGTCCAATCGCGCACCGGCTCGCGATAGATGAGCGCGATCGCTCGCCCGATCTGCTTGTCGCGCAGGGCCCCGAGCCACCCGGCCTGCGCCGCCGGATCACGCGAGATCCAGGCGCGAATGGCCTGGATGACCAGGATGTCCGCCAGGCGCGTGATGACCGTCTCGCCACCGGCCCGCAGCGCGCGGGCCTCGTCGGCGATGAAGCGCACGGTGCTCTGGATCCACTCCATCTCGGGCGAGCTCCAGCTGTCGACGCGGATGACCCGCGGCAGCAGGCTGACCAGGTGGCGGGCCGCCGGGTGATCGAAGCGGACCACCCCGCAGACCATCGTCGTCGAAGAGCCGCCGCCCCCGAGTCGGATGATCTCGTACTTCTCGCTGACCTGCTCGCGCGCCAGGTCGAACAGCCCCGGCGCGGGCACCCCCGGCTCGCTGCGCAGGACGTGTCCGTCGCCGTGAGGCACGAGGGCCAGATCGCCGGCGCGCACCAGACATGGCTCGGCGCCTTCGGACTCGAGCCAGACCTCACCGGCCGTCACGACATGGAACATCATGCAGGCCTCGAAGGGTGGCAAGGTCAGGCCCCACGGCGCGGTGAATTCGCAGCGGCTGTAAAAGATGCCGCTCATCCGCAAGAAGTGCAGCGCCTCGCCGAGCGGGTCGATGGGGTCGAACGGGTGCCGCGCGATCATCGCGGGCCCATCATGCCCCAGGGCCATCCGGCCGTCCCGGGCTCGGACGATCGAGCATGAATCCCGGACCCTCTGGCATTTGCGACCCATGTACGCCGATCTATGAGTGAGCGCCGAGAGCGACATGAGCGCGACGGGCACCAGGATCGAGGCGGCGGACGCGCCGCCGCAAAGCCCGCCGCGAGTCGGTGCGCTGTCGGCTCGGGCGCTCCGAAGGGTGTGTCTGTTCGTCGAGGCCAACCTGGATCGCCCGCTGCAGCTGCGCGATCTGGCGGCGGCGGCGCGCCTCAGCCGTTTCCACTTTGCGCGCGCCTTCAAGGCCGCGACCCGCCGGACACCGCGGCGTTTCCTGCTGGAGACGCGGATCGATCAGGCGGCTCGGCTCCTTCGCCTGACCGAACGTCCCCTGGCCGAGGTCGCGTTCGCCTGCGGCTTCAGCAGCCAGAGCCGGCTCACCACCGCGTTCCGCCTGGCGACCGGCTGGACGCCCGCCCGTTTCCGCCGCGGTCGCGGTCCGGCCGGCCTCCACCCGTCGATCGTGAAGAAGTGTAGCGACGGGGGCGCAGATGAGCCGAGGGATGTTATTCGTTTGCCGGAGAGTCGTGCCTTCGCGACGTGACTACATCCGCGCGCCGTTGCGGCGCGCTTTCACTCTGGTCGCCACCTTCGTCGCGCCATGGGTGGTGACCCTGGCGTCCGGGTGCCAGATCGTCGAGAGCTACCGCTACTGCGCCGATCCAGCTCCGTCGCGGGCCGCGGCGTTGCCGGCGCGGCTGTCCGAAACGGGCCTCTACGCCGACCTCCCCGCCGACGCCGTCGCCCCCGGCGTGCTGCCCTATCGGCCCGCCTTCGAGCTGTGGAGCGATCAGGCCATGAAGCGCCGATGGATCTCGCTGCCCGCCGGCACGCAGATCGACACGACCGATCCGGACGGCTGGCAATTTCCGGTCGGGACCAAGGTCTGGAAAGAATTCGCGCGCGACGGCGTTCGGGTCGAGACCCGGCTGATCCAGCGAATCGGGCCGGGGGCGGACGACTGGGCCTTGATGGCCTATCTGTGGGACGACACCGGCCGCGACGCCTTCGCCGTCCCCGACGGCGTGGTCGACGCCCGACAGACCTCGCACAACGTGCCGAGCGCCGCCGAGTGCATGGGCTGCCACGGCGGGCGCCGGAGCCGCCTCCTCGGCCTCTCCGCGATCCAGCTCGCCCACGACGATCCGGAGGGGATGGTGACCCTCGACGTGCTGGAGAGCCGAGCGCTGCTGACGGCGCCCATCGCCGGTCCCCGCACGCTGCAGGCCCCGGCCGAGGCGAGCGCGGCGATCGGCTATCTGCACGCCAACTGCAGCCATTGCCACAACCAGGATCGCCCGGCCCGAGAGGGCGGCTCGCGCTGCTTCGACCCCGAGCAGAAGTTCGACTTCTTCCTGCGCACGAGCGACCTGGGCGCGGCCGAGCAGACGGCGGCCTATCGCACGGCGGTGGGCTCGGTGATCAAACGCGGCAACCCCGGCGACAGCGAGGTCATCAAGCGGATGAGCGGCCGCGGACGCTTCCCGGTGAGCATGCCGCCGCTCGGCAGCGAGCGCGTCGACGATCATGGCGTCGCCGTGGTGCGCACGTGGATCGAGGGGCTGTGACGTGAGACGGGTCTGGTCGATGCGCGTCCCCTCCATGGTCATTGGCGTGGCCACCTTCCTGACCGCATCGACGTTCGGCGCAGGAGCCCCCAGCGCCGCCGTGCTCGAACCATCGGCGACGGCGCCGAGCGCGAGCGCCCATGCCTCCTTGGCCGGCGACGGCACGCAGCCCCACCTGCCCGACCGCCTGGCGCTCCGCCTCGGCGCGCAGATGGGAGTCGCCCACAGCCCCTACCCTGCCCCCGAGGCCCACACGATCTCCGGGCTGCTGACCGCCCTGATCGTCGAGGGTGAGGGGCGCGTGGCGCCCGCGCTGGCCGTCCAGGTCCGGGTCCCGCTGGCGCTCGCCGGCGTCGATCAGCCAGCCGGCGGCGCCCACACCAGCAACGCCCTCGGCCATCCCGAAGCGGGCATCGTCTGGCGCCCCTGGGCTTCCGCAGCCACCGCCCTCTTCGCGCGTCTCGGCCTCGCGCTTCCCATCGGCAGCGGCGACGCCGCGCTCGGAAGACGTCCCCTCGCAAACCAAGCGCTGTCCCTCGCCAGCGCCCTTCACGGCTGGCGCGAAGAGGAGCTCTTCGCCCCGGGCCGCCTCGGCCTGACCGCCGCGGCCCGCGGCGAGGCCGCCTTCGACCTCGGAACCGCGCACGCCTGGCGGCTGGACACCTTCGGCGAGGTGAAGCTCCCCGTCATGATCGCCGTCGACCGAGGCGCCCCCGATCCGCGCGTCGACGTCCACCGGCTCGCCCTCTCGACCGTCGCCGGCGCCGGCGCCGCCCTCTCGTGGTCGCGCCTTCGCCTGGGCGTCGCCCCCTGGCTCGCCTTCCACGCCCTCCCCGCCGCCGACATCCGCGACCAGCCCGCCTCGCGCTGGGCCCTCTTCCTCGTCCCCGATCTCACCGTCCGGGTGACCAGGCAGGTCGGCCTATCCGCCGGCGCGTCCCTCCCGCTGGCAGGCGCCCTCGCCGGCTCGACGGCGGTGACATTGCGGGCCGCCGCCGCCTGGTAGGGGCCGCCAAAGGCCGTGATCTGGAGAAGCTCGATCGCGACATCGGTGTGGCCTCTGCGCGAATCCGCTGGGCAACAATGTCGTTGCGGCGAAGGGCCTCGATTCTCGCCGTGCGCGCCGTCATAGCCCGGTCCCGCCGCCGGTGCTACGGTCGCTGCGGATTCATATTGCGCCGACCGGGAGGCGAGAAGGGACTGTTGAGATGACAGCGGGGATTCAGCTTCCGACCAAGATTCGCCTTCTGAGCGACGCGGAGTACAAGATCGTGTCACGCGTCTTTGGCGTGACGCTTCCGTGGCGCGTGCGCATCCTCGTCACCAACGCGTCGGGCGTCGATGGACGGCCCTTCACGATCCCCACCTCACTGCTGTCGACCATCGTCAGCAGCAACCCGGCGACGTTCCTCGCGAACATCCAGCTCGGTTACCTGGCCAGCTTGGTCAACCTGGCTTACCTGATTAACGCGGGGGCAGCCTATAACCTCCTCGCCACCTCCGAACAGGCGCTCCTGGTTCACGAGATGACACACGTGTGGCAGGGCAAGAACAGCACCTTCGCTCTGTCCTACGTCTTCAACTCGGTTTACAACCAGTGCGTGAGGGGTAACGCGTACACCTACGTAGCCGGCCGATCATGGTCCGCTTACAACGTCGAGCAACAGGCGTCCATCGTCGAAGACTGGTTCACTTTTGGCGAATCGACCACCAGCCAGCTCTATCCCTACATCACGAACAACGTCAGGAAAGGCGATGCCTGATCGGAGCGGACGGCGCGGCGCCTTGGCCATGATCGCCCACCCCCGTCGTTCGCGCATCCGTCTCGGTCCGCTCCTCATTGGCCTCGCGCTCGGTGTAGCCGCCGCGCCCGCCTGCGAGCCCATGTTGCGCGTCAACGGCACGGTTCGCGATCGCAGCGGTCACGCACTGGACGGGGTCGCCGTGCTGTTGCGCGCCGAGGGCCGCGGCCCTCACCCCGCCACGACCGACCAAGAAGGCGTTTTCCACGTCTCCATCGTCGGAGCAGAACGCGCCATGATCTCCTTCTCGAAGGACGGCTACCGCCCGACCGAGGTCGAGGTGAAGAGCAAGGCACCGCCCCTGAGCATCGTGCTTGACCCAGCGAGCCCGGCCCCCCGATAGCGGGCGATATAGGTCAACTTCTGACTGCCGCCGCGAACGGGGCCGTGCCTCCCAAAATTCGCTACGTTCGCTGAGCCACAGCGATCGATGGAAAAGATGATTGGAAGCGATTGCTCTCGGCGAGCTGGGCGGGAGCACTCGGCCGAGACCCGTATGGCGCGTCGATCGAGCGACGTGTGGTGGCAACGGAGGCGCGCCTGCTCGGTCGAGCGCGAGAACGGGACCTCGCTCGACCTTCAGAAAACCCACCGCTCACGGCGCATGAGCCCGAGGAGGTTGATGCACGGAATACCGAGCTCGCGACAGACGTCGGGGATGAAGTGCGTCCGCTTCGGATTTCGCTTCTCCGCCGCTGACGTCTCCTGAGTGACGACGATTCCGTTCCGCATCCTTGCCAGGGCAATGACGTAGGAGTCCGCCTCTTCGGACTGGGCCTTGGGATCTCGTAGTCCGGTGAACTGGTTCTGGATGGCCAGCGCTTCCGCTAGAACCTCCGACGTTGGAACGATCAGGTCCCTGCGGTCTTTGAACCATTTGGCCATGTCCCCCGTACCGACGGCACGAACCTCCTCCTCGACGAGGGCGACAGCGAAGAGCCGCCGGTTTGTGCCGAGGTCGTCGATCCGCGTCGCCAGTCCCTGGAAGACGCCGAGGGGATAGTGACGGGCCTGCCAGTCCATCAAGGAGCTGGTGTCCACCGAGTAGATCTCACCCACAGCTTCAGCCATCGAGAGCTGCGTCTCCTGGGCTCGTGGACAGATGCTCGCGCAGCGCCTGGAAATGCTCGAACCTCAGGTCCAGGTAACGAGAGGCTTCCACCGCGGTCAGCTTGTTTGCAGACAGGGCCTCGAGCACCAGCTGAGCGAAAGGGCGTCCTGCCTTGTTGACCGACTTCTGCGCTGGCGAAGCCATGCCCCCACGCCGCGGCGGAAGCGTCGCGACGAACTCCTCCCAGGCTGAGCGCCAGCGGTTGTAGGTGGCCCAGCTCATGAACCCCGAGGCACGAAGCCGCGTCGCTGTCGCGCTGGGCGTGAGCTTGAACTTTCGAGCCAACCGACGGACTTGCTCGATATCCCAGGTAGACCGCGACGAGAGACCTTGCTGTCGCGTTGTCTCCTGAAGCGATTCTTCGGGGACGAGAGCATGGCTGACCGCCGCTTCGACAAATTGCTCGACCTTGGCCCACTCCTCTTCGGACCGCGTGTCCTCGAGAGCGGATTCTTCCTCGTGACCGGCCGCGAGCATGAGGTGGACGACCTCGTGAAACAACGTGTACGCCTTCGCTTCGGGGGTCTCCTTGCCGTTGACTGCGACCGAGGACAGCTCCGCATGAAACAAAGCGACGCCGCGGGTTTCCTCGAGGTCGACCTTGCCAAACTGGAACACCAGCACGCCCAAGCGCTCGATGGCCGCCCGCCAAGCCGCCCACGCCTGGTATCCATCGCGCCAGCCGAGCTGGGTGGCGACGTCCACACCGGTGGCGTTCCGAAGGCGCTCACCAACCTTCACGGGACTCTCGCGCATGTGGGCGACAAGCGAGAAGGCCGGGACCTCTTCACCCAACTCGCCCATCAAGTTGATGGTGTTCTCGCGACGACTGACCATCTGGCGGATGGCGAGGCGAAACTCGGGCGTCTCACGTCCTGGGGTCACGCCGGGCAAGCGGCGATACTCTGCGGCGAGAGGCGGCAACCGCGGCGGCTCAGCCAGGAAGAAGACACTCAGCGGGCGGTGAAACAGCTTCGCCAGCCCCTCGACCTGCTTCAGGGTCGGTTGCCGCTCGCCGGATTCCCACGCCAGGATCCGGTCTTCCTTCACTTGCAGCCGCTTCGCGACAACCGCGGGAGCATAGCCACTCTGCTCCCGCGCCCAGACGAGCACGGATGGCGTGATGGCGATGGCCCGCGAGCCTGGCATGACGAAGAACCCTAGTCCGGGGTGCGCGACGTCGCCAGATCCGACGCGATCCGAGTCGGAGCCCAGGCGCCGATGGGGAACGAGCCGGCCCCCACTCGGGCCCGCGCTGCGGAGGTGATACCATTTTGGGCCCGTGAAGTGGATCGAGCCTCCCGCCAAAGACGCTGGTATCGAAACCCTGGAAAAGAAGCTGTGGGAGGGCGCGGACGATCTCCGGGCCAACAGCGGGCTCAAGTCCCAGGAGTACTCGACCCCGGTCCTCGGCCTCATCTTCTTGCGCTTCGCTGACGCGCGGTTCGCGCTGCGGCGGGCGGCCTTGGAAAAGGCGGCCACGGGGCGGCGCGGCTCGCGGGTTGACGAGCCGGGCGCCTACCACGCGGAGGGCGTGTTGTTCCTGCGCGCCGACGCGCGCTACGGCGCACTGCTGGAGTTTCCCGAGGGCGGCCGCGACAAGAAAACTCTCGGGCAGGCCGTGGACGAGGCCATGCGCGCCATCGAGAAGGACAACCCCCAGCTCGCCGGCGTCTTGCCGAAAACGTACCAGATCTTCAACGCCCGCCTCCTCAAGAACCTGCTCAAGACCTTCTCCACCATCCGCGCCGATCTCGAGGGGGATCTCTTCGGGAAGATCTACGAGTACTTCCTGGGCGAATTCGCCATGACCGAGGGGCAGGGCGGCGGCGAGTTCTACACGCCCACCAGCATCGTGCGCCTCCTGGTCGAGGTCCTGGAGCCCTTCGAGGGGCGCGTGCTGGATCCGGCGTGCGGCTCGGGCGGCATGTTCGTCCAGAGCGCCCGCTTCGTGGCCGAGCACCGCAAGACCCGCAGCGTCACCCGCGGCCTGTCGCTGCACGGCGTGGAGAAGGTTGACGAGACCGGGCGCCTCTGTCGCCTGAACCTGGCGGTGCATGGGCTGGAAGGCGACATCCGCCACGGCGGCGATATCAACAGCTACTACGACGATCCCCACAACCTCGTCGGCGGCCGTCTCCCTGTCGAAAGACGGCTACCGACCGGCGTCGCTCAATGACCTGATTGCCCGCCTGAACCGCCCGCGCTCCGAACGTCTGGCAGAGAATCTGAATTGAACGGCACCAGAGGGGTTTTCCTCCCGTCGCCCGGAGCTGGCGCTTTCAGAGGCTTGATGCGACGACAGTCGGACCGATCCTGGGAAGCCACGCCCTTCCACCATTTCAACGAAACGAGCTTGGCCGTCGCGAAGTCGAGGAGGGCGACCGCCTTCTCGCATCCGCTGTCATAACCCCATTTCAGGTACGTCAGCTTGATCTTGTCCTTTTCGAGCGTCACCAGCACCGGCGCCGCGCCGTCGGGCCCCCACTGCTCAGCGCAATCGGCCGCAAGGAGCCTGTGCACGAAGCCGGCGACGTGCCAATACTCGCGCCGCTCGCAATAGGGGTCTCCGGGCCCGATGAAGCGACTCGCGTCGGGAAATTTCGCCTGAACGAGAAAGGCCCCGTGCTGGGGCGGCGTCATCACCACCCGCCAGCACGGTTCCTCACCGTGGCACAGATCGCGAAGAGCCTCGTCACTTTCTGGTTGCTTCTGCGCCGCCGCCACGCTCGGAGCAGCTCGCGGGACGGGATCCGGTGCATTTGCGGCCAGCGTCGCCGCCAGGACACTCACGACGAGGCACATTTGCTGGGATCATAGCCGGACGACCTACTTCGTCGAAGCCACCACGATCTGGTCCACGTAGAAGGTCACGGTCCCCGGCGTCGTGTCGCCCTTGTCGCCTGTCGAGAAGATGGCGCCCAGGTAAAGGACGGCCGTCGGGTCGAAGTCGGGATTCATGGTCTTGGCGGCGACCGGATCGAAGACGATGGTCATCCACTCCTCGTTGGGGACCAGGGTCCAGCCGGCCGGGGTCCAGCTCTTGTCGCTGGCCGAGCCGGCGAAGAACATGATGCCGCCGTCGAAGGCGCCCTTGCGGCGCACGTTCATCTGCAGCTTCTTCCCGGTGAGATCCAGCATCTGGTTGCCCATGGTGATCTGCGCCTGCTGCGGCCGCCCGTTGAACGGGATCTCCAGCGACAAGGAGCCCGCCTTGGGCTTGCCTTCGGTGGCGTTCCACTCGAGCTTGGCGCCGAGCGTGGTCGGCTTCAGCGACGCCGCGTCCAGCGTCCAGCCTTCCACGTCCTTGTCGAAGGTCCACCCGGTTTCGGTGACCATGGCCGGGCCCGGCCACGAGGCGCCGCTCGGCGCGGTCGCCTCCACGCTGGGCACCACCATCGCCACCGACTGGGCGGGCAGCGGGACGCTCAGCTCGTTCGCCGTCGTGGCGGTCACCGCGGCCGCGAGCTGCGGGTGCGCGGCCTTGTTGTAGGTGTCCAGGGCAGCCGCGCTCAGCACGTAGACCAGCGCGCTCTTGTACTGGGTATCGCCCTTGATGGTGATCTTGGCGACGTGAGGAGCCGTGTCCTTGTTGATGGCCACGATGGTCAGGCGCTGGGCATCGGCGGCATCCGTGGCGGCGTAGATGCTGGAGACCGAGACGTCGGCCGCGGTCGCTCCCACGCTGGTGTCGCCGAAGTGGGCCCCCTTGCTGTCGTAGTTGCCGAAGATCTGATACGCCCCGTCGCGGAAGAAGGAGTCGGGATTCGCGAGCCAGTTGCACGCGAGGTCGACGCCGTCGCGGCCGAAGATGCCGAGCGCATCGGCGGTGGCGACCCCGCCGGAGATGTGGGCGTCGGCGCCGTAATTCCACTCGGCGAACGCCAGCTTGGTCCCGGGGTAATGATCGGCGATCTGCTTCTTCAGCCGCGGGATGAGCGCGATGGCGCCCTTGCCGTCGGGCTCGCTCGTCTTCAAGCCGTCCGAGATCCAGCTCGGCTCGACGTAGGTCGAGTCCCACAACGAGCGGGGCGCCTGCACGCGCGCCTTGATCTCGGCGTCGGAGGTCCCGCCCGCGGTGACGCGCGTCTTGGCGTCGCTCGAGACCCCGCGGGCCTCCGAGTACCAGTGCACGTCGAGGTAGTCGATGGCGCGGCCGCCCACGTCGGCCTCGCCCGCCTTCATCTTGTCGAGGTAGTAGTCGAGGAAGTTGCCGCTCTTGTACTTGTCCTGAAACGTGGTCCATCCGTACCAGCCATAGCTGGCGTAGCCCAGCAGCTCGGCCTTGGCGAACTGCTGGCGCGCCATCTTCGCGTAGGCGAGGTCGCGCTTGATGAAGTCGTCATAGGTAACCCCCATCGGCCAGATCTCCTTGTGCGTCCCGTCCCAGAGATCCGGCTCGTTGTCGAGCGCGATGAGGACCTTCGACTTGGCGTGGGCAGCCTGCACCCACCCGAGAAACTCGTCCTGGTAGACGGAATCATCCGTCGCGTCGGGCATCGCCGACAGCGCCGACCCCTTCGTGAGGACGTTCTTCTTGAACCGCGTGGTGAGGTAGTCCGGCGCCGTCGTGACGTCGCCGCCTCCGTTCTTGTCGGCGGCGACGTAATCGGCCAGCTGGCCGGTCACGATCGTCGCGAGGAGCCCCGAGTCGGCGGTGGCGAGCGCGCCCTCCATGGCCGTGCCGGGGATGTCGCTCGCGCTCAGGTATTCGTCGTTCTGGAACATGTAGTCCGAGCCGGCGTTGGACGCGTTGTTCTCCCAGTTGTAGGCGCTGAAGCGGTTGCCGCCCACGCGGACCAGGCGCAGCCCGTTGGTCTTCGCCAGATCAGTCACCGTGGCGGCGTCCGAGGTCCGAGAGACGCTCTGACAATAGATGTACGGCGAGATGGCGTGACTGCCCTGCGACGGGTCGACGGTGAAGCTGATGGGCGTCCCGGGATCACCGGAGCCCCCCGAGCTGGTCCCGCCCGAGCCCCCCTTGGCCCCGGCGCCGCCCGTCCCGGACGACGAACCGCCGGTCGCAGACGACCCGCCGGAGCCTCCTCCCGTCCCCGCCGCGGAAGCGCCGCCCGTGCTCGATTTTCCTCCGGTGCCCGCGTTGCCGGCGCCTCCCGACCCGCAGCCCGAAACGAGCAAGCAGCCCGCGAAGCCCGCCAAGATAGAAGCCAAGCTCAGTCTGTTCTTCATGCCTTCCTTCGAATGGCGACGCTGAACCTCGCCTGCCCACCGTGCACACAGTGTCGCCCTGGATAAGACACGGTTCTACGGAAGGTGAGAAAAGGGGGTGGGCGCCCGCTCATTTCGACCGTGCGGCCGCCGCGCCCCTCGGGAATGAACCCGATACGGCCACGTCGCGCCGCCTTCAGCCGATTCCCGTCAGGTCGCAGCGGCCCCCCGGCGCGATCCACGAGAAGATCTGGAGCCAGAGGCGGGGAATCTGGGGCTGCGACGACCACTCGGAATCGAACTCGATCCATTCGTCGCCCCACACGAAAGCCTTGCCGGACCCGACCTCGGCCGCGTACGCCACGGCGACGTCGTCGCCGTTGGAAGGAATGAACGCGATGGGTGTGCGTATCCCCGGCCCACCCAGATCGCTCACCCGGTATCCCCCGGTGAAGGTGACCGACGTGAGGTTCGCCGTGATGGGGTGGGCCGCGAACTTCATCACCGGCCCCCAGAGGCGGTCGCCGCTGTAGGCGAGGCCCAACTGCGACAGCAAGGAATTGGCGCGCCAATCCCTGCTCATGTCGTCGTAGTAGCCCGACATCGAGGTGACACCGCCGCCTGCCATCACCCACGCCCCGAAGACAGCCGCCTCGTCGGCCGTGTATTCCCGCGAGGGCCAGTCCAGGACGATGACGTCGAAGGGGCGAAGCTCATCGGCAGTCAGAGGGACGTCGGGTGTGGTCTGGATGCGCCGCACGCTGGTCCCTTTGGTCTCGAGCCACTTCTGGAAATTCGAAGACGTGTTCTGGCCCGGGTTCCCCAGGATCCCGATGTTGAGCTGGGCGCACGAGGTGGGGACCACGTCGGCCGTGAATTGCCCGGCATCCGGCATCGCGACCATCACCCCGCCCCCGCCCGAACCACCAGGGTCCCCGGGAGATCCCGCCGTCGTTCCGCCGGTCCCGCTCGGCTCTCCGTTCGGGACGCCCCGATCGGTCTTCACCGACGCGCAGCCAATACCGGCGAAAATGCTTATTAAAACCAAACCCGTGCGTAATGACACCAGCAAAAGTATTCGACCCGGTATGCCGGCGGTCAACCTCGAAGTCGTCCTCGGCGCGGCGAAAGTTTCACGGTCATGACGACGACCGCGCAGACGATCAGCACGGCGCCGGCCAGCGCCCGCCCGGGCAAGGTCTCGTCGAGGATGATCCAACCGAGGATCACCGCCACCACCGGGTTGACGAAGGCGGTCGTCGAGAGACGGGCCGGGGTGCTGACCTTCAAGAGCCAGCCGTAGGCGCTGAAAGTGACGAGCGAACCGACGACCGTCAGGTACCCGAAGGCCACGAGCCCCGCGCCCGAGAACGAGAAGGGACGCAGCTCGCCGCGCGCGCACGCGAGCATGAGCTGCGCGAGGCCGCCGGCGATCATCTGCTG
>Ga0207694_10001892_pt1 | contig 17356 bp, 11 predicted proteins | sample KBSC34metaG_FD_184353 | JGI IMG/M metagenome (GOLD analysis project Ga0207694, IMG submission 184353) | Corn rhizosphere microbial communities from Kellogg Biological Station, Michigan, USA - KBS C3-4 metaG (SPAdes) (version 2) | ecosystem: Host-associated > Plants > Roots > Rhizosphere > Soil... | reverse complement strand
CAGCGTATTCAAAGTTCTCGCGCAAACCGTTCCTGACGCCGCCAAAAACGATCAGGTCCGCGAAATGGAATTGTATCTCGGCACCATGATTAAACAGGTGGACTCCAGCCTGCTGGAGGAATGGGAAAAAATGCGCGACCCGAATTATCAAGCCGCCACGAGCAAAGAGGTGCGTCCCCCAGGCGCCGAAGAAGCGGCAAACGACGTCACACGCGACGTGAAGGGTTTTACCGCCGCGATCCGAAACCATATCTTCATCTTCCTGCGCGGATTGGTGATAGCGGACTTCGAACAAGCCATCAGCAATCTTAACTCGCCCCTCGATCTCGATGGGCAGCCGTGGACGGCTGCCCGCCTCAAGCAATCGATGGATGCCTATCACGTCGATCACGATCATCTGTGTCTCGACCCGAACGCCCGAAATATGCGTCATACTTATGTCACACCGGCAGAGGACAAAAAATCCTGGCGAGTGCAGCAAATGCTGGTGGATCCGGAAGGTGACAATGATTGGGTCGCGGAATTCGAAATCGACATCACCGAATCAAGAAAATCCGGCGAACCCTTTTTGCGCTTGCGACGAATCGGAAGCCTGACGTGAAGATGCGTTCACCACAAACGGCGAAGCGTCAGTCCGAAACTGAGTTGAACACTTCGCGCAGGCGCTTGCCCTTGTCGGGATTCACCATCTGCACGTAGGCAATCATACCGCCCAGCCAATGCTCGAAGTTGTCGCGCTGTTCGCGATTCTGGGCGGCGAGACCTTCCTTCTGCGCGTGATGCAGAATTGCCCGCAATCGTTTCCGGACGCGCCGCGGCACATTCGGACGTTTGTTTACCACAATGCCAGTCACGGTTTGACGCCGGCCCGGTCGCTGCACGCGGGTTTTTTTCTCATTCACAACCAAACTTTCCTGATCAACGATGTGCCTGACCCGCGCGAGAAGGTAACCGGTTTTGGCAGCCGCCGATCCGTCACAGCTAAACGTCAGGTCATCGGCATAGCGCGTGTAAGTAAATCCAAGCTTTTTGGCCAGGCCGCCCAGGCGGGCATCCAGGCGGCGCGCCAATAAATTACTCAGCGCGGGGCTCGTGCAGGCGCCTTGTGGCAAACCTCGCGGGCCCGTGGCGACAAATAGCCGGCGACCGGTATATTCCACCTCGCGGCGAGGACACTCGGTGGACAGTAGCCCGAGAATCGTCGCCACCGCCGGTGAATAACCGAGTTCTTGAAAGATGCCTTTTACCCGCGGGAAAGTGATCGATGGAAAAAAATCCTTCAGATCGAGATTCACTACGGCCGCGCGGCCGATGTGTGGCACTGCATTGCTCATGGTTCCACGCCCGGGCACGAAGCCATGCGCCGCGTCATGCGTGGGTATTTTTTCGAGAATATGCATCAGAATCCATTGCTGCGCGGCAGCGAGATTCTGATGGGGCGCCGAAAGCTCGCGGGTACCTCCGCCCTTTTTAGGAATTTGAAATCGTACGTAATGGCTGACCGTCGCGGATTCAGAGTGAAATGCCAGCCACCGCAAGCGCGGAATGGGTATATTAAGCGCGGCGGCGAGATCAGCGGGTGAAGCCAAAACGGGCAATTGCAGCCGCTGCAATTTCTCCACGTTCGCCCGGCGGTCAGACAAACCACCCGACACGCCGCGCCCCAAAAATACAATATCAGTTTGTTTTCGCCGCGCCACGTCTTCGGCGTGGCGGCGTTTTCGTTCGACCGCCTCAGCTCTCTTTTGTTCCTTGCGCCGTTTTCGTTCGGCTTCGTCAAGTTTAACCGCATCGTCCGCAATGGTATTCGCCTGTGCCAGATCGGGACGGAGTTCATCCATCTGCGCGCCAATTTCGTGGATCTCAATCAATTGTTCCGGTGTCAGCAACCCCACGGCTACCATGCCCCGATCAATGAGTGCCGTCCGATTGTCGCTTGCGGGAGGGATGAGATCGCGTCGCCCAAACCAGGGGCTGCGAAGGAGGGAGCCGAAACCACGTGCTTTAGCTTTGAGTTGGTCATTCGTCAACGGCGCAAATTGGCCGAGGTCGAGGTTGAGCTTGCGCGGAGCCTTGGGTTGTGGGCGCTGCGAAGGCTGCATTGGAATCGGCGGGCGGTTCGCAAGCGGTGGACGGGGGGCGGCAGGAGTTCCACGGAAGGGAGGCGGCACAGCCGACCGAGGGTTAACCGGATTGCCGAACAATTTGCCGAGCCACGAGAATAGTCCCATAAGAATTAGCAGGAAGGGCGTGCGCGCATTGACTTCATACTCAGGACCAAGGTCGTTCACCAAGGCCCACCCCACTGGTAGTGCGGTGAGAACCCTTGGGTTGGCTTGGCCACCGCACTACCAGTGGGGTGGGCCAAACGAACAACGGCCTTGGGGACGCATGGGCAGGCATTCGCAACCGCGGCGGAACACCGCAGCATGATAGGCTCAACAGCCACGCACTGCCCTTCCTAAATTCATTTTGCGAGCCAGCCTCCATTCTAGTTCGCAGTAAATTTCTTGAGTTGTTCATACCAACCGGCGAGTGAAGTTTCAACTCCCGATTCCTTCTCGCGCATGGCCAGTGTTCGCAGCGCCAGGAGGTGGCGGCAAGGACCGGCGCGAATTCCAAATTTAAAATGATGCGAGCAAAGACATTTGCCGCGTTTGATCAAACCGTCGGCATTCAAAAACAGCTCCACCGGTTTGCCCTCCGCCACGCCGGTGACGAGAATTCCTCCCGCAGCCGAAGTCCTCGTATCAATCTTGGCCTTCTTCCGGATCAGGATTTCCTGTGACGCGACCAATTCCGGATTGGGTGGCCCAAGTTCAGCTTCGCCGAGCGCCATGGGCATGATTTGCCGCCAGCGATAGACGGCATTGGGCAGGTCATGAATCAACTGGCCGGTGTGGGCAAGATGATTCAATGCAGCGGCGGTTTGAGGAGGCTGGCTTCCGCACGCAAGATCAACATCGGCGAAGGCAGCCGCGCGGCGGCTCTGCATGAACTGCGCCACTCGCGCGACAAATTCATCCGACGGTTGCACTGGCGGCGCGAGCAGGTCCAACGCGGAACCGCGCGTCCAATCGTTCGCTGTCCAACCACTCAAGCCCAGTGTCAATTTCATATCACCCATGTCCGCCACCCAGAAACTCGGCAGCCCCGTGCCCAGAAGATGAACATGAAACTGAGTGGCGAGCGGCAGCAATCGGGCGAGGGCCAGCAACCGCTGGCGGCCCCAGATGCGGATGGATTCGCTGCTGCTGCGCAACGGTTCGCCATAGACCGGCACGCGTTGTTCCCACGGTTCCAACACCAGCGACGGCGGTTTACCTGCCACCATTTCGAATCGCAATGCCCGCGGGCTTTTGCGCGCTTTGTGTCGCTTGAGAAATGCGAGTACGGAATACACCGACTCCGGCGGCAGCGTCACGCGGCGTGCCGGCAGAGTCATGGCCGCCTGGGTTTGCATGAATCCGCGCAGCCAGCCATCCGGCAGATCAATTTTTTCCTCGCGATAATCCGCACTTCCGGCGGTAGCCACGGTAAAACCGGCGGGATCCACCTTGAATCGGGTTTCGCGATAGGAGCGCAAGCTCCGGAAATGATCAAACAAATCCCAGGAGTAATCGACATTTGTGGTTCCGAGCCGGGTTTCGGCGGATTTGCCGAAGACCGAATCGCGATTGACCGTGAGGCAACCGTAACTCGATTCGTCTGCGGAGAAACACTCGAAGAACACCACGTCCTCGGCGACCGTAATCACAGGATCGCACGGCATGAGCATGCGCCATAGTTCCTGATCATTTTTTCGGAGGTAATCGGAGTATTTGAGCCGGGCATCCCAGTAAATTTTTCGAAAATGGGCGAACTGCTTTTCGATGTCCGGCGGCACCGGTTCTTCGCGACGGCCAAGAATATCTCTTTTTGCCGCTTGATAAGCCTGCTGCCGGAGAGAGGCGACGCGCGAGCGTTCGTTTTTCTTCCACTCCTCGTATGCCGTCTTGTCCCGGGGTTTGAAGCGCAAATCGCTGATCACAACATCATGCAGCGCCGAAATGGCTTCGCGGAAACGCAATGGCTGAAGCAAAGCAGCATCGAACGAGACAGGCTCGCGCGCGAGGTTCGGCGCCAGACTCAGCAATTGACTGCCACCCGTTGAACTCAACGCGCTCCTTCCCAGATAGGCAAGTTTAAGATTCACGCGATTGCCTCCTGAAATTTAAGCTCGGGCAACGCTTGATGGATCATTGAGGCGAGTTGAGGTTGCGCCTCCAACACGGCCATCACGGCTGCGAGCCCGGCTCGCGATTCCGGCCCGCGCACTGATCGCACGGCCGCGGCCAGAACCGGCAATAGGGATTCCGCCTTCGCCGGCTCGCCTATTATTGCCTGAGCAATTTGTTGGACAGCTTTCGCTTTCTGTCGTCCGCCGCGATGCACACCTAACAGCACTGCGCGCCAGACGGTCGCCAATTGATTCGCTGCGGTGGCGGGCAATTCGGCCTGTCGCTGCAAATAATCGACGAATCGCAAACGAAGATCGTCATGCGGCGTTTCGGCCAAACGACTCCACAGCGTGGCATCCGCCAGTGCCGTTTGGTTCTGCAGCAACCAGTCCCAGGCCTTCGCGCGAGTTTCCGCGATCGAACTATCGAAAAACCGGGTGACTTGCTCGACAGAATAATGCTCAGGTTTTCCCAGAATTCCCAAAGCCCAGGCGGCCAGGTCCGGAGCTACCGCAGAACATTTTGCCTCCGCTAGATTTGCAATTTGCGCACGATCGGCTGACGAATCAATCGCACGTTGTTTGAGATAACGTTCACCGAGCCGCGCGACTGAAACCGGGCGAACACACGCCAGTTCCACGGCTTGGACCAAATCAAGGCGATCGCCGGAAACGTGCTTCGCGAACGCATCGCAAACACTTTGTAGAGCCTCGTCATTTTTAGTCTGCAATAGCTTTAGCCAGGCAGCCACCGGCAGCGTCGCCAGGAATGCGGACGACTCCAGAAGTTTTGCGCCGAATTGTTGAACGTCGGCTTCGTCGTGTTCGAGCAAGGCCAGAATCGTTTCAAGCGGTACGGCAAACGAGGCGTGATCGCGGAGAAACAATTGACGGGACCAGATGCGCACGAGGCGCGCAGACGCGGCAATGACAAGCGCGAGCAGGAAGGGAGCTGCCTCCGGTCTTCTCCACGCTTCGGGAAACGCGGGCGCGGCAGAAAGTTCCCCGAGCGTACGACCGTCTTTAAGTTGAATGTGCGTCGCGCCAATTTCAAGCGCGTCATGCTCGCCGAAGCACGCGTGTATCAGCGCCCAACTATCCAGGATATTTTCTCCCCGTTGCAGATGGGCGTCCTCGTACTTGGCCAGTGCTTTAACGATTTCGCTGATGTAAACCGCGGGATCGCGATAGCCCAACCAACGGAAATATCGCCACGCCCGGCGGCGCAAGTAGTAACGCGTGCGATAGGTGAAGAGCTTCGCGTGGCGCGGCGTTTTTGGTTTGAAACTCATTAACGCGCCCGTAATGGGATTGCGAGCGGCGCGTTCATCCGGCAGTGGAATGACGTCGCGGGGCGTTACCAGTTTTTCTTCTTGGAACGAAACGCGCGCACGAAAATCCCAGCGATTTCTCACACGAAGGATTCGCCGCACCTGGCGGTCGAACGCGACCATGAAAGCCGCCATCAATTCGTGATCATGATTTTCCTCCGCGCACTTGAAAAGCCTTTTGACGATTGGTTGATGACCGGGGCTGCTGAATGGCTCATCAAGGTAGAACAGAATTTGATTCCGCGCCCAAGGTCGGGGATCTTTTTTCCAACGATCGGCGAAGGCTGCCAAAGCTTTGGGTTGATCCACTTGCCGGAGGGTCTCAATGAAAAGATCGTTTTCACTGGCGAAGTATTCCTCCGCCAGAAGCATCTGACCGCGCGAGTTTCCAGGAGCAGGCATAAGTCAGGCCAACGCGGCAGAAGTAAATCCCTCTCCCTATTCCCTGTCCAGACATATTCTTCGCCCGCCTCGACTCACTGCATCATTTGAAACAATCGCGCGGACTCACTCGTCAGTAACAGGCTTAATTGTTAACTGGCAGCACTGTCCATCGACAATTAAGGTCCGACACAATTCGTGCTTGGCGCTTAGGCTCATTTTCCAATTAGGGTCTGTCACAAAATGCTTTCCCGGGCATCCGTTCCAACAAACTAGGACAATTAAGGTTTGTCACAGTCCGGCGCCGTTCCTGGTCCACTCGGAACCTTCTAGCAATCAGAGTTGGTCCAAGGAGATTTACGCCCATTCTTAGCGCTCTCAAAGCCATTTTCGGATTCGGGTCGTTTTTTTCGATTCCGACCCGGAAAACTCGATTTGTCTCCTACGGTCCAAACTCGTCCGGCAGCCAAACCAGGGCGGCGGGTCAAGTGGCCGAGTGCATGCTGAGGCACACCCGTGATGCGACGACCAGCGAACTATAATCTAAACACTAGTCACGCGCACGCAGCGCGCAATCGCACCACGAAAAATTGTTTTGAATCGCATTTGGCCTCAGATTTTAGGAGTTTAATCAAGTGAGCCTGCCCGTTGAACAACAACTCGCCGCCGCGCTCGCGGAATGTGAACGGTTGCGCGCTGAAAACCAGCAGCTTCGCGAGCGTCAAGGACTTCCACCGGTCGAAACGGCGGCGCGATCAACCGACAACACCGTTGAATGTAATTCCACTCCAGCTACGGTCACTTCCAAATCCAGTTCAGATAAAAAAGTGATGTTGTTCCGCAGTCTTTTTCGCGGACGCGAAGATGTTTATGCGGCGCGCTGGGAGGGACGGAGCGGGAAGACGGGCTATTCGCCCGCGTATCGAAAAATATGGAGCAATTCGTTCCAAAAGAAGCCAGATGAGCCAAAGGAGTATTTTCCGTTGACGGATCAAGTGATTCACAACCATCTCACTGGCAAACTGACGGCTGGGGTTTATCCGCTGCTGACCGATGAAACATGCTGGTTTCTGGCTGCCGATTTCGACAAAACCACCTGGCAGGATGACGTGCGGGCATTTCTTCAAACCTGTGCCGACTGGAGAATTCCCGCCGCCCTTGAACGATCGCGCTCTGGACGCGGCGGTCATGTCTGGATCTTCTTTGATGCACCGCTGCCTGCCAGCTTGGTGAGAAAACTTGGCGCAGCCATCCTCACCCGGACAATGGAACGACGTCACCAGCTTGGCCTTGATTCTTATGACCGTTTCTTTCCAAGCCAGGACACGATGCCGAAGGGCGGCTTTGGCAACCTTATTGCGCTGCCTTTGCAACATCTGCCGCGCAGCCACGGCAACAGTGTTTTTCTCGCCAATGATTTCGATCCGCATCCCGACCAGTGGGCATTCCTGTCGGGCATTCGGCGAATGCCATTCGCTGAAGTTGAAACGCTGGTGCGGGATGCCGAACGCAGCGGTGAAATTATCGGAGTCCAGCACAGTGTCACCGACGGCGATTCAAAAGAAGACCCGTGGACGCTGCCGCCATCGCGGAAGAAAAGAGATCAACCGATTCCAGGCCCGCTGCCGCCGAATGTGAAAATTGTTCGCAGCAATCTGGTCTATGTGGAAAAAGAAGGGCTGCCGTCCGCGATGTTGAACAGGTTACATCGGCTGGCGGCGTTCCAAAACCCGGAATTTTACCGGGCGCAGGCAATGCGGCTTTCCACGTTCGGCAAACCGCGCGTCATCCGGTGCGCGGAGGAATTTCCGAAGCACATCGCCTTGCCGCGTGGTTGTCTCGATGAAATCACAGCGTTTTTCAAATCGCACAACGTCGCGGTTCAACTCGACGATCAGCGATTTGTTGGCAACCCAGTAGAGGTAGAATTCCACGGTCAACTTCGCCCAGAGCAGCAAGCCGCCGCCGATGCCATGCTGGCATCCGATGACGGCATTCTGTGCGCAACGACCGCCTTCGGGAAAACCGTCATCGCAGCATGGCTCATTGCCGCAAGGAAAGCGAACACACTTGTTCTCGTCCATCGGCGACAACTGCTGGATCAATGGCGCGAGCGGCTCGCGGCATTTCTGAAGCTGCCCATCAAATCAATTGGCCAAATCGGGGGCGGTCGGCGACGCGCGAGCGGCATTATTGACGTTGCCGTCATTCAAAGCTTGAACCGCAAACAGGTCGTGGACGACTTGGTCGCAAACTACGGCCACGTCATAGTGGATGAATGTCATCACCTTTCGGCTGTGAGTTTCGAGCAGGTGTTGCGGCAGGTGAAGGCTCGTTACATCACTGGTTTGACGGCAACGCCGCAACGCAAGGACGGGCATCATCCCATCATCGTGATGCAATGCGGTCCAATCCGGCATCGTGTGGACGCCAGAGCACAGGCACTCGCACGCCCATTCAATCATTTCGTCATACCACGACCGACAAACTTTCGCCTGCCGCCCTCGACCGAGAAACCGGAAATGCACGAGTTGTATGCGGCATTGGCCGACAACAAGGCGCGTAACGATCTCATCTGCGTTGATCTGATGCGTTCGGTAAAAGCGGGACGTTCTCCAATTCTTCTGACGGAACGCACCAGCCAGGTCGAAGAATTTACCTCGCGGTTGACCGGCTTGGTGAAGCACATCGTGGTGTTGAAAGGCGGCATGGGCGCAAAAGAACGCCGCGCCATCGCCGATCAATTAGCTGCAATTCCTGACGGAGAAGAAAGAGTCCTCCTGGCCACGGGCCGTTATATCGGCGAAGGCTTTGACGATGCGCGGCTCGACACCCTTTTTCTCGCCATGCCAATCTCGTGGCGGGGCACACTCCAACAATACGTTGGTCGCTTGCATCGTTTGCACGACAGCAAACGCGACGTGATCGTTTATGATTATGTGGACGGCTGCGTGCCCGTGTTCTCTGCGATGTATTCCAAACGTGTGCGTGGCTACGAAGCGGTTGGTTACGTTATTCAGGATGAAAATTGATGTCACACGGTTGATCAAATCAGCGCGTTACGGCATTCGACAAACGGATTCCTAGTTTTGACTTAGTCTGAAAGTGCTCGGCCCAATCGACGTGTGGCGAGAGTGGACTGGGCTTAATATCGCCCAATCTTCGGCCTCGCAGCATCTCACGAGCTGCGTAGGTTTCGAAGCCGCCCCCGGCAATTTCCAAAATGCCAGGTTCCTGCAATTGCCCGAGGTTCCGGCAATACAGGTAATGGGGGTTCTGCTTCAGCGCGGCATCGAGGCGCTTTTCCAAACCATCTTCAATTTGCCCCTCGATGAACAAGGTATAGCGAACGCCGTCCGATACCACTTCAGGCGCCAGCATGGCAAAGCAAGGTAGTTCGAGGGACGAATTGGTCGCCTCTTGGATTGCACGGCCAACGAAAGCCTCAGAGAGTTTTTCCCCACAGCGGTCGGAATAATTTCCATTTCTCCCCAAAAATTTCAATGATGGGGTTGAGGACAAAAACCCGGTGACTTTGATTCGGTCGCCCATTCGATAGCGATATAAGCCGCCTCCAGTCGTGACCGCGACTTCGTACTCCGCACCTTCCGCGAGTTCGTGGACAAGGTGGACGCCCCCATCGTCATCGAGGAACTCAAAAAAATGGGAGCAAACCGCAACGGGGTAGAATCCGCGAAATGGAAGCGTGATAAAAGCCTCGGTCGCTAGAAGTCCTTTTGGCTGGACTCCCACGCCGGGAAATCTGCGCTTCAAGTCATTCAATGCGCCGGAAGCGTGTCCATCCCCCCAGCAGCTGATCAATTGCAGATGCGGCCAGATAGACTTTGGATTCAATGGATCTGCTTGCTCAAGTTGGGCAGCGCGACTTGGCCAGGGTCGGAAACCTGCGACGAGCGCAGCGGGAAACCGTTCGCCATACTTACACCCTCCCCGGCGGACATCCATGAGCAGGTCATTCCAGTTTGCAGTCAAGGCATCCAGCAAAAGCGTCAGAAACGAGGGATGCCATATCGATATGAGTCGAAGATCGGGTTGGCGAATCAAACAAAGGAGCGTTGCGTATCTGAATCGCTCGATATCGCCAATGAGACGAATTTCCGGCGGCACAGCCATCAACGCGTTTACAATCCGCTTTCTCGTGCCGCCGAGATAACTGCTGTCCTCATCGAATCCGATTGGAACAACCGAGGATTCCTTTTCCCGGATATTGGCGGCTGGAGAGACCGACCAGTAGGAGTTCCCGAGCCCGATGGATGGATACCGCACGTTGAGGTCGCAAATCCATGGAGCGATGGCAGCATTAATTTCATTTTGCAGTCCGGCCGTGAAAGGAATCAGTTTACGCCCACCCGTGGATCCGCTGGTTGGAATCAAATGTGTCACGGGATCCATAGTGAGCACCGACGATTCACCAGCGGCAATTCCCGTGATCCAAGGTTGCAAGACGTCATAATCCACCAGCGGAACTTGTTTTGAATAATCCCGATGGTTTTGAATTTTTCCAAATCCGTGCGCCTTTCCAAAAGCAGTCTCGGCATTTCGGCTGATATAGTGGCTCAAAAGCCTTTCCTGTACGCGAGCTGGATGGTGCAGAGCTCGCTGAAAGCGCAGGAAGCCGGGAAGACTGGAACCCAGCCAAAGGGAATTAGCAATGAGAGCTGATGGAGTCATAGTTACGTGCCAATACCATCCTTTTACCGGCCGAGGTCAGGTTGTTTTCATGAAGTTCGGTCAGGCACACCAGTTCATCGCCAAGACTGTGGCCGGGGTTGCGTGTCAGAAAATGTGCCACATGAGGGTTGGCTTTTCGCCCTTCAGGCACATCCGCCAAGCCGTTGCGGAGCCGTTGCGGGTGATTGAAACGAACAATACCCGTGACACGGTCATACTGAGGACCGAATCTTTCAACAGCCAATTGATCCAACATTTGTTGAACCGCGCCCGGTGTAGACGCATCGAAGCGAGGATAGAACTCTCGCCAGAACAACGGCAAGAAACGGTAAGTTCGAAACCCAGAAGTCAGCAGCAGCCAATAGTAACGACCACGCGGGAACTGGGTTCGGAGCTGATTTACGGAGGCGATCCAGGTTTGGGCCAGTGACATGGAACCCCAAGCTTCGCGTGCTACAATGGTATCCCCCGAATACACGACGCTGACCGGCTCCTGCTCAATCAACGTTTCATATGCCAGCAAAGTTGAGAAGCCCACCAGCCGATCATCGCGTTGGAGAAGAATGACCCAGTTTTTTTCCTGCAAATCCTGATCAAATTGTGCGCGGCTCACGCCTTCAAAATGGCCGGACAAGAGCTGGAACATTTCGATCCGCTGTTGCGAAGTTAATTTGGTGCGAGGTAGCAGGCAGGAATAGATTTCAGATTGGGTGGAGGTCATAGAAATGCCACCTCCGGAGAGATTGAAAGTTTGTCCAAAGTTTCCAATCCGTGCGATTCAGCATTCCACGCTACCTGATACAGACGGCTCCGATATTCACGACAGCGAAATGCCGCGCGGATGTGTTCGAGACGAGCATCCTGGCTCCCAAATCCCAACGTCAGAAACTTAATTCCACGATTGGCTGCAGCTGGCAGGCAAAGGCGGATCAAATCCGGCAACAACCTGTGATGTTCCGGAATTGTTGCGCAGGGCGAAACGAATGCGTGCTCAAGAATTGAATTGGTTTTTGGCAGGTGAGGCGTGCCAAACATCCGGCTGACGCTGTTGATCCATGGGCGAAGCAACGAAAGCCTCCGATTGTAGGAACGGATAACGGTTTGCCTGAAGGACCGTTGGTCCCACAACGCCACTGCCGCAACAATGCTTTCGTTGTCCATCAGGATATGAAAATCCGTGATCGCCAGACCAAAATCGGCGAGTCGGAGGAGGTCAGCCTTGGTCCAGTGCGTTGCAAGTTGGATTTCCTGTCCGCAACTGTTCAAAAACTCAGCCATTTGTCCGGCGTTTTTCTCCGAGCCTCGACTATATCTCAATCCGCGTCGTTCGAGATTCCGAAGAGCTTTTTTATTGTGGTCAGCGGCGGGAACGCGCTCGGAGATTGGGATGAGAAGAGTTACGAACTCCGAGAGAAACCGGTAGTTCGGCATACCAGGCAGACCGCGCTCCAGCAGGCGAATGGACCGAAGGTTATCTGCAGTGATGCTGGTGAAATAATATTCCGTCGATCGGTCCTGGGCGATTTCTGCGAAAAATTTATAACCGCGGCGGACGATATCAAAACGTCCTTGAAACGAATGATCCAGACGCAACCCGCCAAGATATCCAACGCGTTGACGTCGACCATTTATATACCGCTCGCGTACTGAGCAGCCACCCATGCACACAACGCTGTCACCTTCAAAAGCCAGGATGGTCTGATCCTCCAACACACCTGGTAATCGTGAGCCGATAAAGTAGTCAGGCTCGCGCTCCAACGTCAGGGTCACTTCACCCGCCATAGGATTATCGCGCAGCAGACGGCGGATTGCTCCGTTGTGTCGCTCGTCCGCCAAGGTAAAGCGGACTTGATCAGACACCGGGGCGGTCAGTTGGCGGTCAAAAGTTGGCCCTGCCATGATTCGTCTCCCAAAGGATAATGGTCACGCAAGCTCACATCCGTACGGTGCATGGCGTTGATCAGGTAAAAGTTCCGCCACATGAACCAATCACTGCGATTCACCTGGTCAAATCCACGCTCCAAAATACTGCGCCACGAGTAAAAAGCCCGGCGGGCGCCCACGCAATTCTTCTGCAAATTCTCCGGACTCATGTTTCGCGGTTGAAAGGGAATGCGATTGTAGCTGTACTTATCGTCCAGCCACCACGCATCATAAAGCAGCCTCCCTTCCGTTTCCAATCGCCGATACAGCGGTGTGCCCGGGAATGGAGTCAGATGATTGAAAGCGGCGATATACAGAGCGTGTTCTTTGGCGAACGCAACCGTCTTTTGGAATGCTTCCGGAGTGTCCGCATCATAACCAAAAATAAACGTGCCGTAAACCCGGATGCGATGTTTCCGCAGGTTGGCAAGCGCCTGTTCAAAACCACCGCGCATGGTGTTGAACGCTTTGTTCATTTCTTTCAAGTTCACTGGATTAAGACTCTCAAATCCGATTAGCACCCCCTGGCAACCGCTGCGCACGAGCAGGTCCAGAAATTCTTCATCGTGCGCGGCGTTGATACTGGATTGGCTTACCCAACGAATCCCCAACGGTATCAAGGCCCGGAAAAACTCCTTCGCCTGCTCAAGGTTTGATGTGATGTTGTCGTCCACGAAAAAGAAAAGTTTCTTCTCTCGTCTCAACAGACGGAGTTCCGCGATGATGTCGTCAATGGGCCGCCGGGTTTGAGTTGAGTTGAAGACGGTTTGGACGGCACAGAACTCGCATTTGAAATGACACCCGCGGCCGGCCTCAATCAATCCGATCGGCAGATAGCGCTTGCCCCGGAAAATGGAACGATTTGGCCTGAGATCGGTCAGAGGAACCCGGCCAGTCTGACGGTAAAACTTTTTCAACGTTCCGTGCCGCGCATCATCAATTACCGTCGGCCAAACAGCTTCCGCCTCCCCTGTTACTACCGCCTCCGCATATCGTGAAACCTCATCTGGACACAAAGACGCGTGAAACCCTCCCATGACTACGGGGACGCCTCGTTTGCGATATTCGGACGCGATTTGATAGGAGCGCTTGGCGGTGTAAGTTTCGACGCTGATGGCAACCAGATCGGCAGCTTCATCAAACGGAATCGTTTCCATTCGATCATCGTAAAACCGAAGTTCAACATCCTTGGGTGTAAGGCCGGCGAGCGTTGCCGCCGGCAAGGGCTCCATCTGCCAGGTACGAATATAAGACTGCTCCAAGCGGCGCCCAATGCAGGGATGGATAATGGTGAGCTTCATTTAACGGGTTGGAGAGACAGCCAATGGGTTGGGCGCAGATTTTTGCTCAACGGGTCTGGCCGGAGCGCGGCCTATGATCCAATCGCAATTATAAAAACGGCTCAGATTGTGAGCGTAGAAACGATAGCCAAGGTTCGTGCCAAGCTTAACCGGCCAGGAGGCTGGCGAATGCGTTATCCTACGGGCGATGGACCGAAAACTATAGGCATGCTTCCACGCGGCTTCAGTACCAGACTGGAGTTCTTCAATGCTCAACTTCGCCGGACGAAAAACGACGTGCTGGCCGTCATAGAGCTCCCAATTCTTCGTCAAGATTCGACCTTCGGCCTCCAATCGTTTGTAGAGGGCAGTGTTTGGGAACGGCGTAACGATGGCGAACCGAGGCAGGTCAATGCGGGCTTGAACGGCAAACTCGGCGGTTTTCAGAAATGCGTGCGGCTCGTCGTGATCGAGTCCGAAAACAAAGCAGCCTTGCAGAGCGATCCCGTGCTGGTGAATTACTTCAACCACCTTGGCAAAACGATCGGGCGTATTAAATCCCTTATGACTATTCCGTAAATTCTGGGGAGAGATTGATTCCAATCCCATGAGCAACCCTCGGCATCCACTGCGGGCCGCCAATTCCAACAATTGGAGATCCTCAGCCAGCAACACTGTGGCGAGACCATACCATTGGACTTTGAGCGGAATGAGTGCGGTAAATAATTCAATTGCGTAAGCCCGATCAGCAATGAGATTCAAATCCACAAAAATAAGTTTGCGAGCGCCCTGTTGGCGAATGTCTGCCACCACATCTTGCGCTGGTTTCTGATACGGTTTGCGTCCCCAGGCGGTGGGCACAACGCAGAAGTCGCAGTTGTGAATGCAACCGCGAGTGGCTTCAAAAACGTTATTTGTGAGGTAATGGTGACCGGGCAGCAAGTCGCGGCGGGCAAACGCCCGGTTCGCAAGATCGAGATTGGGCGCTTGCTTGTAGCGCGACTGGAGGCACCCCCCGGCAAAGTCACGGATCAGCTGCGGCCAGGTGTCCTCGGCATAACCGACAACAACGGCGTCCGCATGAGCTTCTGCGTCTTCCGGAATCAAAGTGACGTGTGGTCCGCCAAGCACGACCGTGATACCGCGTCTCCGAAAATGATCGGCCAGTTCATACGCCCGCATGGCTGTGCCGGTGATAACGGTCAGGCCAACCAGATCGGCATCCAAGTCCATCGGCACGTCATGAATGCCTTCATCGAAAAGCTGGAGTTCGACCGGGATCTCTGCCGGAACCAGCGCCGCGAGAGTGGTGAGGGTCAGTGGCTGATAACGGAGCGACTTCTCCCAAATTCCGCCCCGATGGCGGTAAAGTGGTCCTTTCGGCGAGATGAGCGCAATTTTGAGTTTGGCTTCCGACATTGATTGCCTGAGTTCGCATTAAGTCTTATGCCGCGCCCTTAGACGCTACAAGTGGAATAGCGGCAACGACGATTGATAAATTCGATAACCCCTTGAATTTTTTGATGTCGCTCCCGGTTTTTTGAATTTGTATGATTCGCCGTATTTCGCCATGCTCCGATGTTGTGCCAACCGTGACTCCCAGCATTCCAGTCAGTGATGCGGCGCCCTTAAAAACGGACATTCCCGTGAGATTGAATGTGACGATCATTGTCACTCAACTCGCTGCGATTCTTCTTTGCTGCTATGCCGCGGCGCATACCGACCGTGTCTTGAGCCTGGCCGGTTTGGCACTTGCCTTCGGTATCTTGATGAATTCGGTCTATTCCATTATTCATGAGGCTGAGCACGCCATGCTTTTCCCCAATCGTCGTTTAAACGACCTGGCAGGCGCGGTGATGGCGTTGTTTTTTCCCGCGCCTTTCCATCTCATTCGACAGGGACACCTTGGGCATCATTTTCGCAACCGGTCCGACGATGAGGCGTTCGATCTCTACTTTGAAGGCGACCATCGCTTATGGCGTTACTTGGTACTCTACGGAATTCTGACTGGTTGCTACTGGATTGTGGTTGTCCTCGGTAATGTAGTCTTCCTGTTCTTCCCTTTTGCGGCGGATAAGAAATATTGGGATTTTGATCGCCCATCGCACGCATTCATGGAATCGCTCAACCCATCCTATCGACGGCTAATTCGGCTGGAATGCGTTGCAGTGGTCGGCCTGCACGCGGCGATCATTTATTTTTTTCATGTCCCGCTGCTCAATTACGCGATCATGTATTTCGGTTTCGGTTTTACGTGGTCGGCCATGCAGTATGTTCATCATTACGGCACCGAGCGACATGTAACCCGCGGCGCACGAAATCTTCGGCTGTGGGAACCCATTGATCGCCTTTGGTTGAATCACAACTGGCACCTTGTGCATCATGAACATCCCACCGTGCCTTGGGTTCATCTGCCCGCGCTGGGCAGCACGACGCAGACTCAAAAGCGTGGCTTCATCCTCTGGTCTTATCTTAAAATGTGGCGCGGCCCACAGAAGGCGAAGGAACACGTCGAAAATCAATATGCCGGTCGTGTCATCCGCTGAACCAGGTACCGGCTTGTGGCGCCGCATCCCAGTGCTCTGGCCAGCAAAACTCTGGCTCACAGCCATTTTGAGCATATCCTTTTGGAGTTTTTATCTTTTTCTTTCGCGGCACGCATTGGTTCAGATCCATTCGTTGCCAATGACATTCCTGGACAACTGGGCAGGTTTTCGACCCACGCCTTGGGCTTGGGTTTATGAGTCGAATTTCCTCATCACTGGCATCATTCCCTGGCTGATTGTTTCGCGGATGGAACTGCGACGCTATGCGATCGGATTTGCCCTGCTTTCAGCTTTGAGCTTTCTGATTTTTGCGGTATTCCCGGTTGCCTCGCCACGACCAGCCAATCTGGAAGCAAATGACTCTTTGATTTTCATCACCCATGTTGATGGGCCCTTGAATGCTTTCCCTTCTCTGAATAAACCTCTTCGTTGCTCAGCAATTGAACTCTGCCATTCAGTTCAAAACATGAATTCGCGTGTTTAAAACTGCCGCAGTTAGGTCAAACTGAATTAGCAGACTATAACTGTCAGCCACTGTTCGTCCCGGTGTCCTCGCAGGAATCCGATCTCGCGTCGGAAACGATCCGTTGGAGCCCCGTGCACAGGCACTTCGGGACACTCTCGAGACATATGGAGCGACTAATTGGTTGGTGTATGCTCCCATACCGGCAGTTCTGGCAGCGGATCAATGGGTGGCGGATTGGTCTTATTTATGTGCCTGCGGACGAACCAGTTCTTCTGCAAGGCTTCAATCAACCGTTCGAGTTCCCGCATGGAAATCTGCGTTTGGCGGACAAGCCCGGGAAGATCTTTTGCCTCCCCGGCCATGGCGTCGGTGATTCCCGGCAAACGGCCTGCGGCAACATTCAGGTTCGTTGAGGCCCCTTGCAACTGGCTCATCGTCTCGTTCGCCCTCGCCAGGACTCCTTGTGCTTCGTCCACCAACGTGGTGTCCGTGATCAGCTTGCCTATGGAGCCCTGTCC
>Ga0207694_10001887_pt1 | contig 17377 bp, 21 predicted proteins | sample KBSC34metaG_FD_184353 | JGI IMG/M metagenome (GOLD analysis project Ga0207694, IMG submission 184353) | Corn rhizosphere microbial communities from Kellogg Biological Station, Michigan, USA - KBS C3-4 metaG (SPAdes) (version 2) | ecosystem: Host-associated > Plants > Roots > Rhizosphere > Soil... | reverse complement strand
TCCGGCTGTTGTTCAAGTTCAACGAAATACTTGTGCTGAAACTCTGTCCATTTCGCCGGATCGTGCGAAAACCATTTCCGCAGGTGGTCGCTGGGGCCAACCTCCTTTTGCCATTCATCAATGTGGGCATCGGCCTTACGAACGCCGCGCGGCCAGAGTCGCTCTACGAGAAATCGGGCGCCATCGTGCGGCTCCCTCTTGTCGTATACGCGTTTCAGCTGAATCATGGAATACCTCCTAATCGGCGGAATGCTGCTTCGCTGGTTCATACGTGCCTGCTACGGCACGAAATATAATCGCCAGGCGATTCCAGGCGTTGACCGCGATGATCGCCATCGTTAGATCCACGAGTTGCCGTTTGTCACAATGCTCGCGGGCCAGCCGATAAACTTCGTCCGGAACATGGTCGGAGCCTACTTTGGTCACGGCCTCGGTCCATGCCAGGGCGGCGCACTCTCGGGGTGTGAAAAACGAAGCCTCGCGCCAAACGCTGAGGGCATACAGGCGTTGCTCGGATTCGACGGGGTTGCGGGCGTCCTTGCTGTGCATGTCCACGCAGTACGCACATCCGTTGATCATTGAGGCGCGCAGTTTCACCAGTTCCAGCAACGGCCGTTCGATCTTCGATGTACGCGCGTATCGCTCCACAGTCCATAGGGCTTGGACCGCTTCGGCTGCGATTTTCCGGTAATCGATCCGCGGCTCGACACCTTCAGTTCTCATCATTTCTCCACAGCGCCCTTGTAAGTTAAGATCCGCCCCCAGACATCCGCTGTTCCCCAAATGCCCGAGCGCAAGCATTCCAGTTGGACAATCTGACTATGGTCGACGAAGAGATTGACCTCCGGGCCGTAGTTCTTTATGTACCAGGCGAAGACGTCAGGATCAGCCGCTTCAAACATCACTTTTTCGAGGCCTAGCGCGCCGATGATCTTGGCTGGCACATCCGTGCGCCACGACTTTGCGTTTTCGGTGATGCCCTCGGATTCGATCATGATCAAGTAGGCTCCGGCATCGAGAAACCTCCTTGCGAGCTGGATCGGCCATTCCGGATCGCGAGTCCCAGCAGCTTCGAGATCCTCGGCACGTGTCGCTCCTCCGGCTCCAAATTGAATGCCGACTTCCGGCTTCGCTTTGAGCCCGGCCTTTCTGACCCTCTCGAGAAGGCGCAGCCAATCGTCGGCTGGAATGGTGATGAATCCGCAGGAGATTTCGATGATGTCGAAGCCGATGCGCTTGCACTCCTCAATGTATTTGTCGACGGCATCAGGCCCTTGGGTCAGCACATATTCTAGGAAACCCCCGGTCGACACCAGAACATCGCGGTCGTGGCTAAGCTTCAGCAACTCGATCAGAGCCGGACGCGGCATCAGGCTGAACGAACCGCCGGCGAACTTGAGCGAGTCCACGTACTCGCCCATGGTCTCGAGAATGTCTTCCAGATGCCGTTTGCCTAGTGGCGTGTAATAAGGACCGCGGATCTCGGTAAGCCCAGTCGTTCGTGGTTTGAGAGAGCGCTCATTGATGCGAAGAAATGAAAACGCCCGCTCAGGCATGTTTGGGACTCCCGGTCGTCTTGGGCGCGCTAACCGAGGTCAGCAGCCGCATCAAGTCGCGAATTTTGGTGTTTTCCAGATCTGCAAGAGCACTTGTGATGGCTTTTCTCTCGCCTTCCGTTGCGTATGGCGCCGCCAGCCGGTCGAATTTTTGGGAGGCCATTTCCCACGACATAGGTTGGCTGACAAATCCGGGGTAATCGCGGCTTTCCTTAACTAGAGTCCGCCCGTCGCGGAGGACGACTCGAATTTGGCAGGGCATTTCCTCCGGGAATCGCTGCGAGTACGCGGGATTGGCGGTCACGGACACTCGCCGGAGGAGATTCTGCACGTCCTCCCTCAGGATTCTGCCCGATTCATATTGGGCGGGCATGACATCGCCGTCCAGGATGGCAACCGCAACGACGTAAGGCAGGCTGTGGTCTGCCTGTTCTTTGGTGGTTACCGAATTTGTCTTGTCACCCTCTTCTCCTCCGCCGATGATATTGAATGCCACATCGAAGGTCTCGATCGCGACCTGCTCCACGTCCGCAGGACAAAACTGGTGGCGGACCTTCAAGTCCAGCACACCCTGAATGGCGGCTTGCGAATGGATCTCGGCATTGAACCGCTTGAGAATCGTCCGTTTGACACGATCCAGATCTTCCCGGAGCCAGTCGATATCGAACACACCGGCAATCGCATCCATGAAGCCTTTGTCTCCTTCAAAGACTTCCAGCGGACCGGTAATGCCGTTCTTCGCGAGGAAGACAGTTCGCGTACAACAGGCGGCCGTGTTCGGAAACACGAGCCCCTTCCAATGCGAAAGCTGGCCGGTCCTGGTGACCCGAAGAGCATTAAATGCAGTGCCACAAATGGCGATGGCATTGGCCGTCTGAATTTCGTCCAGTCTCAGGACTTTGGAAACCCCGGCAGCAACGGCGTACGAGCCTTGTGTGGTGTGATCGAAACCCTTGTCACGCACCGGTGCGACGTCGCTCAACCGGCACTGCACTTGATATGCAACCGCCAAAGCAGTCATCAACTCCCGGCCGGACGCATCCACGTATTCCGCCCCGGCTAGGATAGCCGCGAGATTGTCGCTGGGGTGGCAGGTTTCTCCCTTCGCGAGGTATGCATCGTTGAAATCGAGGTAGCGAACCAGCGCGCCGTTGTAGAACGCGGCGGAATCGGGAGCGGTTGTCCCGCCGCCAATCAGCGCGCACTTGCCCTCGGGCTCGAATTCGCTGATGTGCCGCCGGAGGATCTGAACCGGTTCACCTTCGAGCGCTCCCAGGGCGCACCCCACGGAGTCTAAGAAGCGGATTTTCAATTGCTCCCTGGCCGTGTCTGATAGATCTTCGTAGGCTGAGCGGCAAACGAAAGTCGCCAGCTTCTCAGCGCAGGTCATCGCAATCGCCTCTCGAGCTGGTGTTTGCTCCTCACGCTGTAAGTTTGCGCCCGCACGCGGCGCGAACCAATAGTTCATTTGTAACGGCCTTAAGGATGCCTGTCACCAGCGGAGGTCAGACTGGCTGTGATGAGCCGAGCGAGCGGACTTTACCCAACCGAGGTGATGTGCGCTGGGCGATAAGCAGGCGGATAATGTTCGATCTTTTGAGTTGGGGCTGAACAAGCGACTGCACCAGTTCCGGTGAGCCTCTGTTACGCCCGTTTCACGCCGAGTGATGGCCGATTCATTGCCAGCCGGCCTGGCCTCGAACAGAATAGAACCCAAAGGTGACACTGCTGATCGTGCAAACGATCAGACGCGAAGAATTGGCGTTTTATGGAACAGCTTGTCGAAAAGCGTTTATACCCTGAGCCCTCTAAGGAGATTTCGCAGAAACGAAGGGACCTGGCACCCGAGATCTACACAGCGTTTCAATCGTTTAGCCAACGCGTTTTTGCGGCCGGTGCCTTGCCTTCTAAGACAAAGGAACTAATCGCTGTCGCGGTAGCGCATGTCACGCAATGTCTCTATTGCATCCGCGGCCATACCAAACGCGCGACTATGAAAGGCGCGGCCGCGCAAGAGATCATGGAAGCGATTTGGGTTGCTGCTGAGATGCGGGCTGGCGCAGCATCTGCACATTCTGCGTTGGCCATTGACGAGATGACCAGGGATCATCCGACCGGCCAGGCTGTAACGAGCACTGAGATCAGTCGTTAAGCTAAACGAACCCCCGGCGCATCGCGTGAAGAACGGCTTCCAGCCGGTTGTGCGTGCGGAGCTTTTGGTTGATGGCGTGGAGATGATTTCTCAGGGTTGGCAATGTGATTCCGAGCTCTTTTGCAACTTGGCCAGAGTTTTTGGCCTTGGCAAAAAGCATCAGGATGCGCTGCTCCTGATCTGAAAGAGACTCAACCGGTGCAGGCTGGGACTGGCTTTCCCCCATCGAAACGACGTGTTTTGACAGCTCGATCATCTGTGAGAAGCTTCTCTCAGCTTCCTTTCTCTTGCTGATGTCATGGCTGAGGTGTGCAATTAGGCGTCGATGAAGGCGTGAGTCTTCAAAAACGATCGTCGAAACACTCACCCACCTCCGCTGGCCGGAGCGTGTCGTAACCTCCAAGTCGAACGTCGGAATCGACTCGTTGTGAACCGCGCAACGCTGAACGCTGCACTCTCCGGAGCATACCGTGGTGCCGAGCGCGCCCTTGCCCTTGAGAACTTGATCGCAGGTTTTGCTCAGAACATCCGTTTGCGAATAGCCGAACAAGCGCTTGGCGGCCGCATTCCAAAAGCAAATCTCGCCGTCGAGTGTTACGACGAAGGCCGCATCCGCGATCCCTTCGAGCAGCTTGTAAACGTCTCCGGCCAACATCATTCCATCTCGCTATTGGCGGCTCTCTTGAGGCCGAACGAAGCCCTCACCAAAGATTCTACCTCCCACGGCCATCCGTTACGGTTGTTCCACTCCCGTGACGGTGGTTCATTGTGCTCCACTCAGGTTCGGCGTTACGTTGATACTGTTGCCGGGAATGTGCGGTGCGTCACACTCGCAATGAGGGATTCCGAAATTGGAACGAATTGATTGGCGCTACGATCGGCCCGGTTGAACGACCTGCAAGAAGACTCAGGAGTTTCTTGCCGCCAACAGTGTCCAAACAGGATCAGTAGTCGACGCGAGAAAACGCCGCTCAAATGGATCGACGTGCGTAACATAATTCGAGACGTGGATGAGATTTACATCGCCAAAGGAAAGCGGATCATTCACGTCCAGCTCAACCCGAGCAAACACGAACCGGATCTGCTGGCCCGCTTGCTGTTGAGACCCAGCGGTAATCTCCGCGCTCCCACTTTTCGATGAGGCAGGACTCTGGTCGTTGGATTCGACGAGGCGACCTATCGTAAGGTCCTCGGCAGGGCGTGAAAAACAATGCCCGAACTACCGGGAGTCGATGTCATTGCCAACGAGTTGCGCCCCCGGCTCGTTGGCCGGCGGATTGTCGACGTCCAGACGGACTGGCCTAAGTATTTTCGGCTGCCGGCGGCAGAAGCCGATTTCCGGTCTTGCATCAGGGGTTGACGTATCAACTCCGTCAGAGGTCGCGCCAAGTACATCCTGATCTATCCGAGCGGCGATCATCTTCTGGCGGTGCATCAAAAGATTTCGGGCCGGCTTCTGGTGGGTCGACGGGCCCGCAAGCCCATCGGCGGTGGCCACCATAGCCAGTGGCAGCCAGTTCGTTCCGTCGGCAACGCACCGCCAAGGGGGCGCTTTATCCACTTGGTTTTCGAGTTGGACAACGGGAAGCAGTTAGTGCTCTCGGACCTGCGGAAATTTGCGGAGGTGCTATGCGGGGCGAAGCAGGCGATCCTCGACCTGCCGGAAATCCGAAACCTGGGGCCCGAGCCGCTGGCCCCCGAGTTTACGTTTCTAAACTTTGAGAGGCTGTTCACCCGCAAAGGAGGAACCCTCAAGCGAGTACTCATGGATCCCACTTTTATCGCCGGAATTGACAATTTGTATTCAGACGAGGTCTTGTACGTCGCCGATTGCACCCCCTAACCCGCGTGGAGCACTTGAAGACGAGTCAATTGCGTCGGTGGGCAGCAAGCCGTTGTTTATCGAGCCGGCTTTGCGGCTTAGATGTTGTGGCCAGGGTCCAGGCATCCCGCCTCGTCGAGGCTCTTGAGAAGCAAGTGTAGAAAGACAAGACCACCATAGCCCTTCCACTTCCTCAAAACTTGCTGCACACGTTCGTAATCGAGTTTCTTCCGTAGACGCAGCCAGCGTTCTAGGTTGTTTCGGGCTCCGACGTCATCACCCGGAAATATATTCGTTCTTCCTAAACCACGGAGCAGCACATATTCTGCAGTTCAGCGTCCTACTCCGGGTATTGCGATGAGATGCTCGAAGCATTCTTTATTGTCCAACTGAGTGAGCTCTTCCAGATCGAGTCGTCCCTCGACGATTGCCTGTGCCACTCCAATCATCGATCGAGCTCTGTTGCCGCTATACCCCAGCGGTCGAAGGTCTGCAGGCTGCAGGTGGGCCAAATCTTCCGGACGAGGGGAAAGCGTGCATCCCCTGGCCGAATTTCAGACCGCAGCGTTCGGAAAGGCGATTGAGAAAAACAATCCCGACCGTCAGACTCAGCTGCTGACAGGTAATTCCGTTTACGAGACATTCAAAAACGCTCGTAAAACGAGGGGGCCTTAGCCCGCGAAACCGTTCCACCAACTGGGCCAGGCGGGCATGCCGTGAGGCGAACTCGTAAAACTCAGAAAGGTCCACGTCGATCCCCAGCAGCCGCTTCAATGCAACTGTGACGACCGGCTCAACCGCAGGAGAAAGATTGTCTCCCGCTACTGTGACGTCCAGGATCATCGCATTCTGAGTAACCGCAACGAGGACAGGTTTGTCACCAACTGCCAGGACTCGGCAATACGTCACCGTTCCAAACGTCTACAGCATTCATCGTGCGACGTCGCAAGGCCCACGCAGTCAGATCCAGCCGGAATGGCATCCGCGGACGAACGGAAAAACAAATCACATCATGATCCAACAAAAACGCATTCGAACGGCATGAAAGTCGGCAGATTACCGCGCGGCACGAACAAGACCCGTTGAAGAGTGTGGCGTTTCAGCACAATTGGATCTTGGCCCAGTGCATCCTTCGGTACATTGTTCGTCGGTACCCGCAACGGCCAAACTGAAGCAAACCAGCCGTTGTGGCGAGTTCGAGGCCAACTGTAACTATAGTGCAAATCTGATCGCCGAGGCATCGCACCAATCCCTTTTGACACACTTTTGACGTTTCCTGCTCTACACTCGGCTTAGGATGTGAACTCAGAACACCCGTGTCGACACGATACGAGGCTCGAAATGATCAACCTAAAGCGAGCATATGATCCCGTTGCTTCCACCGCGGTACGCGTTTTCTTGTGGAGAGGCTTTGGCCTCGGGGCGTGAAGAAAACTGGCCTGCACGTGCACGCATGGCTGAAGGACGTGCTTCCCAGCACCACCCTGCGTCGCCGGTTTGGCCATGACCCAAAAGAGTGGAGTGAATTCCGACGGCGGTACTTTCACGAATTGGGCGCGCATGCCGAGATCATAGACCTCATTGTCAAGCTCGCACGGCGCAGCCGCGTAACCCTTGAGGCAACGTGAATGCACGGTGGACGGTGTATTGAAAAAGAAGGAACACTATGAGTGCTGCTGAAACGTGGCCGATTTTTACCGCCAAACTGAAAAGCCGGGAAGAGATCGCGGAGCGCACGATGGCGTTCCACTTCGAGAAACCAGTAGGGTGAGCGTTCAAGGGCGGGCCAGTTTATCGACATGACTTTGCTTAATCCTTCCCAGACCGATCCTGAGGGCAATAAGCGAGGCTTTTCGATGGCGAGTGCCCCTCAGGAAGAAGCCCTGATGGTGGCGACCCGCTTGCGCGATACGGCTTTCAAGCGGGTGTTAAGGGACATGCCCCTCGAAACCGTGGTGAAGATCGAAGGACCGTTCGGCAACCTGACGCTCCATAACAATGCCAAACGAACGGCGGTACTTTTGTCAGGCGGCATCGGCATTACGCCGTTCCGAAGCATTCTGTTCCGTGCGGCAAAAGAGAAACTTCCTCATCGGATCTTTCTCTTCTATTCGAATCGGCGACCAGAGGACGCACCATTCCTCGCGGAGCTTCAAGCGCTGCAAAAAGAGAACTCAAGCTACAAGCTTGTCGCGACCATGAATGAAATGGACAAATCGCCATCAGCCCTGGCACGGCGAGACCGGGTTGATCGATAAAGAAATGCTTTCAAGGTATTTGAAGGATGCCGTGTCGCCCATATACTATATTGCCGGGCCGCCAGGGATGGTCAAGGGTCTCCACACGATGATCAATGGGACCGGAGTTGATGATGACGACATCCGCACGGAAGAGTTTGACGGCTACTGACCAGAAACGGAGACGCGCAAGCAGGAGAGGTACTCAGTGCAGCTCACGGTCGACATCGTACAACGAACTCACTAACCGCAGGGACTACCTTCCCTAACCTCCACCACAATGGACCTTGCGGCTTTCGACTTTTAAGGTTTGGGCAAAAAAGGACAGAGTGCGGCACCACGCGTCCGCAGCTGCATCCGGTCGATAGCCACTCTCATTGCTGGGGTTTTCAAAAGCGTGGCCAGCTCCGGTGTAGATTTTCACATCGGCCGATTGTCCACCCGCCTTCATAAGCTTCTCGAAGGCTCGGACTCTGGAGGGAGGAATTCCACGGTCGCGAGCGCCACAGTTCACCAGCACCTGAGCATTGATTTTCTTCACATCGACTGGGTCCGCCGGAAGAACACCGTAATTCACGACACAAGCAGCCAGGCGCGTCTCATGAATCGCGAGTTGGATCGCGAGACGGCCGCCCATAGACCATCCGATCGAGCCAATGTGCTTCGAATTAACATCGGGGCGATTGGCAAGATAATGAAATGCTGCGTTCATATCGCGTATCGCGCGATCTTCTGGCAGGGCCCGCTTCAGCTTGCGCGCTTCCGAGACGTTGTCCGTGACTTTGCCCCTGTAGAGGTCTACGGCGATCACAACGTACCCATTCGCCCCTAAGTTCGTGGCTTGAATCTTCACCCAATCATTCAACCCCCACCATTCATGAAGAGCGATGATTCCGCCATGACGCCCGCGGCCTCCTGGTAATACAAGAAAACCCGAGATGTTCTCCGCGCCGCTGCGAAACGTGACCATCTCCGTCTTCATCGTCGGCGCGCGATATGTCTTCATTTAGGTTCCGTGAGTGAGCTGGTGGTAGCGTATTCTATCCTCCGATTTCCACCACGTAATCACGGCCTTCCCAGGCGTTCCTTTTGGTCCAGAAGAAAGTGAATCTTGCCGGTGCGCGCTGTGCGGCGGCAATGGGGATATCTACGAATTCAATTCCGAGTACGGTGCCCGAAGACTGCGAATCTTTGACAGTGTGCCATTCATCGCATGTCCAGTGGAGGCGGAACGGAGCGGGAACCTGGACACGCAGCGTATGGCCGTTTTTGACGCGGCGTACCTGGCGATTGTGTTTCCAGACTTCTAAAGGCTGACAATTGTTTGGTGCCGACAGATAGCGATCGGAAACCTCCGGAACCAGATCGAAGACCCGACCGTCCGAAACCGATCTCAGCAGTTTGATGTACTCGGCGTGCGCCCACATCAGCGGCATCGCGGAACCCGTAGGCTGACCCAAGAACATATAGGCTTCGGGCCGGTCCTTCTCGTCCCACACCTGCTCGGGTAGGAGACCCGCGGGTGAGGAAAAGCCTTCCATGGCACGGATGAGAGCCTTAGTATCGTGTCCAGCAGCCAATTCGTAGTGTCCGCGCTCACCGGACAACAAGGGCCAAGCGCGCCCCTTCCCCCAGTTCAAGAACGGGCCGCCATCTTCTCGCTGCCCGTAGCCATCGTTGTTGTAGCGATGCCAGCAAGATCCGAAGGGAGTATCGACTTTGAGCACGGCGTCCACGACGCGTAGCGAATCGACGATAAGTGGATCGTCCGCCTTTCGAATTCCATAGCGCACCAGCTCGAGAAAACCTGCATCCACGATGTCCTTAGCCGGAAACTCGTGCTGCGCGTCTGGCGGACGGCTCGCAATGGCGAGAGCACCACGATTGGGATCTTCCTCTGGCTGGGCGTTGTCCACGCTCTCCGGAAGAATCCGTATATAATGCCGGCTGATACCAGCGACCAGCGAACCCTGCGTCGTCACCGTCCAGGATTCGACATGAGAGTTTAGAAAGTCGGCGTATTCTTCCAGGAATACCGCGGTGGGTTCGTCGCGCCTTTCGCGAAAGAAGCAAGCGGCGCAGATCAACGCAGCGATGTTCGATGCGAGCGTGGAAGGAGAATATCCGCTTGCTTCTTCCCAGCGCTCCTGCTGAGTGACGGGGCCATGGCGGACAAGGTACGCCGCCGCCCGCGCAATCATCGGGTAGGGATCGAAATCTTGCAGGGCCTTCTGCCGATTGAGCTGCCAAGCAAGAAGAATCGGAAACGCGACTTCGTCAAGCTGGATTCCCCGCCAGTACGGACCGCCATCAACCCAAAAGTTTTGGGGGAAACCGCCATCCTCCTGCTGCGCCACGACCAGATAGATAAGTGCACGGAGCGGCGTAACGCTATCACCGGCCGCGAGCATAGCGGAAGCGCTGTTGACCATGTCGCGAGTCCAAACCAGGTGATATCCGCCGTTGTCCTCGTCACTCTTTGCTTCTCCCCACGGAATCGAGAGTGAGGCGATAAACGCGCCTGGATAGGATTTGTCTTCGTGAGCGCGGAGCAGGCTGAAACTGCTGTGGTATAGGCTGCCCTTGTCTGCTGAAACTGTTTCTAGGGGAGTGAGCCTTGCACTAGAGCGATCCCATTGCCCGGTGTAGCGCCGGTGATGCTCTTTGAAAGGAACGCCAAGCGCCTGAAAGAGCGTTGTAATCGCGCAGTGCTCGGTGTCACCGAACGCCAGCCCAAGGGTGAACTCGCGTTTATGCCCCAAGTCCAGCTCTCCTGTCAGGGCAATGTTGCCGTCAGATGCGTGATCGAACTCCCAGTCCATCCGAAAATTGTCGGCGAGATCTGTCCATCCATCACTTCGGCCCACGTAGCCGCACGATGCCCGAGAAAAGTGGATCGTGCCGCCGAGGGCCAGCCATATGCCTTTTTTTTGCGCCATAAGGATTTTCCGGCCTGCGACGTCGATCACGTAACCGTTGTTACCCCATCCACCCACTTGAAGATGAGGCGCACAGAGTGCATAGAAATGCAGCTTCGAGATGAATGCCTCATCGCCGGTGAGCTGCGTATGCTGAAGAATGCAGCCTAGATGCGGGTCTGTGATAACTTCTTTGACGATGGTATAACGGCCATCCGGATCAGCGTTTGTGTAGCGGTAACCGAGCGCGTGGCCGGAAAGGCGCTCACATTGTGACTTGAGGTGGCGCTTTTCTTCTTGAAAGAAAGTCTTTCCATCGGTGATGAGATACTGAAGATCGCGAATCTGCGGGTGATCTACCGTCGGATAATACACCTCAGTGATGATGCCGTTCCAAAGCGTGAACCAAATCCGGCTGGAAGCGGCGTAGGCTGTTCCTACTCCATCCTTGCCGCCATGAGTCCATTTGGGCTCGATGCCAGGCCATCCGAAGGCCGCGCTGGCTAGTTTTGACTTCCTATCCTCTTCACGCTTCAAATAGCGTTCGCGATCCTGGCCAGCCCGATCGATGTCAAGCGCGGCCTGATCGATCTCTTTGGCACGTGCGGCTTTACTCGCGGGCGTCACTTTGCAGCTCCTTTCGTTGTTTCTTGCACTAGCTCGGGATTGTGCCAACCACCCTCACTTGCAACGATCTGGTCAGCTTCGGCTGGCCCCCAGGTATTTGATTCGTATTCATGAACAGGCATAGCGTTTCCTAAAAGTGGGTCGACAACGTTCCACGCGGCTTCTACGCTGTCCTGACGAACGAATAGCGTAGCGTCGCCTCGGATGGCATCGCCGAGGAGTCGCTCGTAAGGCGTCATCTCATCGCCTGAGGCTTGCCGCACGACAAGCTCCACTGGTTCGCCGACCATCGCCTCTCCGGTTTTTTTGGTTCGCGCACCGAGCGAAATCGATACGTTGGGACTGAGACGAAAGCGCAAGTAATTCGCCTCGCCTTGGGTGACTGGATCGAACACGGCCTGCGGGGGTCGCCTGAGTTGAACCACTACCTCGGTCGCGGTGACAGGCAATCGTTTGCCAGCGCGAATGTAAAATGGAACGTCCGCCCATCGCCATGTGTCGATGTAGAGCTTCATGGCCGAAAATGTTGCTACCTGTGAATCCGGAGCGACGCCTTTCTCGTTTCGATAGCCGCGGAACTGGCCGCAGACAGCGTCGTGAGGGGCGACGGGCCGAATGGCTCGAAACGCTCGCTCCTTTTCAGCCCGCAAGCCGTCCGGATCGCGACTAATCGGCGTTTCCATCGTCAGCAACGCAACGACCTCCAATATATGGTTTTGCACCACATCGCGGATTACACCCACCTCTTCGTAGAAACGTCCCCTGCCCTCTATACCCAGAGTTTCGGCCATTGTGACCTGTACGCTTTGGATGTAGTTGCGGTTCCATATCGGTTCCAGAAATGAGTTCGCAAAGCGGAAGTAGAGCAGATTCTGGATCGGTTCTTTGCCGAGGTAATGATCGATCCGGAAAATAGACGATTCGGGGAAGGATTTGCGAAGCGCTCGGTTGAGTTCTTGCGCGGACGAAAGGTTGCGGCCAAATGGCTTTTCAACGACTACTCGCGCTCCCTTATCACAGCCGGACTTGGCAAGTCCTTCCGCGACGGTCGCAAACGAGCTTGGCGGGACAGCCAAGTAATAAACAGGTCGAGATGCCTTGCCGAGCGCTTTTCGCAGATCGCCGAAGGTCTCCTGAGAATTGTAGTCACCTTTGAGGTACTGGAGTTTTGCCGCAAGCATCGAGAACGCCCGGGCGTCCACGCCGCCGTGCTTCTCAAGACTCTCGCGAGCATGGGCTCGAAGCTGGTCGAGGTTCTCCGCGGACCTCCCCACTCCGATGATCGGGAGGTCGAGGTGTCCGTGCCGGATCATTGCCTGGAGTGCCGGGAAGATCTGTTTCGACGCCAGATCGCCGGTGGCACCAAAGAACACAAACGCATCCGATTTGAGATTCGCCATTTTCAACCGCTATTTCTCGTTCCTATTTCACGGCAGTCTTTTCCAGGTGCCTGCGGAGTCACCCCTAATCGTCCACAATCTACCGCAAAGAATGTCAAAGCGGGGTCAAAAATGATTGCTCGGAGAGATCCGTTCGACCTCCGGCTTCCGCGCGAACTGCATCGGTAACCGAGAAATGGACTAGATCCTACGGTTACTGATCGATCTTGTAATCCCCGCGTGATTGGCCAGTGTTCCAACGGGTCGAACCACGTTGATTATCTTGGTTCGGGCTTGCGTTTTGACGCGGTTTTGACGTTTCTTGCCTTACGCTGGTCTTTGGACGTGAGCGGACAGGAGATATTGTCCATGTTACGCAGCCTGAAGAGTTCGACAGGCTTTCTCACAAAGTTGTTGTTGGAATCGTACACCACGGTCAGTTCGTATAGAGCGAGTACCGGGCCACTTTCCCGGCCAAAGGAGTAACATATGTCAGAATCTATTGCTGCCCACGCCGAAGGGTCGTTTCGGGAGCATAAGGATGCAACCGCGACTTCAGCCCGCCCAGCCTACCAGGCCTACCAAATTCTGCATATCACCTTCGCAGTAGTGCCGATTGTTACGGGTTTGGACAAGTTCTTCCACCTGCTGTGCAATTGGGATCTCTACTTGGCGCCTGTTATCGCGAGGCTCTCGCCGATTGGCGGGCACAATCTGATGCTCGTGATCGGCGTGGTTGAAATCATCGCGGGCTTGGTTGTTGCGTTCAAGCCGAAATACGGTGGCTATCTTGTCGCGGCGTGGCTATGGGGGATCATTATCAATCTGTTGTTGATTCCGAGCTTCTTCGACATTGCGTTCCGTGATTTCGGACTATCGCTCGGCGCGCTGGCGTTGGCGCGACTGAGTCGGGAATTTTCAAGTTGATCCGCGTGCCGCTCCGGATGCACGGAAGTACCGCCGCCATGGCACTAGAGAGACAAGTCGCGGTATGGTGTGCGTTTCGCCGAATGTGTTTAAAACTCTTGCCACCTCATCTATGTACTTCAGAAGGGGCGAGATAAGGGCGGGAGCACGTAAGCCGGTGCTTGGCGATCAATCCGTGCATGCGATGGCATGTGGCTGGAAAGGAAAGTGCATTGATCTCGAAGGAGGGATGATATGGCTACTAAGACACAGACGTTCAAGACAATCCCTGTCGGTACCAAAGTGACGTGGCATTACCGCAGTGCCATCGGCCATGGCACGGTCACTGGTGTGTCCAAGATGGGCACCAACGCAGAGAACACAATGTACAGCGTGCGCGAGACGGACCATCACCCGGGCGAACCAGCCGTCGTGCATCACTCGGGCAAGGCGCTCAAGCGCGCATGAGTTAAGTGCCACTGGAGCTGAGGAGATTCAGCCCCGGCTGACCAGGTCATGGCGCATCCCTTGCAATGTGCCTTTTCTCGAGACGAGGTTTGCCGCAGGAGCATGCCGGCCGGTAAAGGTAAGCGGTACGACGGCGCGAAAACATAAGGAGACAACGAGATCATGGAAGCCGGTCAACCACAAACACCTCACACTGGAGCGCTGAGAACAGTAGAGCCCACTTCCGGCGTATTTCTGGAATTCGATTTGAACGCCCAGATTGAACAACTGAAACGCGAACCGGCCTGGCAGAACGGACGCAACGCCAAGACCCTGGTCAAGTATCCGGACTTTAGGATTGTTCTGATGCTGATGAAGGCGCAGACGCGCATTGAGGAACACCACGCGGACGGAAGAATCTCCGTGCAAACTGTCGCCGGCCACATTCGTATGCATGTAGCCGGAAGGGATTTCGACTTGCCCGTAGGGCATCTGCTGGCTCTCGATCATGAGGTGCGGCATGATGTCGAGGCGTTAGAAGACAGCGCTGTCCTGCTGACCATCGCGCAGCCCGTAGCGAGTTTCACGAAGGAGGCCTGAAGTGACCGTTTGGCCATTGACGGCGTACTTCGCGCTGGTGATCTCAGTGGTGGCGGGAATGCTCGCTCTTTCCTATGTCTTGGGACAGCGGCATAATGAACGCGCGACCGGAGTGCAGTACGAATCGGGCATTCGTTCGGAAGGTTCGGCGCAGGTGCGCCTGTCTGTCAAGTTTTACCTGGTGGCCATGTTCTTCGTCGTTTTCGACCTGGAAGCCATCTTCATCTTTCTTTGGGCCATCGCCGGCCGCGACCTGGGCTGGGCTGGTTATTCAGAAGTGCTCATCTTCACTGGGGTGTTGGTCGCCGCCCTGGTCTATCTCTGGCGGGTGGGAGCGCTCGACTGGTTCCCGACTGGGCCCGGCGCGCAGGAGAAGATCCGATGAGTTCGCCCGACACCTCTCCCGTGAGCCAACGGAACTCTCTCCAGGAACTCGTACGGCCGGGTGAGAGTCTGGCCGAAAGCAGCGTGCGGCAAAGCGTGATTTTCTCCCGCCTTCAGGACTTGTTGGCGTGGGGCAGGAAGAATTCCATCTGGCCATTCAACTTCGGGCTCTCGTGCTGCTACGTGGAGATGGCTACCAGCTTGACCAGCAAATACGACATCTCCCGCTTCGGCGCGGAAGTGATCCGCGGGACGCCGCGCGAGGCCGACTTGATGGTGATCGCAGGCACCGTTTTCATCAAGATGGCGCCGGTGATTCAGCGTCTTTATGAGCAGATGATGGAACCTCGATGGGTGATCTCCATGGGCTCGTGCGCCAATTCCGGGGGGATGTACGACATCTACAGCGTGGTGCAGGGCGTGGACAAGTTCCTTCCCGTCGATGTTTACGTGCCGGGCTGCCCGCCACGACCCGATGCGTTTGAGGAAGGGTTGTTGCTACTGCAAAAAGCGGTCGAAACGGAGCGACGGCCTTTGAGTTGGGTGGTCGGCCCGCAGGGGACAGTACGGCCGGCGATGCCTTCGCTGCGCGATCTCAATCGAGGAGAGCGGCGGAAGGCTACAGTACTCAGGCCGGTCGATGAAGTCTGAGAACAATGATGGCTGCCGGCGCCAGTATCGTTGACCAGTTGCGCCAGAAGATTGGCGAAAATGCGGTCAAACTTCAACACGCTGCCGATGGAATTGTGACCTGCTGGATCGCCAGACAGAACTTTCACGATGCGCTCGCATACTTAAAGGCGGATGTAGACCAGCCATACCGGATGCTCTATGACCTCACCGCTATCGATGAGCGTATGCGGGTCCACCGGGAAGGTCAGCCTCCAAGTGAGTTCACGGTGGTGTATCACCTCTTATCCTTTGAGCGAAACGAGTATATCCGTATCAAAGTGCCTCTCAAGCGCGATCAGCCGCCCATCGATACGATTACCGATCTTTGGCCCTCGGCGAACTGGTACGAACGAGAAGTCTGGGACATGTTCGGGATTCGTTTCCATGGTCATCCGCACCTGAAGCGTATCCTGATGCCGAAGACCTGGGAAGGGCATCCGCTATCAAAAGACCACCCGGCGCGAGCCACCGAAATGGGTCCATTCCACCTGCCTGACGAGAAGGAGGACGCGGAGCAGGAAGCACTGCGTTTCAAGCCCGAAGAGTGGGGCATGAAGCCGGGCCGCGACGGGATGGATTTCATCTATTTAAACGTCGGCCCGCAGCATCCCGGGACTCACGGAGTGCTGCGCATCGTACTGCAGCTGGATGGCGAGGAGATCGTTGACGCGGTGCCGGAGATCGGCTTCCATCATCGGGGCGCTGAAAAGATGGGGGAACGGCAGTCCTGGCACACCTACATTCCTTACACCGACCGGATCGATTATCTCGGCGGCGTGATGAACAACATGGCGTACCTGATGGCCGTGGAAAAACTGGCCGGGCTTGACGTGCCGCCTCGGGCGAAGGTCATTCGCGTGATGCTCTCAGAACTGTTCCGGATCATCAGCCACCTTGTCTGGTACGGCACGTTCGCCCAGGATTTAGGCCAACTTTCACCAGTCTTTTATACATTCAACGATCGCGAGCGCGCTTTCGGCATCATCGAGGCCATTTGCGGTGCGCGCATGCATCCCAACTGGTTCCGCATCGGCGGGGTTGTACAGGATCTACCCAGAGGATGGGAGGCCTTGGTTCGGGATTTCGTGAAGTACTTGCCACCGCGCCTAATCGAGTACGACAAGGAAGTCATGCAGAACCGGATCTTCAAGGCGCGCACCAAAGGCGTCGGAGTATTCACCACGGAGGAGGCCATTGAGTGGGGTGTCACGGGTCCCAATTTGCGCGCCTGCGGATTCGAGTGGGACTTCCGCAAGAAGCAACCTTATTCCGGTTACGAGCAGTTCGAATTCGATATTCCCACAGGCCGGCAGGGGGACTGCTACGACCGCGCCGTGGTGCGCGTTGAAGAGATGCGTCAGAGCCTGCGCATCATCGAACAGTGCGTGGACAGCATGCCCGAGGGGACATATAAGTCGGCCCAGCCACTGGCATGCCCACCGCTCAAGGAACGAACCATGCACGACATCGAAACCCTCATCACGCACTTTCTTGGAGTGAGTTGGGGCCCGGTAATTCCTCCCGGTGAGGCGCTCGGGGCGATTGAAGCGACCAAAGGTAACAACGGTTATTACCTGGTTAGCGACGGAGGCACAACTTCGTACCGGACCCGCATCCGAACGCCATCGTTCGCTCACATGCAGATGTTGCCAGAACTCATCCGCGGTCGGATGGTTC
>Ga0207694_10001884_pt1 | contig 17387 bp, 10 predicted proteins | sample KBSC34metaG_FD_184353 | JGI IMG/M metagenome (GOLD analysis project Ga0207694, IMG submission 184353) | Corn rhizosphere microbial communities from Kellogg Biological Station, Michigan, USA - KBS C3-4 metaG (SPAdes) (version 2) | ecosystem: Host-associated > Plants > Roots > Rhizosphere > Soil... | reverse complement strand
TGCGTTCTAGAGCGCATCAAAGTTAAGTGTGGCGTCTCGCGAGCCTAAATCCATAGAGTCTAACCCATGATTCAACGCGACACGTCCGTGCGACACGCACTAGCTTCGATTCAAAGGGACCGGATTCGTACACGGTCCCCTGAATCCAAAATTCAATTCAATCGGGTTGTTGAAGATCGAATGAACACCTTGCGCCGGATAGCACCATCGGCGCACTCCCGTCATGCGAGTTTCGGGTGGCGGGTGGCGCTCCCGTGTTCGAGAAGCCCCCGAATCTTCTCATGTCACCAATGAACACCTTGAGCGCCTTGAACGACATGCGGCGGCTGACGGCACATGGAATGTCCCTGCTACTTTGGGACACCTAGAGCGCATCCAAGTTAAGTTTGGCGTCCCGCGAGCCTAAATCAGTAGAGTCTAACCCATGTTTCAACGCGACACGTCCGTGCGACACGCACTAGCCACTGAGCGCGAACGCCGAATCCTCTCACGTCGCCTGATGTGCATGATGAGCACCATGTCCTTTAATCGCTTCAACAGACTGATTCCTGAGGATCACAGCCCTCTACGACGACTTCAACCGTCGCGCGCCGAAGCCGTTTCATCATCACATCACCTAAAACGACCAAAGATACCTGTCCTGCAGGATTCAACGACCCCAATCTTCCAAACGTTTGGAAACGACAGTGATCGCCCTCGTACACACCAGCCACCAGTGGAGAGACAAGAATAAAGTGTCGGGCACACTCCGCTACGGGCGGATTGCCTCGCCACGAAATGAGCAGGCCCAAAATCCGAATTTTGTGACTACGCCACCGGCGTTGAATCTCAAAGCCCAGCGGCCGCGAGCCTCGCGAGCGCGCCCTGGGTCCAACCCGCGCAGAATGAGCATTACGCCAGCGACGTTACATCAATCCACGCCCTACCACCGATTGGCGTACGCGACGAATTGAGATGATCCTGTAACGCCAGACACCGGTCAACTACGCCCCAGCACCGCAGTGACCGCCATTCAGAAGTCTGCCGAAATACGAAATCAACCGTCCGCAGTTTCGAGCAATCCCTGGCAGCCACTGATGAGTAAACGAAAGAATCGGCAGCGCTAAAAGAAATCCCACTACAGCGAGCGGAATTAAACCCGCAATCGGCGACAGGCAGATCGCAAGCAGAATCACAATGACCGTCAACGAATTGACCCGCTCTTCCAAAGCGCGGATCTTGGTTGAAGCTTCTTGATCCATTGGAATTGATCCCGGCGAACAAAAACTCAGCCACTCAATTCAAACATCGGCTCTACAAATACCGCTGATCGAGAAGCAAAACAAGACTAAAGACATTCCGCTCCGAAGACGCTTCACCCAAGAATTGAACACCGTTGCAATGCATTTGGGATCCCTACGCCGACGGCGTTGAATCTCAAAGTCCAGCGGCCGCGAGTCTGGCGAGCGCGCCCTGGGATCGTAACGCATACCGCCGTCGATACGCCAAAGGCGTTACATCAGCCGGAGCCAATCTGTCATTCACACGGCATTATCAGATCCTTCGACCTTCCGAGGAAGAATCATGGCCTTCAGTTCACCGGGCCGAGTTGTCCGGTTGCAAATTGTTGATTAGGAACCGGTTTGAAAGGCGAGAGGCGGTGTCGAGTAATGAGATCGAGTGATTGATCCGATCCTGGCGAGTCGAATTCATCCTGATCGAAAGTCAATCGCCGCATCGAGCGTGTCCTCATTCTATGTGCAGGCCAAAGCCGCTCACCATATGAACGACACGAGACAGTGCCTCAACGCGTCATCGTCAGAGGACAACCTCTACGACGAATACCCCTTGTCCGCGAAATTCGGCAACTCCGATTCCAATACCGTCTTCAGCAGTGACAACAATTCATCCGGATCAGTCAGCCGGGGCGGCAATACCAGACACGCTTCTCGATCATCAACCACGCGTAATGGCAACGGACTCAGCCGTGTCAGCTTGTTGATCTTCTTCGGATTGCGATACCCGAAGACCGCATAGCTTGGTTCCAGGTGGATATCGTCGATCTGCCAGCGTAATGCCAGAATCTGCAACTCGCGAATCTGGATCATCTTCTCGACTGGCTCCGGCAATGGACCATATCGGTCGCGAAGTTCCGTCTTCAGCTCGCTGAGCAATTCGAGTGTCGCGACCGTCGAGAACTTGCGGTACATCTCGATCTTCGGCCTGCCGTCTGGCACATATTCGGACGGCAAGTACGCTGTCACGGGCAGGTTCACTTCGACGTGGCGATGTTCGCGTAGCGGTTGCCGTTTCGCAGCGCGGACGGCATTTTCGAGTAACTGACAGTACAGCTCGTATCCCACTGAGGCGATGTGGCCGGATTGTTCGGTCCCCAGAATGTTGCCCGCGCCGCGGATTTCCAGATCCCGCATCGCGATCTTGAAACCGGCTCCCAACTCGCTGAACTCTTCGATTGCCTTCAATCGACGTGACGCTTGCGGTGTCATCGTCTTGCCATCGTCGAGCAATAAGTAGCAGTAAGCCCGATGTTTGTAACGGCCAACGCGGCCCCGCAACTGATGCAGATCGGCCAAACCAAAATTATTCGCCTGGTTGATAAAGATCGTGTTGGCGTTCGGAATATCCAGACCACTTTCGATGATTGTCGTCGCGACCAGGACATCGGTATTGCCCTGCACAAAGTTCATCATCGCCTGTTCCATCGGCTCTTCCGCCATCTGTCCGTGGACGATGTCGACGGTCGCTTCTGGAACCAGGCTGCGAATCTTGTCGGCGATCGATTCGATGTTGTAGACACGGTTATGCACGAAATAAACTTGGCCGTCGCGATTCAACTCACGAACAATCGCCGATCGGACCAGTTCCTTGTCCCAGCGACAGATTCGAGTTTCAACCGCTTGACGATCCTGAGGGGGCGTTTCCAGGTTGGAAATATCTCGCACTCCCACCAGCGACATGTGCAGCGTCCGCGGGATCGGCGTGGCCGATAGGGTCAGGACATCGACCTCCAGTCGCAAGTGTTTCAGCAACTCTTTGACTTCAACGCCAAACCGCTGCTCTTCGTCGATGACCAGCAGACCCAGATCTTTGAACTTCACATCTTTGCTGACCAGTCGATGCGTGCCGATGCAGATATCGATCGATCCGTTCAATAATCCTTCCAGCGTGTCGCGCACTTCTTTCGCCGATTTAAAACGGCTTAGCGAAGCGATGTTCAGCGGGAATTCGGCCATGCGTTCACTCAAGCTGCGAAAATGCTGCTCGCACAGCACTGTCGTTGGAACCAGGATCGCGACCTGTCGTCCGGCATCGACGGCTTTGAATGCGGCGCGCATCGCGACTTCCGTCTTGCCATAACCGACGTCACCACAGATCAAGCGGTCCATCGGACGCGCTCGTTCCATGTCACCTTTCAAATCGACAATCGCTCGAAGTTGATCGTCGGTTTCGGTGTAAGGAAAGGCCGCATCGAATTCCTGCACCCAATGGCTGTCGGGCGGACACACCAGGCCCGGCTTCATATCGCGTTCGGCCTGCAGCTTGATCATGTCCGACGCCATGTCACAAACCGCTTCGGTGACGCGTTTCTTCTTGTTGGCCCAGCTTTGGCCACCCAACTTGGAAAGTTCGGGCGCCGACTTCGCACCGCCGATGTATTTCTGGACCAGGTGAATCAATGACACTGGCACAAACATTTTGACGCCGCCGCCAAATTCGAGTGCCAGATGATCTTCGGTGTGATCCCCCTTCTTTTGCACTTCCATCCCACGAAACCGAGCGATCCCGTGCGACAGATGCACGACCAGGTCACCGGCATTCAGATCGAGGAAACTGTCGATCGCCCGCGACTCGATCTTGCTGCGTTTGACGGTCCGCTGCACGTCGGCTCGGCCGAATAATTCATTGTCGCTCAGTACGACAATTCGTTCAGTCTTCAGCCGGAACCCACGCGCGACATGCCCGACACACAATCGAATGCGGGACATCAACGGATGACCTTCCGCCCCCGCATCAACGATGAAGTTGGTCTGAACGGGTCCAGAGGGTGGCTCACTGACGACGGCGGGAGCCACCTCAGGTTCGTCGGTTTGCGGTTTCTCTTTAGCCGCACCGCGCAGAAATCTTTTCAGTCCCCCACCCGCTCCTGCCTCCATCGCCGGCCGCTGCATCAACGGACTGGGAGGAGCCGCTTGAGGCTTCACTTTCTTGACCGGCTCGGGCGGAGGTTCTGGCGTGGGTGCGACCTTGGATCGAATCGGACGGGCTTTCGGATCTTTGACCGGCATCGATTCGGCCGACGCATCTGTGGGGGGGGCCGCGAAGATTTCGACGATCAGTTCACCCAGTCGCGTCATGGCCGCTTCGTTGTGACAGGCAATCAGGACCGTTTCGTCCTGCTCCACAATGCGAGCCAATTCCTGCAACGCTTCGGCGCGCGGTCCACCGAAGCGTTCGATCGATTCCACCTGCAGATGACACGTCGGCGTTCCAACATCGGCGAGCAACGGAGCGATCGTGACATTCGCCCGTTTGGCACAGCGCTGTAATGTCGAGTCGACGCTGAACAGGCCCCGCGGATCAGCCAGCCGATCGAGGTACCGTTTTCCCTCAGCGACGATTTCGCTCAGCTCGACAAACACGACCCACGCTTCGGACGGCAACGAATCAACTGCAGAGGAATTGAGTAACGGCTGACCCGGCCGCGGGTCGGCGGGGTTCGCGATTGAGTTGGGTTCAGAATCGGGATGCGGCTCGCGCGATGTCGGGTGAATCGACAATCCCTCAGAGGACGCAGCATCCGGATCGTTGGCATCGGCCTTCTTCTTTTTTGCCGGTTTTTTCGGTTCGGGATCGGGTTCCGCTTCCGCCATTGGTGTGACGATTGTGATCGCGATCTCGTCCAGATCTTTGATCTTCCGCTGCGACTCGACGTCGAACAGCCGAATCGACTCAATCTCGTCGCCGAACAGTTCGATGCGGACCGGATCACTGACATCCGGCGAAAAGACATCGACGATGCCGCCGTGAATGCAGAATTCGCCAGGCAATTCGAGCGCCGTCACCCGCTCGAAACCGCGGCTGGTCAGCCAGGCGGTCAAGTCGTCGACATCCAGTTCGCTGCCGACCTTGATCGTCCGTGACGCCACCGTCCGTGCCTCACGGTTGGGCACCGGTTGCAATAAAGCGTGAATCGTTGTGACCACAATTCGTGGCGGAGCGATCGATTCTAGTGACCTTAGCACTCGTAATCGATTGGCCAGCACAGGGTCGATGATGCTCAACTCTTGCGGGATGGCCGCCCAAGACGGAAACAACTGCGGCTCGGTCCCGAATGCCGTCAAATCGGCCGCGAATCCATCGACGTCCTTTTCGTGCGGCAGTACGACCACCACGCTGCTGGGTGCCTGCTGGCCGAGTGCCCCCACAGTGAGCGCCGCAGAAGAACCCCAGGCACCATCAATCGTGGCCGCGCCGCCCTCGCGCAGGAGCGCAACGACATCCGCCATGCCGGGTTGAGCGAGTAAATTCGCGGGAAGATCTCCCAATTGACGAATCGAGCCATCCGTCGCAACAGCCATCCCTGTCAGTCCTTCACCAGCATCAACGCAACACCAATAGCGCAAACACCCGCATCCCGAAAAACCAACAACGGCTGTTCGGGCAGGCCACGCATCGAATTAACAGGATTGTAGAAGAGATCGCCGCGAACAGCGAGCAGCAATCCACCGCAAATGCGGTGGCGAGCAATGATGGCCTGGGCGCCTGCAATTCTTCAGCACATTATTCCCGCATGGGATCTGGTATTCCCCGGAGGGCGAAGCGGCTTTGCCTTTTAACTCTCTGAAAATCGTGGGTTTATGGGCATCCGCATGAGTTTACGGGCAAGATGCGATGCTCGGTGCAGATTGCTTCTTGCTGAGGAGTAGGTAGGCGGAGAGCAGTGTCAGTGGAATGATGATCGACCAACAGGGAACTAAAGGCGGAAACCCAGGAAGTTTTGCGAGTTGAACTCTCACAGTCGGGTCAAACTCACCAGTATCCCAATTGGCGAATCGCCCTCCAAGCCTATATCCCACCTATAGTGGCGAGGTAACCTTCATCATCAAATTGGGTATCCGCTCCCAACGAGTGTGAATGCCAAAACGATTGCGGAGCATGTCGAATACCGCAGCCGAACAATCCGTTTACGAACATAGCCATACCGACGAACCAGAAGCCGCGATTGCGGCATAATCCGCGAGATCCGCGTATGCCATCCATAAAACACGAATTGATCAGCGGCCGATTCGCTTCTAACCCACGCGCCAACAGAAAAGCACGCCACCAACAAAGTGATCACACCAACTTTGCGTTTCCATCCTGGAAAGAATTCGGGCATCGACTCTCCTCACAGTACGAACAAACCCCAGTTTATCGCTGGGGCTGTTCTGTTTCGAGATCTGTTGACAACATTGGCGATCTCGGCATCACGCCATCAGGCCCAGTTATTCCTTTGACGTCGATCAAGCAAACAATGGCAAGCGGGTTCACGCGTGGGCCTTCGAAGGCGAGTGCGACCCGGCTCTCTGTGTTAGCAACACGTTCACCATGGAATGGCCGCCTCGATCAGGACGGCAAATGGAATTCCCTGAAATCGACAAAGCGGCGTTTTTCGACGTCTCAATGGCTCGATGGAAGATCAATGCTGGACAGATTTCGTTGATTGATGAACTTGTTGGGATTGCTTCGGCGTGACGCCGATTAATGGCGAAGAGGCTACGGCACATGGAATGTGCCTGCTACTTTGGTCAACCATCGTACGCACGTTCTTCGCGTGGCAGGTCGTCGACTCGCCAGCCGCCGCCGAACAATCGCAAGATACGTCCCGGCCGGTAGCCTTCGAGCAGGATATCGGGCTGAAATCGCAGTTTCGTGCCGCTTTGGCCGGGGCTGGCAACTCCTTCGATGAATTCGATCACCGGGCCTCGAGCACAATCGTTAAGCTGGTCGTGCGTTCGCAGATCCTGGTTCGCGACGGCGGCTGCGATGATGTGTTTTTGGCCGAAACCGTTCTTAAGCGTTGGATCGAAGCCCGCAAACAGCGTGACCGTCACGATCTTCTGCTGATTGTCGACGGCTTCGACCTGACAGGCCAATCCGTGCTCGCGCTGGTACTGGCGATGGACTTCCAATTGAACCGACGTCGCGACATCTCGGGAGATCGAGTCGATCCAGATGTCAGTGCATCGTCCTGGTCCCTTCAGCGTGCAGACGGTGAGATTGATCAGAACCAACTGACCGGTCGCCAGGTCCTTCAGTTCGCCGAATTCGCGGCCTTTCCAGACACGCGTCGCTGGCGTCAGTTCGAAAATCGTTGGTTTGGCGTCGGCCTGCTGATCGGTGGAGTGAATGCCGGTCACGGTCAGCGTCCGTTTGTTCAAGTCAACCGCGTCGATACGCCATTCTCGATGTTGCGACTGCTGATGGTTGAAATCATCTTCGAACGACAACACCTGCGAGAAGACTTTCTTGTTGCCCTGCTGCTCTTCGTAAAACTGGCCATGCAGATGAGTGCCCAGCGGGACATCGCGCAGTTCAGCCGGTGCACCGTGGTACTTGATGGTCGCATACGGCAATAGCGTGAAATTCAGGGCCTGGTCGTAGTCGTCAGTGCGTTGAGACCCATCGCGATCAACGCGGATCGCGCCGGTGCGATTGATGTGGTCGAGTTTGATCAGTTCGCCCGATATCGCATGAGCGGAATTCGGTGGCGGGAACTGGCCCGGCTTCAACTGGTACCACGGCAATTTGTCATCGCCGCCGTCCGTCCGAAACTGAGTCTCTTGCGCTGACACTGCCTGCGTAATGATCAGCAGACATCCGACCAACATCCATCGCCACACTCGCATCGTCATCTCCTGGCCACCGTCAGGCCAACAGGTCTGTAATCGGTCCCAGGCTGTCGACAAATCGTTCGGTGTTGACCTGCATCTTGTTCATGATCGTCAACAACAGGTTGGTCAATCGAGCATTCCCATCGACGGGCGAATGACACAGATGATAGTGTCCACCCGCGTTGGCCAGATCGTATTTACCGATCTTCGGCAGGTTGTAATCGATGTGCTGTCCATGCTTCAGTCCAAACGATTTCCCACCAGCCAGAATCGTCGGCAGGTTGGCGTTGCCGTGACTGTGACCATAGCTCATGCCGCTGCCAAACAAGACCATCGTCCGGTCCAACAGCGATTCGTCACCGTCCTGAATCGACTGCAACTGATCCAGAAAGTAGGCGAACTGCCGCGTCAGGAAGGCATCACTGCGACTCAGCCGCGCCATGATCTCGGGATCGCCGCTGTGGTGCGACAATTCATGACGGCTTTGACTGATGCCGATTTCGGGGATGGGCAGACCGTTGCTCTCGCTACCGCTCATATAGGTCACAACGCGCGTCATGTCGGTTCGCAGCGCCAGCACAATCAAGTCGTACATCGTGCGGTAGTATTCACCCGCCTGCGAACGCGGCACATCACGAGCCACCTTGGCCGTCGTTTCGGCATCGACCTTTGGCTTTGGCACATTTAGCCAGGCATCCAGTCGTTCGGTGCGAACTTCGACTTCACGCACGGAGCTGAGATACTCATCCAATTTGATGCGGTCTTCCGTTCCCAGTTGACGTTTCAGCGAACGAGCATCCTCGAGCACCGTGTCGAGCACGCTGTGACGCCGATCCAATCGTCGACGTCGCACTTCGATGCCGCCGGGTTCCTCTCCAAACAAGCGAGTGAAGACCGTCTTCGGATTGTCGTCGGCCGGCAGCGGAATACCATCACCGGACCAGGCCAGTGTCGATGCATTCTGCGGCTGCCCCACGCCTGAGGCGATCGACAGCTCCAGTGACGCGAAACGCGTTTTCGGCGACGTCACTTCCGCGATCAATTGGTCGCAGGACACAGTGTTCTTGTAGCTGCCGCCTTCCATTGAAATCCTGGCTGCTGTCAGCCAGGTATCGGCGCAAACATGAGCCTGACCGATTCCACCAGGATGATGCAGCCCGCTGATCGGCGTGATGTTGTCACGATGCTTTTCCAGCGGTTTCATCGGCTCGCTGAACTGGTAGTCACGCCCTGCCGAAGTAAGCTGCCAGGTGAGCACGTTGACGCCATTGGGAATGTAGACGAACACGCTACGGCGCGGTTTGTCGGCTGGCTCAGCAGCGGACACTCGTCGCGGAATCATGCCATTCAACAGTGGCAAGGCAATCGCAGCACCGGCCCCGCGGAGAAATCGCCGCCGATCGATCAGCCAATCATTCGTCAAGATGGCGCTCATAGATTTGTGCTCTTTACGAAATGCGCGTGGTATTGAAACAGTCTACAGATTTCCTCTGCCGTATCGCATTCTTGATGTTACTTGGAATCATTTTTTCCGCGTTGCTCCAGGACCCCGATAGCCTCTGCAGCAGCTTCGCGCACGCTTCGATAGGGATCCGATTTCAGTTTATTGAGGCAATTGATCGTGCTCGTGGACGCGGTCGCAACCTGTTGCAGCGCTCCAATTGCTCTCAACCGGACAAGCACTCGTTCGTCCTGCGCCGCGACTTCCAACGCTGGCACGGTGCTACTCGCAGAGGAGCCCAACAATTCGATGGTGTAGGCTGCTCTCGCCCGCCTGCCGGGATAACTATCTTCCAAATCTTGCGATAGGTAGAACAGGTCAATCTCTCGATCTTCCGCCGTACGATCTAATACGTTCTGAACGATCTCTGGAACCTGCCTGGCGAACTTCGCGAGGGACAAACGTTCGCGAGCGGACGGACCGGCGGCGTTCAGTAATTCAACGGCAAACCTGATGTCAGAAGGATACCAAGAGTTTGAAGTTGTGGAATCGAGATCGTCTCCAAATGGGAGCAGTATTTCGTCAGCACGACTTCCCAAAATGGCAACTACGTTTTTGGGAAGTTCACTATGAAATGGTGAATTCGAATCGCACCGGGGAATTCTTAGTCCCATGCTGAGTATGGCGAGGCAATCTCGATCCATCGGATCGAGTTGTGCAATCGCCCAGGCGGCAGCCAGTTGCAGTTCCGTGGGCGAATCGTCTTTTGTTCGCATTGCCGCTTTCAGTGCATCCAGGGCAACTTCAGCACCTTTTCCTGCTTTTCCTAACCCTCGTGCTGCGATTGCCCGTGGATCGTTCAACTGAGCTCCCTTGGCTCCTGGCTCTTCGGTAACAACCCATACTTCATCGTTCAGAACTTCACACAGTGACTTGATCCATGGACCACGATCCTGGTCCAACTGTGCCAGTGCCGCAGTCGCAGCCGTACGGTGAAGCGTGGCCTCGTAAGTCGACGGGATGTTTCGATCTTCAAAAAACATCCTCCCTTCAGGCTCTTTTGTCGAAGCTCTTTCAGCTTCCTTCGTCGCTCGTTCGAACTCGCTTCTTAAGAAGGGAATCGCAGCTACGTGGCCGGACGCCCCAAGAATGGAACAGGCATCAATCGTGTATTCACCCTGCTTATCTCGGAAAAGAAAGCAGACCGCAGGCGCCGATCGCGCGGCACGCGGTCCCATTTCCACCAGCTTTTCGAGGGCGATCTGGCAAACACTGGTTGGGCAAAAATCGCCGTGTTTTTTGCGGTCGCGAATTGCAAGAGACAAGGTGGGAACGACGAGATCATCGGCTGCATCGACTTGAACCAGTGCCAATATTGCACGCTCTCGAACATCAGGGTCAGCGTGTGTCGTGGCGGTCTTCGCCAGAGTCTCGGCTAGCGGCCTGGCGCGCTGGCCCAGATCGCCGATCCTGTCGGCCGCTGTGACGGCGATGTCTTTATCGGAAGAAGAGAGAGCTGTTTCCAGCGCGGCTAAATCGCTCAATTTCGATAACACAAGGCGCGCAGCCTGCCTGACGTTTGCCTCATCATCATTCAAGAGCGGCAAAACACTGAGCGATAATTGGTCAAGGTCATATTCCAGATTCACGATAGCCAGCAACACCGATCGTCGAACTTCATGTCGACCATGTGCCATCGCTTTTCGCAAAGTAGGAAATGACTCCGCATTCATTTCGACGAGTGTACGCGCGGCTTGAGAACGGACTTCTTCGCTCGAATTGTCGGATTCGAGCAGCTGATAAACAGCGACTTGAGCTAGGCTGGCTTCAGGCCCAATGCTGCCGACATCCATCAGGATCAACTCGGTCTGTCTGCCGCTTGCCAAAGACAAATCCTTCAGCAGTTCCCTCGCACGATCTTCCAATTCGCCAGCCAGCAAATTCTTATCAGGCAAGATCGCAAGCATTGCGACAACGAGCGTTGGAAGGAATCGTCTCAAACGCATTTCAACGGCCTTGAAATAGGTCTGAAAGCAGCAACGCTTCCACGATCGTCCCAAGTCGAAAATCGTTTTTGCTGCTCTGTTCTGCCAGCTTCGACAATTGCTCTCGGTCATCAATCGTCATCGCTCGTCGTAAGGCATAGGTCGACAGTTTTTCGATGAAGGCTGCGTTGAACTTAGGCAAATCGGCCAACAGGATTTGTTTCAGCCCGTCTGCGTTCGTAAACTTGCGACCGTCGATCAATTGGCCACTTGCATCGACAGGTGGATTGCGGCCGTTGCCGTCGGTCACTGCTTCCTCTGTTCGCCAACGTCCGATCGCGTCGTAGTTGTCGAACGCGAATCCCAATGGGTCGATCTTGCGATGACAGGCGGCACAATTGGCGTCGTTCTGATGTGCGGCCAGCTTCATCCGCAGTGTTGCCTTCGGCTGTGTCGCAGGCGTCGGCTCGACGGGTTTGACGTTCGCCGGTGGAGGCGGTGGCGACTGACCGATGATCGATTCCAACAACCACTTGCCACGGTGAACCGGACGATGCCGAGTTCCATCCGACGTGAGCGTCAGGATGGATGCCTGTGTCAGCAAGCCGCCGCGATGGTCGGCGGGTCTCAGCTTAATCGGCGTGAATCGATCTTCGACGACGCCAGGAAACTGATAGTGCAACGCCAGTCGCGCGTTACACATCGTCCAGTCTGACTGAATGAACTCCCGCAGGCTCAGGTTGTCCTGCAACACGCGATGAAAGAATCCGACAGTCTCGGCAACCATGCTTTTTTGCAGGTAGTCGTCGTAATCGGGATACAGTTTCTTGTCCGGCGGAAACATGCCGACGTTGCGCAACTGCAGCCATTGCCGGGCAAACCCCTGACTGAATCGTTCGATCCTGGGATCACGCAGCATCCGTCGGACCTGTGCCCGCAAGACGTCTGGTTCATGCAACTTGCCCTCGCGTGCCAGCAACCTCAATTCGTCATCCGGCATCGTATTCCACAGGAAGTAGGAGAGTCGCGACGCCAGTTCCCAGTCATTGATCCGACGCAGATTGGAATCCGATGACCCTTCAACGATATAGAAGAAATCTTTCATGCACAGGACGGCCAACATCGCAGTTCGCATCGCCGCCGGTGGCGATTCACCCTTGGCGATTTCCGCATTGAGCAAAGCCAACAGCCGTTCGATCTCTGCTGGCCGCGCGGGTCGCCTGAGGGCTCGTTCGAGGAATCGCGAGAGCTTTTCAGACGCCTGCGCCGCATCGTTGTTTGCCAGTGTGTACTGCTGTTGAGCTGGCGTCGGGAACGATGCGAGGACCGGGCCTTCCCATTCGACCCAATCGACGATCAGGAACGGTTCGATCGGTTGACCTTCTTCATCGGTCAGTTTTCGCTGCCAGGGGAAGCGTCCTTCCTTGAGGCTGAAGAATGGCTTGGCTCCGCTTCGTCCGGCTCGACCCAGGTTCGATGGCGCGGGGACGTCGTTGGTCGTTCGGATGACGTGTGTTCCAGCGGTGAAATGAACCAGGAACTCGACCGTGATCGGCTGATCTTCCGGAGCGATCACGTCTTGCTCGTGCAGCATACGATCGAGATCGGCGGCGTAGACCGTCAGATGAGGGGCGCGGCCGCCGGGCGGTTTCAGTCCGCTCAATTTGATCCGCACCTTGTAGTCGCCGGCGACCGGGATGTTCAGGTGCTGTACCGAACCGGGATGTCCGGTAAATGTGCTGCCGCCCCAGACATCCAGTCGTACTTTGTCCCACAGTCCTTGCTCGACCAATTTTTCCTTGTCGCGGATGTAGCGGAAGTAGGACGGATCCCAACGAACCACCGTCTTCTGTGGTTCGGTCTCGGGAAATGCTTCGGCCAATACCGCTTCTGCTGCGGCAAAATATTTCTCGACGTGCGCTGGCGACAATGACAGGACCGAACCGATGCGTTCGAATCCATGCCAGTTGGGATCTTCGGGCAACGCACTGGGATCGGTCGCATCGAAGTGGACACCCAGCAGGTCATAGATCGTGTTGGCATACTCTTCTCGAGTCAGCTTCTGAAACGTAACTCGTTCACGTTTGGCCAGCCGAGCCGATTCGCCTTCCTTGATTCGCGCATTCAACCAGTCAGCAATCCGAGCGGCCTCGTCAGCACTTGGCTGGGGTTCATCCGGCGGCGGCATTTCGCCCGAGCTGATCCGATACATCACATCGCCCCAATGCATGGCTGAACCACCGCCGACGAAATCGCGTGACAGCGTGTCGATTCGCAATTCACCCTTCTGCAGAGTGTCACCGTGGCAACGCAGACAGTATTTGGCGAGAAACGGCAGGATCGCCTGATCGAAACTGTCGGCCTTTGTGGAAGACGCGGCTGTATTTTGGGACGCTGCAACGGCAGGCGGCTCATCGGCGACAGAGGGCAGTGACATCGCGCTCGTCGCCCAGACGATTAGTATGATCAACAGCACCCGTTTCAAACGTTGCGCAGTCGGCATTATTCGGAAGACTCGCCCAAGCTGGTGAGGTTCATCAAACAGCAGGTATCAGCCAATCCAGTTTAGTCCCCAAATCCGGGTCCGGTACAGTTCGGCTGCGGAAAGTCACCCTGTTTGACAGCAGTTCCCGTCGCGAATCCCTGCCAGCAGGCGGATTTGAGGTTCGGTCGATTCGTTCATGGAACTCTTCGGTTCCTGGTGTCGGCTGGACTTGAAGATCCGGTGATTGCTGCCGAGGATAACTTGGCAATTACGAAACGTGGCGTTCATCATCTGATCAACTCTGGAGTCTGCTGTGATGCGGCATCGCTTCTGTCTGCTTTTTTTGATGTTCCTCCGCGTGGCTGGTTCACTCGCGGCTCAAGAATCGGGGCCCAAGGTTTGGGATCGGCAGATTGCGGCTCAGCCGTTTGACACGCAGCCGTTCTATCAGGTGCAGATTCCTGACTGGCTGCAGAAAACGGTTGGTTGCGGGTACACGCTGTCGGTGATGGATACCGCCGCTCGGACCGAGGCAGCCAGACATGGCGTAACGATCAGCGAGATGGGGTTTGTTGATCCATTCTATGCGTATTACGACAGCAAGTTGCTTAAGCGACGCAACCCGCATGTGACACTGGAACAACTCGACAAGAACATCGCCGAGTACAAAAAACTGGGTGTACGGATTCTCGGAGTTTATCCACCCTGCCTCCAAGGTGAAGTCTATGAAGAACATCTCGACTGGCGGCGGATCGACACGAACACCACCACGATTCCGCAGATCGATATGCAGAAGTTCCCGCACGGAGGCATGCTGTGCCTGTTGGGTCCATATGGCGATTTCTTCATCGATGTGCTGGCCGAAATTGTCACCAAGTTTCCCGATGTGGATGCTTTCAGTTTTGACGGCCTGCATTATGGCGGCGTCTGTTACTGCGAACATTGTCGCAAGAACTACCGCGAGGAAACCAAGGCGGAAATTCCCAATCCCGATCTGAACGATGCCGCCTTCCGACGCTATCAGCACTGGGCGGATCGGCGGATGGAGAATCTGATTCAGCGGATGCAAGTTCGGCTGAAAACATTAAAGCCATCGATTGCGCTCGTCACGTGGACGACGAATGCCGGCCGCTGGGGCCATTTTCTGTCGATCCCGCGCAACATGCCGACTCGAATGAACCTGCTGCTCGATGCGCCCGATCAGGAGTTCTGGCTCGACGAAACCAATCGCGGTACCACGATCGTGCCGGCGTTCGCCAATGCCTATATCTGGGCGACAACCAATCATCGCGTTGCCTTCAGCGAACCGTACATCCTGAGTCACGGCAACCCGTATGGAAAGGATTCATTTCCGGCGCACGAGATTGAACGGCGCATGATGCTGGCCCTGACTTACGGCGCCAGCCCCAGTATTGCCGTCATCCAGCCAAAATACCTGCAGCAGGATTTGTACGCCGTGATGGATCAGGTTCAGAAGCGGAAGCCGTGGCTGACTTCGAAACAACCCGAGGCCTGGGCGGCGATGCTGATGTCCGACAATACGCGCAACTTTTATGGACGTTCGGCAGGTCGAGTCGAAGAGCGTTACATGGCGAATGTACTGGGGACGTTCCGCGCCTTTCAGGAAGAACACTTGCCAGTCACAGTGATCAACGACTGGAATCTGAACTCCGCCGACCTGGCAAAATATAAGGTTCTCGTGCTGCCGAATGCCGCTTGCCTGGATGCCCATCAGACGGCCGCGATCGAACAATTCGTTGCGAATGGTGGTGGACTGGTTGCCAGCCTGGACACCTCACTGTTCAACGAGTTTGGTGATCCGCAAGACAACTTCTCGCTCGCTAAGGTGCTGGGCGTCGACTATCAGGGTCTGCCCGACAACAAGCCTGCAACTGCGCAGGACTTGGATGTGAACTTTGCCAAATCGATCGGCGCCGATTACTGGGAGAAGCGGAAGAGTGTGTTTGATTTCCAGCAGGATGTCGAATCGTTCTTGAACCTGGGTAAAATGCGATCGTACGTCGGCCCTGACCTGGTGACGTTTAAAGGGCCGGCTGTCAAAGTGGCTGTTCGTGATCCTGCCGCCAAGGTCGTCGCCACGATGACGGACAAGGCGGGTGGCGACTCACCGCGGCATCCGGCCATAATTTCGCGCACGCACGGCAAAGGTCGTGTCGTCTATTTTGCCAGTGGATTGGACGCCGGGTATTACCTGTATGCGTACCCATACGAGCGTCTGGCACTCGTCCATGCCACACGCTGGGCCGCACCGACGGCGCAACCCGTGACGATCACCGCACCGATGTGTGTGCACTCGACCGTCATGAGGCAACCAGTCGAGGGAGATGAGCGCTTGATAGTCCACCTCTTCAGTGATCTGAATACAACGGCCGCTCATGCCTTCCCCAACGATGATGTGCCGTTACGAGAGGAAGTCGTGCCGATCCACGACATCGACGTCGCATTCGGACCCCAGTACCGGTTCCGCCGGATTCATCTGGAACCGCAAGGCACGGATCTGGAACTGAAACAGACTCCAGCCGGAACGAGTGTCAAGGTACCCCGATTGGACGTACATACCATGGTGGTCGGAGAATTGGAGGCTGTTCGGTAGACCTTAAGGATCGGCATCGAATCGGACGGGACGGCACGCAGACACGAACCAGACGATTTCGGAGCGAATCAAGACTGTGCTTTGTCGAAGAGAAACACGACTTGGTCGAGGACTCCAAAGATCGTGACACTCAATTCCAAGCCACATCCTCGCTTCGTGACGCCCATTAATCTCACGCAAACTTCGACCCGCGTCGCGCCTACCTATTCTGATGCCATCACGCGACGCGGACAAAAGCCGCCCGTGGCGGCCCCGTGGTGGCCTTTATCAAATTCTCATTTTGACGGGTCGAGAAGGATTCGGGGGATTGGTATTCTGGATTGAGCCCTTCCATCCCTTTTGGATTCTTGTCGAGACGCGTGACATGTGGTTTCTGGCAGAAATGGATCGTGCCTATCATATGGATCCGGAACTGGTCTGGCTGACCATCTTTATCGAACTGTTCATGACGTCCATGACACTGTTTTACACAGTGTTTCTGATCTGGATGCTGATTCACTGTTATCGAAACGAGCCGGATCGGCAGTTCTGGATCTGGATTCTCTTGATCGCTCAGCCGATTGGCGCGATCGCGTACCTGGTCTTGCGATACATTCCGTCGCACGAGTTTCCGACCCCGTCCTTCATGCGGCGGTGGACTCGAGGCCGCGAGTTGACGCGGTTGGAAACGGCCGCGGCACAGATCGGAAACGCTCATCAGTATGTCCAATGGGGTGACGTGCTGCGCGAGGTGGGCCTGCACGATCAGGCGAGTGAGGCTTACAGTAAGGCGCTGGAAAAGGACGCTCAGAATTTGCAGGCGCTATGGGGTTCGGCGCTGGTGGCCGTGCATCAGAAGCGGCATCAGGACGTCCGTGAGTTCACCCGGTTGGTGCTGCTGAAGGATGCGCAATACAAATTTGGCGACGTGTCGCTGGCCCATGGTCGAGCACTGAATGACCTCGACGAGAAAAAGTCGGCGCGCGAGCACATGGAGCAGCATGTCAAA
>Ga0207694_10001882_pt1 | contig 17394 bp, 12 predicted proteins | sample KBSC34metaG_FD_184353 | JGI IMG/M metagenome (GOLD analysis project Ga0207694, IMG submission 184353) | Corn rhizosphere microbial communities from Kellogg Biological Station, Michigan, USA - KBS C3-4 metaG (SPAdes) (version 2) | ecosystem: Host-associated > Plants > Roots > Rhizosphere > Soil... | reverse complement strand
CGAAAGTGATGGGACGCGTAGCATGGATCGGCGTCGAGAAAGGCGACAACGTTCAGGAAGGACAAGTGCTCGTCCGTCTCGAAGACGGCGAGTTTCGCGCGCAAGTTAATCAGGCGCAGGCCAACCTCGCCGCCGCACAAGCGCGACTCGATCGTCTGCGCACCGGCTCGCGTCCTGAAGAGAAGTTGAAAGACAAAGCCGCCGTCCTGCAAGCCGAGGCAAACTTGAAGAACGCCGAAGCTGAATACCAGCGCACCGAATCACTCTACCGCTCGGGTGTCTCTTCGAAAGCGGAATACGATCGCGCACTCGCGAATCGCGATAGCGCCGCCGCTTTTCTTCAGGCAGCGCGACAGTCGAGTGCGATGACCGACATTGGCCCGCGCAAAGAAGAGATTCGCGCCGGCGAAGCAGAAGTGCAGCAGATGCGCGCGGCGCTCGACTACGCCAACACGCAGCTCGCCGCCACCGAGATCAAAGCGCCCGTCACCGGGACAGTCTTACAGAGAATCGTCGAGCGCGGTGAGATGGTCAGCCCGTCAGCTTTCGGCGGCTCCGGCGCGCGCACCTCGGTCGTCGATCTCGCCGATCTAACTGACTTACAAGTCGAGCTCGACATCAGCCAAACTGATTTTGCGCGCTTGAAGCCGGAGCAACGCGCCGAGATCATTCCGGAAGCTTACCCGAATCTGCGCTTCACGGGTTTCATCGAAGAGATCGCGCCCGAGGCAAATCGCGCGAAGTCGACGGTCCAGGTGAAGGTCAAGGTCGAGAATCCGAACGAACAGTTGCGACCGGAGATGAACGCGCGCGTGAATTTCCTCGCTGACAAGCCGTCTGCAACTGAGAATAAGTCGATCGCGCGTGTGCTCGTTCCGAAAACCGCGATCGTGAAGCAAGACAACAGCTCGTTTGTGTTCGTCGTAAAGGGCAACAAAGTTGAGCAACGAACCATCCGGACCGGCGAGGAATCCGGTGACGCTTACGTAGTTCTCGATGGATTGAGTGGCAATGAGTCTGTCGCCGTGGCTGGAGTGGATAAGCTGCGCGACGGAGATCGTGTCAAAGTTCAATAGCTTGAGGATGGAGACGATATGTCTGATGCGATAGTGCGAGTGCGCAATGTGAGTAAGCGTTTCAATCGCGACGGTTTTGAAGTCGTCGCTTTGGATAACGTCGATCTCGAGTTGCACGAAGGCGATTTTCTGGCGCTGATGGGGCCCAGCGGCTCCGGCAAGTCGACGCTCCTGAATCTGCTGGCGGGAATCGATCGCCCGACGAATGGCGAAGTCGAAGTCATGGGAACGCAACTGACGCGCATGTCGGAGAGCCAGCTCGCGGTTTGGCGCAACACGCACATCGGCTACATCTTTCAGACGTTCAACCTCGTGCCAGTGCTGACTGCGTTTGAGAACGTCGAGCTGCCGTTGCTATTGACGAAGCTGTCGAAAGCAGAGCGACGAAAGAACGTCGAGACCGCGCTCGACCTCGTCGGTTTGAGCGACCGTATGCACCATCAACCGAAACAACTTTCCGGTGGACAGGAGCAGCGCGTGGCGATCGCGCGCGCAATCGTTACCGATCCCGATCTAATCCTGGCTGACGAGCCAACCGGCAACCTCGACGCCCGCTCCGGCGAAGAGGTCATGCAAATCCTGTCAACTCTTAATCACGAGCTGAACAAAACCATCATGCTCGTCACCCACGACCCACACGCCGCCAGCTTCGCCTCCGAACAGATGCACCTCGAAAAGGGCGTACTGACTGAACTCGACACAGTGGCAACGGAACGGAAACTCCCAATTAACGTCATCGCATCGAGCTGAGATACGACACGACTTGGACCAGTAGTGCGTCAGTTTCAAAATCCTCGTCCAGGTCGGGATCAATCTTGACCAAAATTACGCCGAAGGCGTTCCCTAATTTGAGCCCAGGGTTCGAGGAACGAGAACCCTGGGACATAATTGTAAATGGGCGACCAACCCTGAAAGGGTTCGCCAACCGCCGAACCCTTTCAGGGTTCAATACTATTTAATGATCTAGTCCCAGGGTTGTCGCTGGCGCTCCAACCCTGGGCTCAAATTAGCGAACGCCTTCGGCGTATTCTCAACTTTCAAACTGAAGCAGTACTCCTAAGAACTTTCTCATTGACAGACGAAAATCGCGGCGCTAGAGTGCCGCAACCCCTCTTTAAAATTCAGCGGGCCGACCTTGTGCTAACGACACAAAGCCAGCCCTAACCATTAACCTTCCATCGAAAGGCTAACGATATGACTACGCATGGTAGTAGCGCACCCGCGCGCGAAGCAACACCTCACGCAACCAACAACACAATCAGCGACGCTGTCAGACGTCGAGCGCAGTCGCTCATCAACGACAGGACCATCGACGCAAGCGACCGCGCCTTTATCCGTTACGCCCTGGCAACAAATGATGCTCCGGGGCTTTCAGAACTGGTGCGCCGCGTTGATGCTGGTGAACCGGTTATCGACGATTCATACCTGTTGGAAGCTAATGATGAGATTTCAACTGTGGAAAAACTCGAACGGCTCGCAGCGATGATCTGCCAGGCGGGCGCTCAGCCCAAAACCAGAGCGGCGGCCCTGCTCGTTCTCATGTCAACAATTTGAAAATTCAACGGAACCGAAAGTACTGGCCAATCATGTAAAGCACATCGCCTTCACTCGCTGCGGTGAGCTGAACTGCTTTGGCATGGTTGACGCTCAAATTGCCGCAATCGAAAGCGAGCTGCTGGTTAACTAGCCCAACAGAACCGAGCGCGGCAGCGCCCGGTCAATTTCCCCGAAACAAGCGCGGGAAACAGATTGACCCGGCGTTACCGCGCTCGGTTCTGTTATGCCCTCGATAAATCACAACACGATCGCGCCTGAGCACGAGCAGAACACGTTAAACTTTGCCAGAGTCTTCTGCGCTATAATTAAAAACTTCCTTGCTTTGACCGCGTACTTCTTTGCGTTGCCACACATGTCAGCCCGAGCGCAAACATATATCGATCTTGTCCGTGCGTGTAGTCATCCCCCTCGTATTGGAGAATTTGATGATCAGAAAATTAGATTGGTTAGGACTTATGACGGCCCTCGCCTTCGGTGAGATCCTGTTCTTCCACAAGCTAATAGTAGGCCCGAATCGCATAGAAATGATCCTGGGCATTTGCTTTGTCACTGCAGTAATTGTCTTCCTTATCTTTCGACATCCGTGGAAATAGGATGTTTGGACGGACTGCTCGCTGGCGAGCAGTTGGGTCTGAGCGCACACCTAATAGTTAGAATTCACTCAATTTTCCAGCTTTTTTCCCGGCACATTGCTTGCCACTGGGACTTGCACCGTAAGTTTGCGCGCGCCAGGAGTCCGGTTATGAGATGGAAACACTGGTTGAGTATCGCTCTCGTTCTGTTTTTAACAACCGCCGCGGAGACCTTCGGACAGACCACTAAAAGCCCCACGCGCTCTGTTCGGATCCTATCCAATCGCGACGTCCTCACTATGGTTCATAAGGGCATGCGCCCCGAGCTCATCATCGCCACCATTCTCACGACATCTTGTAACTTCGACGTCTTCCCTCCGGTGCTCGACGATCTGAAGCGACGTGGCGTGCCAGAGAACGTGTTGCAAGTGATGTCAGTGGTTCCGAACGGTCCGCCTAACCTGCCCGAAGCCGGCTCGAATGCATCTCCGATCAAGACGGTCAAGTTGCCGCGCGGCACGGCCGTCATCGTCGAGACGCTCTATCCAGTCTCGTCCGCTGACATCAAAATCAACAACACGATCGCCTTCGCGGTTGTGCGTCCTGTTTTTGTTGACGACGCACTGATCATCCCACGCGGAACGATCGCGCGTGCGAAGATCGTGCGCGTAAGGAAAGCCGCGAACCTCGGGCGTGGCGGTGCGTTGACCTTTCAGATGGAACAGATCGTCGCGATCGACGGCACAAAGATCCCCGTGCAGCTAACTGCAGACACTGAAGGTCGCAATCGCACCGGCATGATGGCCGCGGGCGTTGCAGCGACTTCGGCGCTGATCTTTCCCTACACGGCGCCGGCAGCGCTCGTCTGGGGTTTCAAGAAAGGTGACGACGCGGTGGTGCGTGGCAGTAAACAGTTTGCCGCAGTGATCAAGAATGAAACTGAGATCGCGGGCCTGGTGCCCGAGAAAGATCGTGTCATCTATCACTACGCGGAATCATTGAAAGAGAAGCAGAACAGCACGTCGACGCCGACAAATTTTCCGCGTCTGCCGGTTCGGAATTAGTTCAGTAGGGCGTAGACCGCTATATCGATTATCATCGTCGACCTTATGGTCGAACCTAAACAAGCCAGCTTCATCCACCACAAAGCGCTCGTGGAAACAGATGCGATTGGTGAAGGCACTCGTATCTGGGCGTTCGCCCACGTATTAAAGAATGTGGTTATCGGCTCTCACTGCAACATCGGCGATCACGCTTTCATCGAGAGCGGAGTCAGCATCGGCAACAACGTAACCATCAAAAACGGAGTCTCTATCTGGCAGCACGTGCACGTAGCAGACAACGTATTTTTTGGTCCAAACGCGGTCTTGACTAACGATCTAACACCGCGCAGTCGCGACACAGACTGGACGCCAGTGGAAACGTGGATCGAAGAAGGAGTAACGATCGGCGCGAACGCTACTATCGTCTGCGGCGTCAGACTCGGCGCACGTTGCCTCATCGGAGCCGGCGCGGTCGTAACTCATGACGTTCGTCCTCATGAGCTGGTTTACGGAAACCCCGCGCGACATGGCGGTTGGGTCTGTTTTTGCGGCCGATCGCTGAAGCCAGATCCCCAGTTGAATGCGACCTGTGAGCGTTGCGGGCGAAAGTACAAGGTCGAAGACGCCGGAGTCCAGGAAGTTTAACTCTGCGGCTCTCTGCGTATCTCTGCGATCTCTGCGTTAAAAGGTCCATTTCAACGCAGAGAGCGCAGAGATACGCAGAGGGCCGCAGAGAAATCCAAACTGCGCGCTGGCGAGCAGTTGTTGTCTAAGCGCACACTCTTAACTCGCGAAATTCCTCCAATATTCAGGCTTTTCCGCTCGGCACAATGCTTGCGAAGCAGACCTCTCAAATCTGCCAGCTAAACGTGTATCTCGTCAGAAGAGGTGTCTCGTGAGCAAGAAGCGCATCGGCATTTTCGTCATCGCGTACAACGCCGTTAACAAACTCGATTGGACGCTCGATCGCATTCCTCAAGAGGTTTGGGACAAGGTCGACGAGGTGTTTCTCTTCGACGATTGCTCGACCGACAACACCTATTACGCCGCGATCGGATACAAGCACGCCAAGACAGTCGAGAAGCTCACCATTCACCGAAACGCGAAGAACCTTCGCTACGGTGGAAACCAAAAAGCCGGCTACGAGTACGCGATTGCTCGGGGGCTCGACATCGTCGTGATGCTTCACGCTGACGGACAGTATGCGCCCGAGGCCCTGCCCGAATTGCTCGCGCCACTCGAAACCGATGAGGCTGACATGGTGTTTGGATCTCGCATGGCCGATGGTGGCGATCCACTCGCAGGCGGAATGCCGAAATACAAATTCATTGGCAACAAGATCCTCACGTGGCTGGAAAACCGGATCACCGGGATGCGTCTCTCTGAATTCCACTCAGGATACCGCCTGTATAGTTGTGCGGCATTGAAGCAAGTTCCGTTTCGCCAAAACTCGAACGAGTGGCACTTCGATACTGACATCCTCATCCAGTTTCACGAGGCGGGGCTGCGTATTTGCGAACGGCCGATTCCGACTTACTATGGTGACGAGATCTGTTACGTGAACGGAATCTCCTATGCGTTCAATTGCGTGAAAGCCGCGCTGACGTACAGGCTACACAAGGCCAAACTGATGTATGAGCCGAAATACGATACCGACGGAGAGCACTACACCTACAAGCGTGACGATCCATACAGCAGTCACTCACAGATTCTGGAATGGATCGAGCGCGAAAGACCTGATGAAGTGTTGGAAGTAGGGACCGCCACCGGTTATCTCAGCGCTGAGATGACGAAGCGTGGCTGTGTAGTCACCGGTGTTGAAAGTGATCCCGAGATGGCCCAGCTCGCTCAAAAGCATTGCCGGCGGATGATAGTTGGCGATGCCGAACAGTTGGATTTTTCGAGTTTAGGAAAATACGACGCGATCGTGCTCGGAGATGTTGTCGAACACCTTCGTAATCCGCAACAGTTCCTGAAAAGGATGGCCCAGCAGCTCAAGCCTGGCGGAAAGGTGCTGATGTCTTTGCCAAACGTGGCGAATATCTGGGTACGATTGAATCTGCTTTTCGGAAGATTCAACTACAGTCGCGTGGGAATTCTGGACGAAACTCACCTTCGCTTCTTCACGCTCGCCAGCTCCAAACGAATTGCAAACGACTCGGGTCTGGATGTGCTCAGCACTAGTGTTACTCCGATACCGCTTCCGTTAATCCTGCCGGCAACCAGCAAAGGTCGAATCTTAAGCTTTCTCCACATTATGAATTGGGGTTTGGCCAGGCTCAGAAAGACGCTGTTCGGATACCAGTTTATCCTGGTATGCCAACCGAAAGCGTGAACTGGGGGGGGTGTCCTCTGCGGCCCTCTGCGTATCTCTGCGTTCTCTGCGTTAAAAGGCCATTTCAACGCAGAGGTCGCAGAGATACGCAGAGGACGCAAAGAAAATCCAATTAGAACACTAACCCTGATGTCCCAATCACCAGCGGTTACCAAAACGGCGATAGTTGCTGCAATTGTCGGTGCAGCTATATGTATTGCGGCTACGCTAACTCACATTTATCTCGGCGCTGCGGCTGAGTACGCCACGGGAGCATTGGCGGTTTTGGACCACTTATTTGATTTGGTCGCGGCAGTCGCACTTTCATTCGTATTACTCTCTGCCGGTCACAGTCTGACGAAAAGATTCTCGCTTCAATTCGTAAATTCAGCAGAACAACTCGCCTTCTCTTTTTTTCTCGGCACGGGAGTGGTTGGGCTGCTGGTTTTGTTGATGGGGTTGTTTGGATTGCTCCGCGGTTGGGCAATACTCGCACTGCTTCTTCTGGCGCTGGCGTTAACGGCGCGCGATCTTTCTCAGTTGTGGCAAAGCATAGTTCGCGCGACGCAAACTGCATTTCAAGCGAAGCTGGTCACAGGCGTATTTATCGGTTTGTTTGTCTTGCTTGTGCTGCGGACATTGACGCCTCCTCACGTCGCGGATGAGCTCATCTATCACCTGCCGGCGCCACAGCAATTTGTTCAGGCTGGTCGCGTCTTTCCGTCCTATGACAACTCTTTAAGCAACATGCCGTTTCTGGTCCACATGATCTATGCACTTTTCATGTTGGCAAAATCGGATGTCGCTGCAAAGCTCTTCAGCCTGTTTTTGGCAATAGCTACTGCTGTCCTGCTCTATGCCTTTTGCAGCAGATTCATCACCCGTCGGGTTGGTGTGATTGCTCTGTTTGCATTCTTCGCTGCGGGCATGATCGCGGAGCTTGCAGTCACTACGCGCATCGACGTTTCGCTTGCGGGAATGCTCTTCGCGTGTACTTACGCGATGATCAACTACCTCAGCACCAGAAGTCGTGCATGGTTGTGGCTTTCCGCGCTGTTTGCTGGTTTCAGTTTGGGAATCAAGCACACTGCCGCGTTGTGGATATTTTTGGTCGGCATACTTTATCTGGTCGAGACGATTCGAAGCCGCGAATCGATCCGCAAGGTTTTACTGTACGGCGTTCTTTACACCTTCCTTGCATTGGCGGTGGCGTCACCATGGTATATCAAGAACGCGATCTGGTTTCACAATTCGATTTATCCGTTTGTTACGGGTGAGGTCGCTGAGTTTGGACCGAATGGCGTTCGCTACTTCAATGCTGAGGATGAGCGAAAGCTCGATGCCCATTTCGAAGCCGCTCGCAAAGCGATTCCTGATGTCGTTGCAGCTCAGGAACAGGAGCTAAGACGTGCCGCAAACGCGCGTCTTGAGCGACATCCAATGAGGCTATGGGAGTTTTTTTTCAAGCCTAAGACCTACCTGATGGCAGAGCCATATCATTTCCCAAACTATTTATTTCTGATCATTCCCCTCATCGTTTTTCTGAGGCCAGGCAAATGGATCTGGTGGTTACTGATCCTTGCTCTCGGATTTGTGTTTAGTGTGACTGCGACAGCATGGATATCTCGCTATCTCGTTCCTGCCTATCCTGCTTTGACGATCGTTGCTGCTTATACACTCTCGATCGTGTCGAGGCAGTTAGAACCAAGGCTGGCCATTGCTAAAAGAATTCCCGTGTATGCGCTCGCTCTAGCGTTCATTCCGGTTATCGCAGCCTGCATTACTTCATTTCATTATTTCCATTCTTTCCAGTATGTGAGCGGAAGAGTTTCTCGCCACGAGTTTTTAACTGGACTCACGTTTTATCAACCGCTCGAGTTTGTTAACCGGAAACTGCCATCGACAGATCAAGTGATGATGATCGGAGCTCAGATGAATTACGGGCTGAACCGCCCTTACTATGCAGACGAGAGTTGGTTTATGACCAAATGGCGACGTTTGCTGGTACAAAACGATTCGCTTGATGGGGTGAATGAAAGTCTCAAGCAACAAGGGTTCACTCACATTATCTATGGTCATGGTCTGTTTACTTTTGCTGCTCAGATGGGCCTCGAGGGGACCGGCGGAATGAGTTTGCTCGCGAAGCGTGAAGACGGAGCTTCACGAGCTCCTGAGTATCCGCTTTTGCGCAATTGGTCCACATTCGAACTTTATAAGGAGCGATATCTGGAACCGGTCTACAGCGACGATGACTTCGAGGTTCTCAGAATCAAGTAGCTCTTCTCTGTGCAACCTCTGTGTTCTCTGTGTCTCTGTGGTGGTTATTGCCGTAAATTAGTTAACCACAGAGACACAGAGAACACAGAGGTTGCACAGAGAAATCAATAACTATGAAGCGTGCCTTCGCTCTTGCCCTCGTTATTCTGTTTCCAGTTGCGCTGACGAGTTTCATTTGGCTCGAAGTGATTCGTGGCGTGGCGTCGCGCGCGATCGACGGGTCAGGCCACTTCGCGATCGGACAGATCTACGATCAATCGATTTTTCCAGACACCTTCGGTTGGACCAACGCATACTTCGGCGGTATGTCGTTTCCGAATTTTTATCCGCCGTTGTTCTTTTGGCTTGTTTCCTTACTTCACCACACGGGGCTGTTCTCATATGGCGCTGCATTCAAGCTTGTCGTCGGAGTGCCGCTCATCATCATGCCTCTGGCCTTCTGGGCCGTCACGTATGTCCTGTCAGGCAAAAACCTGTACATCGCTTTCGGAGCAGCCATTGCGAGCGCGACGCTCTATTCGCTCGGTGAGATCTTTCAGCCCAATACCGGATTAGATTTGTCGAGCACGCTGCTCGATGGGTTTTACACGCAGCCTCTGGGATTTGTGTTACTACTCGCATGGATTCTCGTTTACCTGCTGCCACGACAAGGAGTTCGTCAATTCGCTGCCGCCGCTGTCCTCTTAAGCCTCACTGTGCTTGCAAACTTCTTTAATGCAATCACAGCAATCATCTTTATCGCATCGGTGCTGATTTGCGACATTGTTGCGTTGCTGCGCAGCTCCGATCCGGCCCAACGCCAACAGCAACGAACAAATCTTCTGTTTCACTTTTTATCGCCCTGGCTCGCGGTCGCACTGTCTGCCTTCTGGCTGGTTCCGATGCTTAGCTCTTACGAGTACCTCGTGACTCGTCCCTTGATCAGGCCACTAAGCCAGATGATCACAACGCCTTTATGGTGCTGGTATTTTCTGGCAGCGATCGGAGCGGTGCTCTGGTGGCGAGCTCCGATTAGCCGATTAGGACCATACCTGCTCGCATGTTTGATTCTTCTCATCGCGCTGATCTTCTCCGGAACCTTCGCGCCGGCATGGTTTCCGCTACAGGTCTTTCGTTTCTTCTCGACAATCAACTTCCTGCTTTGTGTGCCAATCGGAATCTCGCTCGCATACGTCGTTCAGCTTTATCTTGCAAAAAGAGCGCGCTGGAGCTCTCCGGCCCAGTCAAACAAGACGGGTTATGTCTTTGCAGGTCTGGGTGTGGTGTTTCTCATTGCGCTTACCTTCTCGATGTCTTCGAAAAAACTTACGAAGGCATTTGCGTTCTACACTGCGGAGACTTATCCACGCATCTCGGAAGTCCTGGAGTTCGCGAAAACCAGAAAAGACGGAGGCTATCTCGTTGAGGTTTTACCTAACTTCGCCCCAAGTGGGCTCGTGCGTTCTGATAGTCTCGCGTTAAATGCTTATCTCGGCGCGCAAGGCAATCAAACAATCAGCATCGTTTATCGTGAAGCATCGCCAAACTCTAGTTTCTTCAATGCTGAGTTGAATGCGTTTTCTGTGTATCGAGAAAACTTCGGGATCAGCTCAGCGCTGCTGTCAGATCTCGACTTCATCAATCAACCCTTTGCGCAACACATCAAGCAGCTACAGTTTGCCGGTGTTCGCTATCTCATTATCGGCACACCGCAAACGAAAGCTGAGTTGAGTCGTGAGAGTGAGATCGTGGCGCGTCACGATATCGGCGACTGGACGATATTCGAGATACAGCAGAGTGCGGCTCCGGTTCGGACGCTTCAGTACCGCCCGGCCGTCGTCGTCAGCGACTTTACCGTCAAGATGCGTCGCCGTAACCAGTACGACTTTATTCGTTTGGCAGAAGAGCAGTTTAATGATGCGTGGTTCGATGTGCTGCTGGTGCGATCTCCGGAACGGAGGATAGATTTGCTGCCGCAGCTCGATCAGTTTGGCGCGTTGATACTTGACACATACGACTATCAGGATGAAGCGAAGGCGGTGGCCCAGTTGAAAACCTTTGCGCAAAATCACACGTTGCTCCTGCTTTCCAGCGACGCGCCGTTTTTTAGCCGGATCAAAACAGAGGTTCCGCGTGCAGTCGTGATCGAGCGTCCACGAGAAGGACCTGGCGACTGGATTACAACAATCCAGCCATCTGAACACTATGATGGGAGCTCGATTCGTGAGACGTGGAAAGCAATCCGCAGCGCGCTTGATCGGGAGAAAGTTGCGGTTGCTTCATCAGAACAGTCCAAGCCAACGCTGATCGCGCAAACATTTCATCCGAAGTGGGTGCGTTCTGATAACCAGCAGATCTATGCAGTCACACCATTTTTTACGTTCGGCTTTTTCGACCATAGTCCCAGCATTAACTTTCAACGAACGCGTTACGATCGCTTAGGCTTGTGGTGCTCCGTCGCGGCGCTCGTATCTTTAGGTATCGTGTTCGGGTTTTCTTTAGTACGGAAGCCCGCGAAGCGGGCGACAGCCGCTTATGGGCCATAAACGCTTTCGCCCGCTTCGCGGGCTCCAACTCAATTTTGATATTCAACGATCCTGGGGCTGGCGCCCCAGGCTTTATGCTTACGCCTGCTTCGCAGGCTAAACCCGCATGCCAACGTTAACCATCAGGCGCGTCGTTCCCATCGTCCTTTTCACGATGCTGTTTGTGCTCGCCGTGCGTCAATCGGTGTCGATCGATCCGGATCTTTGGTGGCACCTGAAAGCGGGACAACAGATCATCGACACGCGCAGCATTCCGCACACGGATGATTATTCGTTTACCAAACAAGGCAGCGAGTGGGTGGCCCATGAATGGCTCTCAGAAGTGATCATGGACGCCATTTACCGCGTCACCGGTTTGACTGGTCTCGTCACGATCTTCTCACTCATCATCGTTATCGCGTTGTGGCTTACATATCGACGTTGCGAAGGCCGACCATACGCGGCCAGTATCGCAATCGTGCTCGGAGCCGCAGCTTCGTTTCCGTTGTTTGGTGTGCGCCCGCAAATGCTCACGCTACTGCTCGCGAGTATTTACATCGTTCTACTCGAACAATTAGATAAGCGCCGGATTTGGTGGCTCGCGCCACTCATGCTGCTCTGGGTCAATCTGCACGCCGGATTCGCCCTGGGCCTCGCTCTGATCGGACTTTACATCGTGCGCGCCGTGCTTGACGGCGAGTGGAGCCACATACGCCCGCTCGTAATCGTCTTGCTTGTATGCACCGCCGTCGTGCCGCTCAATCCCAATGGCTTTCGCATGTTCTCTTATCCTTACGAAACACTCACCTCGCCGTCGATGGCGGCGTTCATACAGGAATGGGCATCACCAGACTTTCACAAAGCCACTTACCTGCCCCTCGCGATTCTCCTGCTCAGCACTTTCGCTGCGATGGCGTTATCACCAACACGCCCGCGTCTCGGCGAGATCTTTCTCGTTCTTATAACTGCGCTAGGCGCACTGCGATCAGTCCGCCACATTCCGATCTTTTCCCTCTTCGCCGTGCCGGTGTTCGCAAAACATCTGTGGGCTATCGCCAAAGATCGCGACTGGGACAAATTGCTTACCGGCGCAGAAGCGCGACCCACCGGCTTGAAGTTACTCATAAACATCATCCTCCTGCTCGCGCCCGTGGCATTAGCTGTCACGCGTGTTTGGGACTTCGCGGCGCACCAGCGAAAATACGAATCGATCAGAAATCCCGTCGCTGCGGTTGAGTTTCTCAAGTCGCAACGCCTGCCGGGACCGATTTACAACCGCTACGGTTGGGGCGGCTATTTGATTTACCAGCTTTATCCGGAATACCGCGTCTACATTGATGGAAGAGCAGACGTTTATGGCGACGCCTTCTTCACCGAGGCAATGCAGATGTATGACGGCGTGGGAAACTGGAAAGAACCGCTCGATCGTTACGGCATTCAAACGGTAATTATCGATACAAATGTCGCATTGTCTACATTGTTAAGAAGTGATAACGAATGGTCTAAGGTCTACGAAGATAATCAAGCCGTGATTTTTACCAGATCCTCAAAATTACCGTCCAAGACAGAACTGTAGTCATGAAGCGTTCTCTCATCATCGCCCTCGGAATTGGAGGCCGAGCGACGGTCAGCTTTCGGGCTGGCCGTTTCACTGCAGCGAATCACAACAAATGCTCGCCAGTGAGCACCAGGAATAGCGCGCCATAGGCGATTCAGGCGTAAACCGCAAGGGCATCTTAGTTGCACCTGCCGCAGCGAACAATGAAACCTCGGTTCCTGATTCTGGTCGCGCTTGGCGTCACGGCCCGCTTATTCTTAGCATGGTACGCCCGGAGCAACTATGACGTAGAAAGCTATGGGCTTGTAGCGCAAACCGTGCTGTCGGGACAAAACATTTACGCATCCGCGATCGCGCACCGCTACAACTACGCGCCGGTGTGGGCCTACATCGTTAGCGCCTTGGCCTTGATATCACACTCGAGCGGCTTAAGCCTCCACTTCGTCATCGGTAGTTTTATGACAGGTGTTGACTGTGTCAACGCCGCCCTCTTGAGCCGTATCGCGGGACGTAAGGCTGCGCTGGTCTACTTGCTTAATCCAGTCGCGATTCTAATCATCGGGGCTCACGTACAATTTGATGCGCTTGCGATCACCCCGCTCCTGTTTGCCCTCCATTTACGAAAGCCGAAAGCCAGTTGGGCATTTGGTGTCGTGTCGCTACTAATAAAGCAGATTACGTTATTTGGAGTGTGGATGCTGTACGTCTACGAGGCGGAGAAAAGGGCGGTTCTGTGGATGACACTAGCCGGTGTCGCGGTCGGGTTGACGTTTATCCCGTTTCTTCCAGAAGGATTTGCGGGTATTAGAGATCATGTAGTGTTTTATCGATCAATTTCCGGCCGGTACGGACTCGGCCTTCTTTCGCCAACCGTTTCGAAACTGATCTTCTTTCTTGTAATGATCGCGCTACCGTTTCTCGCGAAACGGGCTCGGTTGTCACTAGACCACGCAATGACCGTTTCGTTCATAGGGTTCACGGCCTTAACTCCCGGTTTCGGTGAGCAATACCTAATTATGCCGATCATTTGGGCTAGTATATTTCGTGGACCTTGGTACTGGCTGTATACCGCTTCCGCAACCTTCTTTTTGCTTTCTAGTCCCAATAACCTGCATTTGCCGATCATTCCCGAGTCGGCGTTGCTAACGGCGCTGAACGCGGTTTGGCTTGTGGCAGTGTTCTGGCTGCTCAGTTACTTCATGCCGATGGGCCGATTGTCATCCGTGCGGACACTACCGACACGGCTCACGGCAACGTAAGCCAATCCCGTCTCACCCACTCGATACCGCCGGGCGCTAGATGAACGTGGCTCAACTCAACGCGAAAATGGTGCATTGTAACGACTCTCGTGTAGGTAGATATCTCGACCCATGTCATTCCGTCATAACTGAACGCAGTCTTCCATACATTGGATGCGTCGCTAATTACTTTTTGCGGCGGAACACGATCGCCATTTCGTCGCGGTAGAGTTGTTGCCACTGCGGAGATTGTTCGAGCTGGAGGCGGAGCGGTGTTGTTGGGCTCACGAGCGCGACCTGGACGCCGTATTTGTCGAAGGGCTCCTGCCACCGCGTGAGGCCGCGGATGATGCCGAGATACTCTCGGATAAACTCGTCGCCGTACATGTCAATGCGGCCGTCGATGTAGACGGGATTCGAAGGCGTTTCCCAGATCAGGTATCCGCCCCAGATGTTTGGATCGGTAAACGTGTTGCCGGTTATTCCGTTTGCTTTGAGATAGCTGACTGCGTTGAGCGGCACGCCGATGCGTTCCTGTGTCGGTGGTGAATAGATCACTGATTTCAACTTGATCAAACACGCAATCAACGGCACGAGCAGAATGACGTTGAAGATAATGTTACGTCGCCCGCTGTTGGTCGCCTTTGACGAGCTAAACATGCGCGTGAATCGCGTTGTGTCCAGCCAGTATTGCAAATAGCCGGCGAGCATTGGCCCAGCAACGAGCGCGAAGATCGCCATGTGGCGGTTTGATTTCAAGGTCATGTAGAGCGTCGCTAAGTAAAGCAGCAACTCACTCGGCCTGACTCGCTTCGGCGAGAGCGCGAGCGCCGCGATCGTCAGCATGATCAAAGCCAGCAGCGGGAACAGTTCTTTTTGATGGAAGTCCGGTGACAGCCAATCAACGATCTGGTCCTGCTGTACGGGCGATAGGAAGAACTCAAACGGAAACAAAAAAATCCGTGGTCCCTGCGGATTCAGATTCACCGCTACCAGACACGCGATAAGAACCAACACGAGTGTCTTGAGTTGCGACGAGTGCGACGCGAGCTTCTCGCCCGCAAACCACGCATCGAGCACCACGCCCGCTATTGCCACACCGATCAAAACCAAACCCAGCAAAAAACCGGCATGCAGATTCACCCACAAGATCATCAACGGCACTAACCACCAGATCGCCCGCGTCTCACGTTCACGAACAAACCGGTGCAGCACGGCGAGATAGATGGCCGCGAACAAGAGCGTGAACGTACGTGGCCGCACACCCATCGTCGGCAAAATGCTCCACACGCTCAACAATACGGCAAAGCCTTTGACGAACGGGTGCGCGCTGGTCCTTCTGAAGACGATCCAGAACGCGAGCACTGTCAAGACAGTGAAGATGAAGATCAGTGTATTGAAGCCGGCGCGTGAGTAGACGAGATAGAAAATGACTTCCGACAACCACTCGTGCGCGACCCACGGTTTGCCGGGAACGGTGAACGAGTAGAAATCGATGCGCGGAATACTAAAGTTGCGGACGATGTACTCACCGGTTTTTAAGTGCCACCAGAAATCGCCGTCGCTGAGTGGTCGCGAGGCAAAGAGGAAAGCGAAGACAAACACATACACTTCAAAGATGCGTTTGAGCGTTGTGTCCATCTAATCGGCAACTAAATATTAGGACCAGAGTTTGGAAATCCAACCGCCTATCTGCTCTAGAGTACCGGCCACTCCACGATCGGACGCAAAAAAAGCCCACGCCAGCAGGACGAACAGAATTGTAATGAGTATGGTCAGCGTTCTTCGGCTCATCAACGCCTCCCAGCGGCTTTGCACGAAAAGTCTCTTGTCTGACTTCTTCTCTGTGCAACCTCTGTGTTCTCTGTGTCTCTGTGGTGAGTTTTGCTGCGAATTCAGTTAACCACAGAGACACAGAGAACACAGAGGTTGCACAGAGAAGAGCGATCTGCTGACTTTTCGTGCAAAGCCCCTCCCAGCCACAAAGCAAGAGTTACGGCGTTTTCGATTCGGTCGCCGCTTTTCGCTGCGGCTCTGTGATCGCTTCGACTCTGCTCTTCTCTACAAACGAAACCAGGCCACTGCGTCTATACCAAACGCCCTGCGCGTCTTCCCACGCCGCATCGGCTTCAACTGTCGAACCGTCTTTCATCTTGATGATTGCATGGTCGCCACCGGCAAGATCCCTGGTTGTGCCAGTTGCGATTGGACCATTGTTGAGCGCTGCAGGTGGAGGAGTTGCAGCAGGCGCCGCCGGACTCGGACTTGCTGCTTCTTCCGCCGGACTCGGGCTCGGCGTTTCCGTTGCGGGGATCTGATTATTCGCCGGCACGAGAGCGACCTGGCTCGGTTTAACCACAGTCGTTTCCTTTGTCTCCGCGGCGCGTCGATCTTGTTCGAGGTCGGACTGGCGGCCGGGCAGGAGGAAAAGCATGTACAGCAGAACGCAAATGATGACGCCGATGAGTCCGCCGATCGCGCCAGTGACCCAGGCCGACGAGTTTCCTGACGACGGCACGTTCACATTGCTCAACGCCGACCCATCCATGTCGCAGAAAGCTTTCTGGTCATCGAAAAGCTCGTTACATTCCGGACACTGCTTCATCTCTAGATCTCCTTTGGCCACAAAAGGCACAAAAAGCACAAAATAAGAATTACTTTTGCGCGCTCACAACATTCATCATTTTGTGCTTTTTGTGCCTTTTGTGGCTCACTTAAGCAAACTAAGAATGTTGGAGAAGTCGTCGGTCCAAACCATGTCTCCCTGGACCCTGCGCCAGCGATTGTCCGTCGTGATCGTGCCGAGCGCGGAATCGTTACGGGCCATGACTACCCAAAGAGATGGATATCTTCCCACCACGTTGTGCTCTTCGTCTCGACGGATGTAACCGACGAGTCCGGCCCGGTGCGACAGACCTGACAGCAACGGTTCCAGGTTCAAGTAACGATTGCTGATGTGAAACGCCAGCAGACCATCGGTCGACAACTTGTCGAGATACAGATTCATCGCCTCGGTTGTCAAAAGATGTGCGGGCACCGAATCGGAGCTGAACGCGTCCATGATCAGCAGCCCGTACTTCCCGGCCGGCGCTTCACGCAGTCGCAAACGCGCGTCGCCGAGAATCACCCGATACGAAGCCTTCGTGCAGTCGTTCAAAAACGTGAAATAGCGCGGATCAGAAGCAATGCGAACGATCGCGGGATCGATATCATAAAAGTCCCATTCCTGTCCCGGCGCCGCATAAGTTGCAATCG
>Ga0207694_10001872_pt1 | contig 17439 bp, 13 predicted proteins | sample KBSC34metaG_FD_184353 | JGI IMG/M metagenome (GOLD analysis project Ga0207694, IMG submission 184353) | Corn rhizosphere microbial communities from Kellogg Biological Station, Michigan, USA - KBS C3-4 metaG (SPAdes) (version 2) | ecosystem: Host-associated > Plants > Roots > Rhizosphere > Soil... | reverse complement strand
CGCGTACCGGATCGGTTTGGCCCCACGGCATGTCCCCTCCCTGTTTGGGCGAGATCAACATTACCGTGTCAACCATCCTGCCGGTCTATTCTGTCAAGGATCAACCCGGTCTATACCGTCTCGGCCCCTTCGGGCGCGCATCCCTCACGCGTCGTGGCGCGCCCGTAGCTTCCGTCCTTCGCTGCCCGCGGCAACACCCAACCCCATCGCGTGCCGCCTTACCCCGGCCGCGAGTCCGCGAAGGCGGACTTCGGGCAGTGGTTGCCGCGAATTCATTCGCCCGCCCGCGGCTGGCCCCCTCACCCGAAAAAAGGCGATCATAACTGCCGATCGCCTTTTTTCGACCTCTCCCAACTGCGGGAGAGGTAAAAGGCGGCCTCCTCACGCCGAAGGCGCCCGCGACACGAATCGTCGCGGGCGCCTTCAGTTTAGCCGGGAGCCGCGCCGTGGCGCAAACTCCGTGTGCTTCCGCCGCTTACGGGCGCGGGGCGGCGGGCGGGGCCGCCGGGGCCGCGCCGCCGCGCATGCGCTGCAGCACGCGGTCGGTCAGGTCGAGCGTGGGGTCCACCGTCACGATCCCGCCCTGCGAGCTGTCCACGATCATGGTGAAGCCGCCCTCGCGGCGCAGCGCCTCGATGGCCTGGTTGATCTGCGTCATCACCGGCTGCACCAGCTGCTGCTGCCGCTGCTGCGCCTGCTCCTGCAGCTGCTGGCCGCGCGCCTGGTACGCCGCGAACTGCTGCTGCAGCTCGCTCTGGCGCTGCTCGCGCGCCGCCGGGGTGAGCGTGGCCTGCTGCTGCTGGAACGCCGTGTTGGCCGCGTTCAGCCGCTGCTCCATGCTGTCCAGCGGGGCGCGCAGGCGGGCCATCTCCGCCTGCAGCGTCTGCTGCACCTGCTGCACCCCCGGCGCCTCGGCCAGGATCTTCTGCGAGTTCACGAACCCGATTTTGATCTGCGCGGCCGCCGGAGCGGCCCCCAGCACCAGCGCGGCCACCGCGCCCAGAACGCCCGCCGACAGAATACGCTTCATCCGTGTGCTCGCTTTGCAGGAGGTTGAGGTAAGGTCCAGCAGGGACCGGTCAGAAGCCGGTCCCCAGCTTGAAGTGGATCTCCCACCCGGGGATCGGGCGGTCGAAGCCGTACGCCGCGTCCACCCCGATGGCGCCCAGGAAGGGCGTCACGATGGTGCCACCCACGCCGGCGCCGCGGAACATCCGGGTGGGGTTGAACTCGCTCACGTCGCTGAACACGTTCCCCGCGTCGCCGAACACGTGCAGCGAGAGCATGTCGTTCAGCCGCACCGCGTACTCGGCCGAGAGGGTGATGAAGGAGTCGCCCAGGCACTGCGTGGTGAGCGTGCTCTTGCACCCCGGGGTGTAGCCGCGCGGCCCCACGGTGAACTCGCCGTAGCCGCGCAGCGGCTCACCCTGCTGCACGCCGCCCACGTAGAAGCGCTCGAAGGGGAAGCGGCTCACGTCGCCGAACACCGTGCCGCCGCGCACGTTGAAGCCCAGCGCGAAGCGGATCGGGCGCGGCCCGCTCCCCAGCTGCCCCGCCGGCACCCACCACTCGGCCTCGGCCAGGAGCTTCTGGAAGCTCCCGTCGCCGCCCAGCGGCCCGCCCGTCTGCGACACGGTCACCGACTGCCGCGTTCCCTGCGTGGGGAAGAGCGGGTGGTTCTTGGTGTCGCGCACCAGCGAGAGCGAGAGCTGGCTCGCGGTCGACGCCGGGAGGCAGAAGACGTTGGTGGTCTGCCCCAGGCAGGGGTCCTCGAAGGCCGTGTAGGTGGTCTTCGACAGGGTGTATCCCAGGAACACCCGGGTGCGCGGGGCGCCCGGGAGGGGGAAACCGAACGAGGTGCTGGCCCCCGTGCGCAGCCGCCGCCCGTTGTTGGTGCTGATGAAGCGGTCGCCGGTGCGGAACACCGAGAAGCTCCCCGAGGTGCGCGAGCCGCCCAGCGCGGGGTCGCTGTAGCTCGCCTCCACCGTGCTGCGCCCGTAGCCGTACTCCAGGCGGAGCGAGGCGTTCTTCCCCTGCCCGAAGAGGTTGGGCTGCTGGTACCCCAGGAAGCCGGAGACGCCGCCGCCGCGCCCCGCGTAGCCGCCGCCGATCACCGTGCCGAAGTTGATGTTCCCCGTCTGCTTCTCCTTCACGTGGAAGGTGATGTCCACCACGCCGGAGTCCGGGTCGGCGTGGATGTCGGGGGTCGGGATCGGGGTCTCGAAGAAGCCCAGCCCGGAGAGCGCCTGGAAGCTCTGGATCAGCCGCTGCTCGTCGTACACGTCGCCCGGGAGCAGCCAGAGCCGGTCGCGCAGCACCTGCTCGTGCGTGGTCGAGTTCCCGTCGAAGGAGATGTGGCGCACGTAGAAGGGCTGCCGCTCGCTCACCGCGATGGTGGCGTTCACCCGCGGCGGCTGCCCCGCCTGCACGGGGAGGCGCTCCACCTGCGGCACCACCTGCGCGTACAGGTACCCCTGGTTGCGGTAGAGCTGCTGGATCTGCTTGGCCGCCGCGTCGAGCGCGCCCTGGTCGAACACCTCGCCGGCCATGCGCTGGCTGGTGCCCCCCACCGGGAGCCCCAGCACCGAGCGGTGCTGCTCCAGGAAGAGCCGCTCCAGGTCCTCGTGCGGGAAGTGGCTCGCCCCCTGGATGATGAACTCGCCCAGGCGGTACTGCGGCCCCTCGCGCACGTCCACGACGAGGCGGGCGGCGCCCGTCTGCGGGTCCACCACCAGGGTGTCGCCCAGCACCGCGAAGTCGAGGTAGCCGCGGTCGCCGTAGAACTCCGGCAGGCTCTCGCGCAGGTCGGTCTCGAAGGCCTCGCGGTCGAAGCGCCCGGAGCGGAACCACCAGAAGCCCTCGGGCCGCGTCTTCATCGCCCCGGTGAGCTCCTCGTCGCTGAACGCCTGGTTCCCCTGGAAGTCCACCGAGGCCAGGGTGAGCCGGCTCCCCTCCTTCACGTTGAACACCAGCCGGTAGCCGTCGGCCCGCTGCGGCATCGGCACCAGCGAGGTGTCCATCGAGGCGAGCTGGATTCCCTTCTTGGCCAGCCCGTCGCGCACCAGCCGCTCGGCGTCCTTCACCCGCTGCGGGTTGAGCGGCGCCCCCTCCTTGAGCCCCGCCGAGTCGCGGATGGCGTTCGCCCCCAGGCTCTTCAGCCCGCGGAACTCCACCGCCGCCACCCAGGGGCGCTCCACCACCTGCAGGGTGACCACCCCGTGGCCCGGCGTGGTCTCGCGCACCAGCACGTCGGCGCTGGCGTACGCCTGGCTCGCCATCAGCCGCCGGATGGCCGCCTGCACCTGCACCGGGGTGAGGGTGGAGCGCGCCTGGATCCCCGCGGTGGAGCGCACCCCCGCGGCGGGGATGCGCACGTTCCCCACCACGGCGACCGAGTCCACCACGACCCCGGCCTGCGCCGGGGGCGCGGTCGGGGAGGGGGTGGCAGGGTCCTGGGAGTGGGCGGCGCGGGGGGCCAGGGCGCCGAAGGCGAGGGCGAGGAGGGCCGCCGTGGCGGCCCGTCCTCCGTTGAGGTTTCGCAGCACTGCTCGTCTAGGTGGTCGTGGTCGTGGAAGATTTCGAGAGCACCCGGAAGGCGAGCGACTCCTTGTCCTCGCCGATGGTGACCTCGATCTCGTCTCCCGGCGCGTACTCGGCCAGCAGGATCTTCTCCGAGAGCGGATCCTCCAGGTAGCGCTGGATCGCGCGGCGGATCGGCCGCGCCCCGAACTTCTCGTCGTACCCGTTCTCGATCAGGAAGTCGATCGCCTCCTGCGAGAGCTTCAGCCGGATCTCCTCCTCCGCCAGCCGCTTCTCCACGTCGGCGAGGAGGTTGTGGATGATCTCGCCGATCTGCTCGCGGGTGAGCGGGTGGAAGATGATCGAGTCGTCCAGCCGGTTCAGGAACTCCGGGTTGAACGCCCGCTCGATCTCCTCCTTGACCTTTTCCTCCATCCGGTCGAACTGCGTCTTGGTGTCGGGGGAGTGGAAGCCCAGCCCCTTCCCCTTGCCGATGTCGCGCGCGCCCAGGTTGGAGGTCATGATGATGACCGTGTTCTTGAAGTCGATCACCCGGCCGTAGTTGTCGGTGAGGTGCCCCTCGTCCAGCACCTGCAGCAGGATGTTGAACACGTCGGGGTGCGCCTTCTCGATCTCGTCGAGCAGCACCACCGAGTAGGGCTTGCGGCGCACGCTCTTGGTCAGCGTCCCGCTGTCCTCGTAGCCGACGTACCCCGGAGGCGCGCCGATGAGCCGCGACACCGAGAACTTCTCCATGTACTCGCTCATGTCCACGCGGATGAGCGCGTTGCGGTCGGCGAAGAGGAACTCGGCCAGCGCGCGCGCCAGCTCCGTCTTCCCCACCCCCGTGGGCCCGGCGAAGATGAACGAGCCGATGGGGCGGCGCGGGTCCTTGAGCCCCGCGCGGGAGCGGCGGATGGCCTTGCTGATGGCGCCGATCGCCCGGTCCTGGCCGACCACGCGCTTGTGCAGCTCGGCCTCCATGTTCACCAGGCGCGCGCTCTCGGCCTGCTTGAGCCGCGTCACCGGGATCCCCGTCCAGCGGCTCACGATGAAGGCGATGTCCTCCTCGCCCAGCGTGGGCCGGTTGGTGCGGCGCTCCTCCTCCCACACCCGCTCGCGCTCCTGGATGCGCCGCTGCAGCTCGCGCTCGTGGTCGCGCAGCTCCGCGGCGCGCTCGAAGTCCTGGTCGCGGATGGCCTCGTCCTTCTTCTGCCCGACCTTCTCCATCTCCTGCTTGAGGTCGTTCACGTCGGCCGGCGGCACCTGCGTGGCCAGCCGCGCGCGCGCCCCCGCCTCGTCGATCACGTCGATCGCCTTGTCGGGGAGGAAGCGGTCGGTGATGTAGCGCTCGCTGAGCTTCACCGCCTGCTCGATCACCTCGTCGGAGATCTTCACCCGGTGGTGGTCCTCGTAGTGCGTGCGCAGCCCCTTCACGATCTCGATGGCCTCCTCGATCGAGGGCGGGTCGACCGCCACCGTCTGGAAGCGCCGCTCCAGCGCGCCGTCCTTCTCGATGTACTTGCGGTACTCGTTGAGGGTGCTGGCGCCCACGCACTGCAGCTCGCCGCGGGCCAGGGCGGGCTTCAGCATGTTGGAGGCGTCGATCGCCCCCTCGGCCGCGCCGGCGCCCACCAGCGTGTGCAGCTCGTCGATGAAGAGGATGATCGCCTTGTTCTGGCTGATCTCGTTCATCACCGCCTTGAGCCGCTCCTCGAACTGCCCGCGGTACTTGGTCCCCGCGATCACCGCCGCCATGTCGAGCGCGAGCACCCGGTGGTCGCGCAGGCTCTCGGGGCACTTGTTCTCGGCGATGATCTGCGCCAGCCCCTCGACGATGGCGGTCTTGCCGACGCCGGGCTCGCCGATCAGCACCGGGTTGTTCTTCTTGCGCCGCGAGAGGATCTCCATCACCCGCTCGATCTCTTCCGCGCGGCCGATGGTGGGGTCGAGCTCGCCCTGGCGCGCCAGCTCGGTGAGGTCGCGGCAGAAGTGGTCGAGCGCGGGGGTCTTGCTCTTCTTCTCCCCCTTGGGCGCCGCCGACGAGGTGCCGCCGATGGCCCCGGACGAGGCCTGCGGCGCCGCGCTGGGCTCGCTGCCGAGCAGCTTGAGCGTCTCGCGGCGCGCGTCCTCCAGGGAGACGCCGAGCTGCCCCAGCACCTCGGCGGCGATCCCCTTCTCCTCGCGCAGCAGCCCGAGCAGCAGGTGCTCGGTGCCCACGTAGGAGTGGTTCAGCTCGCGCGCCTCGGCCATGGCGAACTCGAGCACCTTCTTGGCGCGGGAGGTATAGGGGAGCTCGCCCAGGGCGATGGTGGCCTTCCCGCGGCGCACGCTCTCCTCCACCTTCTCCTGCACCTGCTCCAGGTCGACGGCCAGGTTGTTCAGGACCGCGGCCGCCACCCCCTCGCCCTCGCGGATCAGCCCGAGGAGGATGTGCTCGGTGCCGACGTAGTCGTGCTGCAGGCGGATGGCCTCCTCGCGGGCCATCGCGAGCACTTTGCGCACGCGGTCGGTGAAGTTGTAGTTCATCGTCTGACTGGCCTCCGAACCTGCGGAGTGGATCGGTGTGCTGCGTTCGCGCGCGCTATACGCACACGGAGGGCCACCGGCGGAACCAACGCCGCCGCCAGCGGCCGAACCGCGCGCGCGGCAAGGTTTTGCCGAAGCCGCGCGCCGCGAGCTTTTCCGAATTTTCCTGGCACGGGCCCCGGAGCGGGCCCAGGTGTCATGACATTTCGACGGGCTCCGCGGCCAGTGCCTCCCGCACGTAGGCCGCGCGCCGCACGTCGGGATCCGTCTCGGCGCCGCCGCCCGCGAGCTCCAGGTGGGCGGCCTGCGCGAAGATCATGATCCGGTTGAGCGTGTATACCCGGACCCCCCGGATGAGGTCCAGCCCCACGCCCAGCCGCACGCCGGAGAGAAGGTTCATCACCTCCTCGAAGCTGGTGCTGCGGGCGTGGCGCAGCAGCCCGTAGGCGCGCCACACCTTGTCCTCGATCACGGTGCGCGCGTCGCGCAGGAGCACGGCCCGGGCCTGGGTCTCGTACTGCACCACCTGCTGCACGATGCGCTGCAGGTGGTCGATCAGGTCTTCCTCCGTCTTCCCCAGCGTGGTCTGGTTGGAGATCTGGAAGAAGTTGCCCACCACCTCGCTCCCCTCGCCGTAGAGCCCGCGGAAGGTGAGCCCCACCTGCGCGATCCCCTGCAGCACCTTGTTGATCTCCTGCGTCAGCACCAGCCCGGGAAGGTGCATCAGCACCGAGGCCCGCAGCCCCGTCCCCACGTTGGTGGGGCAGCTGGTCAGGTAGCCGAACTCGCTGTGGTAGGCGAAGGGGAGGCGCGCCCCCAGCTCGTCGTCGAGCCGCTCGGTGGCCTTCCACGCGTCGCGCAGCCGGAAGCCGCCGAAGAGCGACTGGAGGCGCAGGTGGTCCTCCTCGTTCACCATCACGCTCACCGGCGCGTCGGCGGCCAGCAGGAGCGCGGCGTCGGAGTGCGGGGGCGCGCCCTCGGAGCCGATCAGCTCGCGGCTCACCAGGTGGCGCTCCAGCAGGAGCTGGCGTCCCGCCGGCTTCAGCTTCGGGACGACGATGGTGGTGGCGCTCCCGAGCGCGTCCGTGGCCTCGGCGGCGCCCACGGTCAGGCGCAGCACCTCGGCGCGGTCGGCCGCGTCCGCCCGCTGCCCGAAGCGGAACCCCTTGAGGTTGCGCGCCAGGCGGATGCGGGTGGACAGCACCACGTCGCTGTTGGGCCCGTCGGAGTGCAGCCAGCCGAGGCCGGCCTCGGGGTCGCCGGGAAGGAGCGGTTCAGACATTCAGAAAAAGTGCTAAGTGCTGGGTGCTAAGTGCTAAGTGCTGAATTGTGTCACAGCACCAGCCTGCACATCACCGATGCCATCATCCGAGGCCAGCCGCGCTGCATCCTCGGCAAATCGTCGATCAGCCAGAAAGACGTCATCCTGAGGCCGGCCGCGACTGATTCTCGGCCTTCGGATCACTCGGCAGGCCGAAGGATCTATACTCGGCCTCACCCAATCGTCGCCGAAGCGCCTCGCGTCACCAGCCCTCCATCCAGACGTCGGCCCCGCTAACTACGTCATCAGGAAATCCCCGCCTCGCCTTCCGCGCGATCCCGACGCTCGATATCCAGCCGATGCACTTCAGCCGACATACCACGCCAGACCCGGAAAGACGTCATCCTGAGGCCGGCCGCGACTGCTTCTCGGCCTTCGGATCACTCAGCAGGCCGAAGGATCTATACTCAGCCTCGCCATATCGTTGCCGGAGCGCCCCGCGTCACCAGCCCTCCATCCAGACGTCGGCCCCGCTAACTACGTCATCAGGAAGTCTCCGCCTCGCCTTCCGCGCGAACCCGACGCTAGACATCCAGCCGATGCGCCTCAGCCGACGTGACCACGCCAGACCCGAACCTGCACGGTTCCTGATGACGCAGTTGACAGCCTCTCCGTCGCCCAGGTGCCTGACGGAACCCGAAGGTCCCTCCTCAAAAAATTTCGAAGGGCTGCAGTGCACCCAACACCGCAGTGCTCGATGCGAGCCCCACCGCAACCGCGAGATGCAGCCGAACCGCCCGTCACTTAGCACTTAGCACTTAGCACTTAGCACTTAGCACTTAGCACTTAGCACTTAGCACTTAGCACTTAGCACTTAGCACTTAGCACTCGCCGTTCAAACCTGCGTCTCCAGCCGCCGGATCTGGTCGCGCAGCGCCGCCGCGCGCTCGAAGTCCTCTTCATCGACCGCGCGCTGCAGCGAGCGGCGCAGCGACGTCACCCGCGCGGTGCGGTCCACCGCGGTGGGGTCGGCGGGGAGGTAGACCTTGCCCACGTGCTGCGTGCCGCCGTGCAGCTTGCGCAGCAGCCCCTTCAGCGAGGGCTCGAACACCGCCCAGCAGCGGGCGCACCCCAGCCGCCCGGTGCGCTTGAAGTCGGCCAGGGAGAGGCCGCACGCCGGGCAGGTGCCCGCGGTGGTCACCGTCTCGCCGGCGACCGCCTTCCCCATCTGCGCCAGGAAGTCGGCCAGCGGCGCGGTCGCGCCGGCGCCGGGATCCAGGCCGAGCGCGGCCGCGCACGCCTCGCACAGGTGGCGCGTGGTGGTCTCGTTGTTCTGGATCTGCGTGAAGTGGATCGCCGCCTCGGCGTTGCCGCAGCGGTCGCACGGCGTCGACATCTCGTCTCCCTTCTATTCCAGCAGCCCCGCGTCGTCCGCGTGCCCCGCGGCGACCAGGTGCCCGGCGTGCAGCCTCAGCACGCGCCCCGCGCGGGCGGCCAGCGCCAGGTCGTGCGTGACCAGCACCAGCGCCGCCCCCTCGTCGCGGCAGACGCGGAAGAACTCCTCGTGCAACCCCTCGGCCGTCTCGGGGTCCAGGTTCCCCGACGGCTCGTCCGCCAGCAGCACCAGCGGCCGGTTGGCCAGCGCCCGCGCCACCGCCACCCGCTGCTGCTCGCCGCCCGAGAGCTGCGCCGGCTTGTGCGTGGCGCGCCCCTCCAGTCCCATCCCCGCCAGCAGCTCGCGGGCGCGGTCGCGGGCCTCGCGCGCGCCGGCGCCGCGGATCAGCTGCGGCATCATCACGTTCTCCAGCGCCGTGAACTCGCGCAGCAGGTGGTGGAACTGGAAGACGAAGCCGATCATCGTGCTTCGTACCCTCCCCAGCTCCTCCTCGTTCAGCCGGTGCAGCGCGCGCCCGCCGACGTACACCTCGCCCGCGTTCGGCACGTCCAGCCCGCCCAGCACCTGCAGCAGCGTGCTCTTCCCCGAGCCGCTGCGGCCGATCACCGACACCGAGTCGCCGCGCGCGATCTCCAGGTCCACCCCGTCCAGCACGCTCAGCGTGCTCCCGTCGCCGCCCACGTAGTGCTTGCGCACGCCGCGCGCCGAGAGCGCCGCCTCCCCCGCCGGTCGCTCGTGGGTCGCCGCCCAGCGCGCCGGCACCGCGTCGATCGCGGCGGCGGGCGTCTCGACTGGCGGGAGCGGCGGCTCCGGGAGCGGGGCGGGGCTACTCATGGCGGATCGCCTCCACCGGGGTGAGCCGCGCCGCCTGCAGCGCCGGATAGATGGTCGCCACGAAGGAGATCAGGATCGTCGCCACCAGGATGGTCACCACGTCCGCGGGATCGCTGCGCACCGGGAGGTGGCTCACGAAGTAGATGTCGCCCGGGATCTTGATCAGCTCGTAGCGGTCGATCAGGAAGTTCAGCAGCAGCCCGCCCGTGCCGCCGATCAGCGAGCCCACCAGCCCGATCACCAAGCCCTGGATCATGAAGATGCGCAGCACCCGGCGCGACCCCAGCCCCATCGACTTGAGGATGCCGATCTCGCGCGTCTTGTCCGTCACCACCATCACCAGGGTGGAGACGATGTTGAAGCAGGCGACCAGGACGATGAGGAGGAGGATGAGCTCCATCGCCAGCTTCTCCAGCTTCAGCGCCGAGAAGAGCGCGGCGTTCATCGTCTTCCAGTCGTCGGTGCGGAAGGGGATCCCCAGCCGGTCGACGATGCGGCGCGCCACCTCGGTGGCCTTCAGCGGGTCGGGGACGCGCACCTCGATCCCGCTCACCGCCTTCCCCATCCCGGTGAGCTCCTGCGCCGCGGGGATGGTGGTGTACATGAACTTGTTGTCGTACTCGTACATCCCCGTGCGGAAGGTCCCCGTCACCTCGAACTGCCGCATGGTCGGCATCAGCCCGCCCACGGGCGAGACCTTGGCGTTCTGGAACGAGATCACCACCAGCGTGTCGCCCGGGAGCACGCTCGCCCGCGTGGCCAGCGACTCGCCCACCACCAGCGCGGGGAGGCCGGAGCGGGTGTGCGCCGGGAGCATGTCGTGCGCGCGCAGCGTGGCGGCGATGTCGGTGACCGGCGTCCCGGGGATGTAGGGGTCCACCCCGCGCAGGATGGCGCCCTCGGAGTAGTTCGCGCGGTTGGTGATCCCCACCTCGGTGTGGATGAACGGCGCCGCGGCGCGCACCCCGGGAACCTGCTTCACCCGGCCGAGCGTGTTCTCCCAGCCGTCCATGCGCATGCTCTCGCCGTAGGTCATCACCCAGATGTGCGGGTTAACCCCCAGGATCTTCTCGCGCAGGTCCTGCTGCAGCCCCGTCATCACCGCGGTGACCACGATCAGCGCCATCACCCCCACCGACACCCCGCCGATGGCGATCAGGGTGATGAGCGAGAGGAAGCGCGTCCCCCGCCGCGACGCCAGGTAGCGCCGGCCGATGAACCACTCGAGGTTCACGACGGCACCACGGGGGACAGGGGACAAGAGGGGAGAGGGGACAGCCCGCCACGACGGATTCGCATGGCAGGCTGTAACCTGATCCGGCCGCACTGTTCCCGGCCGGCGATTACGCGACGGTTACGGCGGATGGAAGATGAAGCCGAGACCCCGGCGCCTCCGCCCTTCCGAACCCGGCGGCGCGACGGCTGAGCTCGCACGACCGACCGCAGGCCGCGCCGGTGCCCCAGCCCCCCGCCCGGTACGGGAGGGGGTTTGCGCTCCAAGGCGCAGGGGGAGGGCGCCGCGGCCGCGGACACGCGCCTTACCTGTCTCCTGCCGTTCACCGCTCCTCCGGCCGCAGCGTGGGGAACAGGATCACGTCGCGGACGGACGGCTGCTCCGCCAGGATCCTGCAGAGGCGGTCGATCCCCATCCCGAAGCCGCCGGTGGGGGGCATCCCGTACTCCAGCGCGCGCAGGAAGTCCTCGTCGAGCTGCTGGGCCTCGTCGTCGCCGGCGGCGCGCAGGCGCGCCTGCGACTCGAAGCGCTCCCGCTGGTCGATCGGGTCGTTCAGCTCGCTGTAGGCGTTGCACAGCTCCTTCCCCGCGACGATCAGCTCGAAGCGCTCCGTCAGCTCGGGGTTGCCGCGCTTGGGCTTGGCCAGCGGGCTCATCTCCCGCGGGTAGTCGGTGATGAAGGTGGGCTGGATCAGCTTCGGCTCCACCAGCTCGCCGAACAGCTCGTCGATCAGCTTCCCCCGCCCCAGCTTCGCCGCCTCGTCGCGCGCGACGCCGAGGGCGACGACCTTCTCCCGCATCTCCTCGTCCGACAGCGCCTCCACGTCGATGCCGCCCACCTCGCGCAGCGACTCGTACATGGTGAGGCGGCGGAAGGGCCGGATGAAGTCGATCTCCTCGCCGGCGAAGCGCACCGGGCGGCCGCCCAGCGCCTCGGCGGCCACGTGGGCCAGCATCTCCTGGGTGAGCGCCATCACCGCCTCGTAGTCGAAATAGGCGGCGTAGAACTCCAGCATGGTGAACTCGGGGTTGTGCGAGCGGTCGATCCCCTCGTTGCGGAAGTCCTTGGCGATCTCGTACACCCGTTCCATCCCCCCCACGATCAGCCGCTTGAGGTACAGCTCGTCGGCGATGCGCAGGTAGAGCTGCATCCCCAGCGTGTTGTGCGTGGTGACGAACGGACGCGCCGCCGCGCCGCCGTAGACGGGCTGCAGCACCGGCGTCTCCACCTCGATGAAGCCGCGCTCGTCCAGGAAGCGGCGCAGCGCCGACACCACGCGCGCGCGCAGCACGAACACCTCGCGCACCTCGGGGTTCACCGCCAGGTCGGCGTAGCGCTGCCGGTAGCGCGCCTGCATGTCGGTGAAGCCGGAATGGACGCGCTTCTCCCCCGTCTCCGGGTCCGTCTCCTCCTTGCCGAACGGGAGCGGGCGCAGCGACTTGGCCAGCAGCTCGAACGCGCGCACGCGCAGCGACACCTCGCCGCTCTTCGTGCGGAAGAGGGTCCCCTCCGCCCCGATCCAGTCGCCCAGGTCGAGCAGGTCGAGCAGCCCGTAGGCGTCGCCCAGCTCGTTGACGCGGAAGTAGAGCTGGAGCTTGCCGGTGCGGTCGGCCAGGTGGGCGAAGGTGCTCTTCCCCATCGTCCGCCTGCTCACCAGCCGCCCGGCCACGTGGATCACCTCGTCCGGACCGTCGGCGGTGGAGTCGCCCTTCGCCGCCTCCCAGGTGGCATAGGCGCCGAGCGCGTCCACGGCCGCGTGCGTCGGCTGGTAGCGGTAGGCGAACGGCTCCACCCCGCGCGCGCGCAGCCGCTCCAGCTTCGCCACCCGGTCCGCGACCACCCGCTCGTCGCCGAGCCCCCCCGTCCCCTCGCGAGTCTCTTCCATCCCCGTCATCCGCTCGAAATCCAAACGATGCCCGTGTGATCCAACGATCCAACGAGGCGAGTAAACTCGCCGCTACAACGGCGCACAGTCCGCCTTCGCGGACATCTCGCGGCCGCACCCTGAACGCGCACCCGCAGCAGCCGTGACGCACGGATGGCGACGAGGGAGTCCGCGAAGGCGGACTTCGGGCCGTTGTTGCCGCGAATTTATTCGCCTGGGGGCTCCCAACCCGACCGCCCCCCTGCCCCCTGCCCCCTGTCCCCTGCCCCCTGTCCCCTGTCCCCTGTCCTACTGCGTCCGCTCGGCCCCGTACTGGCGCAGGTACGCCTGGATGAACGGGGTCACGTCGCCGTCCATCACCCGCTGGATGTCGGGGATCTTGAGCTCCGTGCGGTGGTCGTTCACCATCGTGTACGGCTGGAAGACGTACGAGCGGATCTGGCTGCCGAAGCCGATGTCGCTCTTGGTGCTCTCCAGCTTGGCCTTCTCCTTCTCCTGCTCCTCCAGCGCGCGCTGGTAGAGCGCCGCCTTCAGCATCTTCATCGCCGTCGCGCGGTTCTTGTGCTGGCTGCGCTCCTGCTGGCAGGCCACCACGATCCCCGTGGGCAGGTGCCGCAGCCGCACCGCGCTCGACGTCTTGTTGACGTGCTGCCCCCCCGCCCCCGAGGCGCGGTAGACGTCCATCTCGATGTCTTCGTCCCGGATCTCGATCTCGATGGTGTCGTCGACCACCGGGTAGACGAAGACCGAGGCGAACGAGGTGTGCCGCCGCGCCGCGCTGTCGAAGGGGGAGATGCGCACCATGCGGTGCACGCCGCGCTCCGCCTTCAGGTAGCCGTAGGCGTACTGGCCGCGGATCTCCAGCGTGGCATCCTTGATCCCCGCCTCCTCGCCCTCCTGCAGGTCGAGCAGCTCCACCTCGAAGCCGTTGCGCTCGGCCCAGCGCTGGTACATGCGCAGGAGCATCTCGGCCCAGTCCTGGCTCTCGGTGCCCCCCGCGCCGGGGTGGATGGTCACCAGCGCGTCGCGCCCGTCGTCGGGGCCCTGGAGCATGTTGCGCAGCTCCAGGTCCTCCAGCTGCGGGCCGATCTGCTCCACCTCGGCGGAGACCTCCTGGAGCATGGCCTCGTCTTCCTCGGCCTCCAGCAGGTCCAGCATCTCGGAGAGCGAGGTCACGCGGCCATCCAGCTGCAGCCAGGGCTCGGTCCACCCCTTGATGCGGTTGGCTTCGTCGATCACCTCGCGGGCGGCGTTCTGGTCGTTCCAGAAGCCGGGGTCGGCCATGCGGGCTTCGAGCTGGCTCAGCCGTTCGCGCTTGCTGTCCCAGTCAAAGGAACCTCCTCAGCTCGGCGAGCCGGTTCCGGTACGTCTCGAGCCGCGAGCGCAGGTCTTCGATCATCTTGATATCGGTCCAGTGCAGTGTAGGCCATGCAACGACAAGGGCCGTCCGGCGGAGGACGGCCCCGTTTCATACCCCGCAAGAATACTACCGGATCGGGACGATGTACGACAGGGCCGCGGGTACCGGTCGCCGCGTCAGAAGACCTGCTGGCCCTTGGCCAGGATCTCGTTCAGCGCCTCGCGGAAGTACGGCGTCTGCTTCGCCATGTCGTTCCCCACCTGGGCCGTGTACTCCTCCCAGCTCTTCTTGATCTCCTCCTTGAACTCCGGGCGCAGCGTGCCGTCGGCCAGCGCCCGCTCGCGGCGTTCGGGGAAGTAGGTCACGATGTCGGAGATCAGCGCCCGCGCCAGCCGCCGCGCCTTCGCCGCCGGGTCCGACGCGCCGAAGGGCGACGGAGGCCGCGGCGCCGCCGGAGCGGGCGTCGGGGCGGCCGCGGGCGCCGCCTGTGCCGGCTGCGGAGCCGCGGTCGGAGCCGTCGGCGCGGGCGTCGGCGTGGCCGGAGCGGGCGTGGGCGTCGGAGTCGGCGCAGGGGCCGTCGCGGCCGGTGCGGGCGTCGCGGCGGCGGCAGCGGGCTGGGGCTGGGCGGCAGCGGACGGCGCGGACGCGTCGGCCGGGGGCGCGGGAACGTCGAAGACGGCGCGGCAGATGGAGCAGCGGGCGCGCACGCCCCCCGCGGGGACCTTGCGCGGGTCCACCCGGAAGACGGTCTTGCAGCTCGTGCACTGAACGTTCATGAACGGTCCGTGTGCTTCGGAGGTCGGTGCGGCGCTCGATCGTAACGGAGCGAGCAAGCTACGCGCCCCCCGCCTCCTGCGCCACCGCGGCGGGCGCGCCCGCCGGCTCCCCCGCGGCCGCCTGCTGCGCCCCGCCCGGCGATGCGCCCCCGCGCTCGGCCGAGGCGGCACGGGCGCCGGCGGGCGGCTCCCAGGGCTGGTCGGTGCGCCGGTCCACCACGTAGATGGAACCCACGAAGGTCTTGGCGTAGGCCTTCATCTCCGTGGCCAGCTCGCTGATCTGCGCGGTGTGCACGAAGCTGCGGTGCTCGTTGGTCACCACCCCGATCGAGAGCGTCATCAGCGGCACCTGGTACACCTCGCCGCGGCGGTCCTTCCCCACGAAGAAGCCCTGCGCCTGGTCCTCGGCCGAGTACTGCAGCGGGATCAGCTCGTTGAAGACGCCGATCACCTCCTCGCAGCAGGTGCGGAAGTCCGCCAGCGGGGCGTTGAAGATGAAGTCGTCGCCGCCGATGTGGCCCACGAACGCCGCCGGGCTGTACGCGCGCACCACCTCGCGCAGGATGCGGGAGAGGATCAGGATCACCCGGTCGCCGTGCACGTAGCCGTAGCGGTCGTTGAACTCCTTGAAGTGGTCGAGGTCGGCGTAGCACACCGCGAACTTCTCGCCGGAGCGCAGCCGCTCGGCGATGTCGCGCTCGATCTGCACCGTGCCGGGGAGGAGGGTGGTGGGGTGCACGCTCACGTCGCGCTCCGCCCGCGCCACCGCCAGCTTCAGCCGCAGCCAGAACTCGCGGCCGTCCAGGTCGCCGTTCAGCACCTCGTCGGCGCCCGCCTCCAGCGCGGCCGACACCACCTCGTCGCGGCGGCCGGGCGACTCCAGGTACATGATCACCGGCACCACCGAGGTGAACGCCTCGTGCTTCATGTGCCGGCAGAGCTCCAGCGCCGCGCCGGCGTCGCCCGAGGCGTCCACCACCAGCGCGGCCGGGTAGACGCGGCTCACCCGCACGGGGATCTCCTGCGCGTTGCGCACCTCCACCACGGGGTAGCCGGCGGCGGCCGCGAAGTCACACACCGCGCGGGGCGCGCCGCGGCCGTGCGGCGAATGGTGCAGGAGGACGCGCTGCGGCATCGGTCCGGTGGACGGGGAAAGAGGCGGTCGTGGCGGGTATGACAAAAAGCTATTCCGGGCGCAAACTCCTGTCAAACAAAACGATTCGCGCGCCCGGCCAACGTGCCGCTCAGGCCAGCGGCTTCGCCTCGTCGATCAGGAGGATGGGGATGTTCTCGCGCACCTCGTAGCGCAGCCGGCAGCGGGGGCACACCAGCGCCTCCGGCTCCGTCTCGTGCGTGAGGTCGCCCTTGCACTTGGGGCACACCAGCAGCTCCAGCAGCCACGTCTCCATCAGGTACGCTCCTCCCGGGGAAGGGTGAACCCCAGCCGCTGCAGCTCCAGCGGGTTCTTGCGCCACTTGGGCAGCACCTTCACCCACAGGTCCAGGTAGACGGGGGCGCCCACGAAGTCCTCCACCTTGGCGCGCGCCGCCTGCCCCAGCCGTTTGATGGCGGAGCCGCCGGAGCCGATCAGGATGGCCTTCTGCGTGGGCCGCTCCACGAAGATCACCGCGCGGATGTACACCGGCGACGCGCTCTCGCGGAACTCCTCCACCTTCACGGCCACGCTGTAGGGCACCTCCTTCTCGTACAGCTCGAAGATGCTCTCGCGCACCAGCTCGGCCACGAAGAAGCGCACCGGCTGCGAGCTGACGTCGTCTTCGGGATAGAGGAAGGGCGATTCGGGGAGGCGCTCCGCCACGGCCGCGCGCAGCGCCTCGGTCCCCTCCCCCGTCTCCGCCGACACCTCGAAGGGCTCCAGGCCCAGCCGCTCCCGCGCCCAGCCGCGCACCGCCGTCCGCTGCTCGGCCGTGGCCACGTCGATCTTGTTGGATACGATCATCAGCTTCGGCGCGCGCCGCACCAGCGCCAGCACGTCGTCGCGGAAGTCGGGGAGGCCGCGCGAGGCGTCGACCAGCAGGAGCACCACGTCGGCGTCGTCCATCACCTCGGTGGCCTCGTGCATCATGGCGCGGTGCAGGAGGTAGCGCGGGTCCACCAGCCCCGGGGTGTCGACGAACACCATCTGCACGCCGTCGCGGGTGTCGATCCCCAGCACCCGCTCGCGCGTGGTCTGGGCCAGGGGGGTGACGATGCTGAGCTTCTGCTCCACCAGGCAGTTCATCAGCGACGACTTCCCCACGTTGGGAAAGCCGACGAGCGCCACCATCCCTGCCCGGGTCCCCGTCCCTTCGTCGTTCGGCATCCGCGGAAAGCTACGCGGCTCAAGCAGAAAGTCAAAAGAATGTTTCACGCAGAGGCGCAGAGGAACGGAGAGAACGTCAACTGCGCTCTCTCGGTTCCTCTCTGCGTTCTCTGCGTGAAACATTCTGTAAAAGCTGGGAGACACGAAAAGACCCACGCCTCGACCAAAGTTGATCGAGGCGTGGGTCTTCAAAGATAGGCCGGCGGCGCCGTACTCTCCCACCGGGTGGCCCCGGCAGTACCATCCGCGCAGCGGGTTTTCACTTCCGAGTTCGGGATGGGATCGGGTGGATCCCCCGCGCCATAGCCACCGGCCATAAAGG
>Ga0207694_10001871_pt1 | contig 17457 bp, 13 predicted proteins | sample KBSC34metaG_FD_184353 | JGI IMG/M metagenome (GOLD analysis project Ga0207694, IMG submission 184353) | Corn rhizosphere microbial communities from Kellogg Biological Station, Michigan, USA - KBS C3-4 metaG (SPAdes) (version 2) | ecosystem: Host-associated > Plants > Roots > Rhizosphere > Soil... | reverse complement strand
CTGATGCTGGCCCCGGATGCGGCGCATGAGGCGTTCAGGATCACGCTGAAGCACGGGCTGGACCCGTGGGTCTATACGCTGACCGAATGGTATGTGCGGGACCTTGAGGCGCCGCATGTGGCCCGCGAGGCCTTCACCATTACCTTCCCGCCGCACGTGACCACGGATTTCGAGGCGGCGCTGAACAATTGCGGCAAGATCGTCGCCTGCGGTGACGATTACGACGCCGTCCGGGCCTGCAACGCGGAGCTGGATCAGGTTCTGGCGGGCAAAGCCTCGGCCACGCGCTCGCAGGCTTATTTCATCGACATCACCCATCCCCAATCCAACAAGGGCACGATGGTCGAGACGATGTCGCGGCTGCTCGGCATCCCGACCAGTGAGATCGCCTGCATCGGCGACATGGCCAACGACATACTGATGTTCGAAAAAGCGGGCCTCAGCATCGCCATGGGCAATGCCGCCGATGAGGTGAAGTCGAAGGCGAAGCTGTCGACCACAACCAATGAGGATGACGGCTTTGCCAAGGCCGTCGAACATTACCTGCTGGGCATGGAGAACTGATCACATGACCGAACGCAAGCTGATCGTACTCAATGATGGCGAGGGCGTAGCCCGCCATGTCGCCGACTGGATCGTGGATTCAGCGATCGCCAAGAAGGGCCGCTTCGCTCTTTCGCTGTCGGGCGGATCGACCCCCAAGCGGCTATACCAGATCCTGGCCGAGCCGGCCTATCAGTCACGCATGCCGTGGCAGAACGTCCACCTGTTCTGGGGCGACGAGCGCATGGTCCCGCGCGACAATGAGCTCAGCAATTACCGTATGACCGCCCAGGCGATGCTGGACCATGTGCCGATTCCGGCCGGCAATATCCACGGCATCAAGACCGAGGGGCTGACGGTCGAGGAATCCGCCAGGGATTACGAAGAGACGCTGAAATCCTTCTACGGGTCCGACCATCTGGACCCGAAGAAGCCGCTCTTCGACATCATGCTGCTGGGCATCGGCCCGGACGGCCACACCGCCTCTCTGTTCCCCGGCACGGCGGCGCTGAATGAGCGCAGCCGCTGGGTAACGACCGTCGTCGGCGCCAAGCCCGAGGACCGCGTCACCCTCACCTACCCCTGCCTCGCCAGCTCAGCCCATGTCGGCTCCCTGCTCGCTGGCGCGGACAAGCAGCCGATCCTGAAGCAGTTCATGGCCGAAGATCAGTCCCTGCCATCGGTCCATGTCGACCCGGTGGGCGAGCTGCTGGTGTTCACCGACAAGGCGGCGACTGGGAAGGCTTAACGCCCTTCCCCACCGTCATGGCCGGGCTTGACCCGGCCATCCACGCGCCTCCGTTTGCGCTTAAGTCCGGCATTTGCACCTGCGGGACCCCGTGGATGCCCGGATCAAGTCCGGGCATGACGATTTGTGGTGCTAATGGGCGGCGGCGATACCGCTTTCGCTCAACCGGGCACCCGTGGTGCATGACGAGCTGTGATGCTGATGTAAGGCGCCTCTACCGCCTAGCCGCAAACACCAGCCCAACCACCGGCACCCCGCCCTCCTGGCGCAGCACCGCATCGGACAGCTCGACCAGAACCAACCCCGCCGCACCCAACGCGGCGCGGACATGGTCCTCGCCATGCCGGTAGCGTCGCTTCGCGCTCAAAGCCTGCCCGCCCTCGATTCGCTTCTCGACCGTCCCGGCCAGCAACCCACCGGTCGTCAGTCGCGCCGCAACCCCACGGAAAATCGGCCCGAGATCGCCCAGATAGTTCAGCATGTCGACCGCGGCGATGATGTCCCAGGACTTTGCCTCACCGGCCAGGAACGCCTCGGCCTCGCCGACCGCGAGCGCATTGTAAATCCTCCGCCCTTCGGCCTTCGCGACCATCCCCGGCGACAGGTCCACACCGTCCATCGTGCGTGCGAACGGTTTCAGCGCCGCACCGGACAGGCCGGTGCCACAGCCGAGGTCGAGAACGCTGCCCTGCGCCGCACCGCAGCGCGCCAGCAAGGCGGCGACTTGGGCCGGGGCCTGGTATTTCAGCGTGCCGGTCAGATCGGCGTCGAACCGGTCTGCATACTGGTCGAACAGGGTGCGGATATAGGCGGGCGTCAGCGCCTCGGGCGCATCCAGCGCGGCGAGGCCGGCCTGCGCCTCGCCGTCATCGGGGTCGATGGACAGCGCCCGTTCGAACCATGACCGCGCCCGGCCCGTATCGCCCAGAACGGCCCAAAGCCGTCCGAGGCTCACCAGAACATCGGGCTGGTAGGGATCGACCCTGAGCGCCCGCTGATAGAGGTCCACGGCGCCGGGAAGATCGTGCGCCGCTTCCAGGGCCACCGCCAATGCGCACATCGCGCCGGAATCGCGCGGATCGAGCAGCAGCCGCTCGCGCAGCCGTTCGATCTGGCCGCCGGATGTTTCAGGCACGGGATTTTCCACTATAAACAACGTTCCCAAATGAATTACCGCCACGCCTACCATGCCGGCAATCACGGCGATGTCCTGAAGCACGCGACGCTCACCGCCGCGATCGGGCTGCTGCATGACAAGCCCGCCCCGCTCTTCCTGCTCGATACCCATGCCGGGATCGGGACCTATGACCTGACCGGCATCGAGGCGGGAAAGACCGGCGAATTCGAAGGCGGCATCGCCGCAGCGCTGGCCGCCGATGCGCCGGCCATTCAGCCTTACCTCGATATTGTCTGCCGTCTCAATCCCGGCGGCGCGCTAAACCGCTATCCCGGCTCACCCGCGATCATGGCGGCGCTGTCGCGACCCGGCGACCGGCTGGTCCTGTCCGAGCTGCATCCCGACGATGCCGAGGCGCTGCGCCGCTGGGCATACGGCAGGCAGGGCGTCGCCGTGCACCGGCGCGACGCCTATGAGGCGCTGAAGGCCTTCCTGCCGCCAAAGGAGAATCGCGGCCTGATCGTGGTCGATCCGCCCTATGAGGCCGTGGACGAATTCGAGCGCCTTGCCGCCGCGGTGGCCGCCGGCCATCGCCGCTGGGCCGGCGGGCGCTGGCTGATCTGGCATCCGGTTAAGGAACGTGCGCCGGTGTGGCGGCTGGAGGAGGCGCTGATCGCGGGCGGTGTCGGCAAGGTACTGTCGGCCGAGCTGCTGGTCCGCCCTGTGGACGGCGTATCGCTGGCCGGCAGCGGCCTGATCCTGGTCAATCCGCCGTACGGCCTGGAAGTGTGGCTGGCCGAAGCCTTGCCGCAGATGCAGGCGGCGCTGGCCCCCGAACATGGGAGCCATGCGCTGAGGTGGCTCGGCGGCACGTAACGGTGCTACCATAGTTCTTCCATGAGTTCCGAACACGTACAGCTCGACTATCCCCACGCCGAGCCGCCCGCCCATGACAGCTATATCGAAGTGGCACCCGGCGTGCGCTGGCTGCGCTTTCCCCTGCCCTTCGCGCTGAACCATATCAATCTCTATCTGCTGGATGACGGCGACGGCTGGGTGCTGGTCGATACCGGGATCAAGTCCGACATCTCCTACGATCTGTGGCGCAGGCATTTCGAGGTTGCGCTGGAGGGCCGGCCGATCGTCCGCGTCATCGGCACGCATTTCCACCCCGACCATATCGGCTGCGCCGAATTCCTGGTCGACCATTTCAAAGCCGAGTTCCTGACCGCGCGCGAGGAATGGCTGATGGCGACGATGCTTCAGTCCGAAACGTCCCGCGGCGCCGAGAAATTCTGGGCTGCCTTTTACCGCTCGGTCGGGCTGGACGACGAGATGCTGAAGGCAGTCGCCACGCGCGGCGAGAATTATTCCGAGCGCGTCGGCCACATGCCCCGGCCCTTCACCCGGCTGGTCGATGGCGACCAGATCCAGATCGGCGGGCGTACCTGGCATGTCATCATCGGCACCGGCCATTCGCCCGAGCTGATCACGCTCTATTCGCCCGACGACCACCTGTTCATCTCATCCGATCAGGTGCTGCCTGGCATCAGCCCGAATATCAGCGTCCACGCGCCCGAGCCGTTCGGCGACCCGCTGACCGAGTTCCTGGACAGCTGCGCCAAGCTGACGGCGCTGGACCCCATATCATATGTGCTGCCGATGCACGGGCGGCCCTTCTACGGCCTGCATGAGCGGCTTGAGGAGCTGGTGCGCCACCATGGCGAGCGGCTGGCGCTGACCGTCGAGGCCTGCCGCACGCCGATCACGGTGGTCGAGCTGCTGCCGATCATGTTCAAGCGCAAGCTCGATTTTCAGCAGACGCAATTCGCCATCGGCGAGGCGTTGGCGCACGTCAATCATCTCGTCGTCTTGGGCGACCTGGAGCGGATCGCCGAGCCGGGACAGCCGCTGCGCTATCAGTCCTCAACAAGCTGAAAATTGCGCGTATCGCTGAGCGCACCGATCGCGAAGGTCCGGAACGTCTTGGGTTCGTCGACCCGGAACATCTTGGCATGAACGGCGCCCGAGGCATCCGTATGCAGCGCAGCCACCTCCCACACGCCACCGGCCGGTCCCGCCTTCCGGTAGTGCTGTCCTTCAGCTATCTCACGCATTCTACGTGGCATATCGGAAGCTAATCACCTTTCGCGGTGCAGTACCAGAAGGACTGTAGAGCGATTAGACGTAACAAAGTGTAAAATTACAGTTACCGGAGCGCATCATGTCTCATGACCGCGATTTCGATTTCCGCAGCGACAATGTCGCCTGCGTCGCACCCGAGGTGCTGACGGCGCTGGCCGATGCCGCACGCGGCTCGGTCTCGTCCTATGGCGAGGACCCGATCACGCAGCGCGTCGAGGCCCGGCTGAAGGAGCTGTTCGATCACGAGCTGAGCCTGTTCACCGTCGCCACCGGCACGGCCGCAAACGCGCTGGCGCTGGCGCAGCTGACGCCGGGCTGGGGATCGGTGCTGTGCCACAAGGAAGCGCATATCGCCACCGACGAATGCGGCGCGCCGGAATTCTTCTCCAGCGGGGCGAAGCTGGCGCCACTGGACGGCGCGCACGGCAAGATCACCGCCGAGGCGGTGGCCGCCCACCTTGCCCGCGATACGCGCGGCGTCCACCACTCACAGCCGATGGCGATCAGCATCTCGCAATCAACCGAGGCCGGCACCTGCTACACGCCCGACGAAGTCGCCGCGATCGGCGCGGCCGGCGCCAGGCACGGGGTCAGGTTCCATATGGACGGCGCCCGCTTCGCCAATGCGCTGGCAAGCTTGCGCTGCAGCCCGGCCGAGGTGACCTGGCAGGCGGGCGTCGATGCGATGTCGTTCGGGGTCACCAAGAACGGCGCGATGGCGGCCGAGGCGATCATCTTCTTCGACACCGCCCTGGCAGAGGATTTCGGCTATCGCCGCAAGCGCGCCGGCCACCTCTTCTCCAAGGGCCGTTTCGCCGCCGCCCAGTTCGACGCCCAGCTGACCGGCGGTCTGTGGTTGAGGCTCGCGGCCCATGCCAATGCGATGGCGTCGCGCGTTGCCCAGGGGCTGGCCGCCATCCCGGGCGTTGCCCTGCTCCACCCCGTCGAGGCCAACGAGCTGTTCGTGCTGATGCCAGACGCGGTCATCGACGGGCTGGAGAAAGCCGGCTTCCTGTTCTACCGCTGGCCGACCGAGGAAGGCCCCTGCATCCGCCTGGTCACCGCGTTCGATACCGAACCCGCACATGCGGACGGTCTCGTCGCGGCGATCCGGGCGGCCGCTTGATAGGCCGAAGCAGTGTCATGCTGCCAGCTGTCGCTGTTCGCGCCGCCACGCTGCAGGCGAAGCCCCTGTGAATTTCCGGAAGAGACGGCAGAGGTGTGATTGATCGGCCAGGCCGCAGGCAAGCGCGACCTGGCTCAGGCTCTCCGACGTGCTCAGCATCAGAGCCTTCGCCCGCTCGATCCTCAGCCGGACGATGTAAGCGTGCGGCGTCTCGCCGAAGCTCTGCTTGAAAGCCCGGGAAAAGTGGGGCGCGCTCAGCGGAATGAGATCGGCGATCTCCTCGATCGGCAGCTTGTCATCGAGACCGTCCTCGATATATCGCCGGATCTTGTGGATTTGCCATGGCGCCAGGCCGCCCCATACCGGCGCCGGCCGGCATGCCTGCGATGTCTTGCTCGCGAGCAGCCTTGCCAGGCGCGTCGCATCTTCGGTTGCCCTGATAAGATCGAAGCGCAGCGCTTCCTGAATCGTGCCAAGAAGGCGGTCTATCTCAGCAATGCCGGTGTCCGGCTGCCGGCTTGGAAGACCGTCAAGGTCTTGCCGTCGAACAGGAACATCACAACTGGTGCGCATTGCAAACCCTCCGCACGATCCGGGACAAGCGCGACGTTAGCGATGGGCCATGCGCACCGCACGACAACATGGAGGGTGCCCCGGATAGTCATTTCGGGGGGGTCGGCTTCGGCGGGCGGGCGCGGCTGGGAAAGCGGGCCGTCCGGAGATAGCGGGCGGCGAGAGAGTGGTGCTTGTAGGCCAGGCGGGTTGGCAGGGTGAAGACGATCTCGGTGCCCTGCATCGGCGCGGTGCGGCAATGCAGTTGCCCCCTGAGCCGCTTGGCGCGCTCGAGCATGCCCTTCAGGCCCCAATGCCCCGCCTTATCCCGATCGCCGATCTCGAAGCCGCGGCCATCGTCCTTGCACGTCATGCTGAAAAGACGGTCGCCGTAGGTCAGTTCGAGATGGATTTCCGACGCCCTCGCGTGTCGGAAAGCATTCGTCAGGGCCTCGCGCGCCATGTCGAAAACCTCATCCGCGACATGGGACTGGAGCACGGCATCCGTGCCCGACCGGCTTACCCGGCAGCGGACCTTGTCGTCGATCATGAGGTCCTTGCCGACATTCTCGAGCGAAGCGACCAGCTCGGCATCGCTGAGATGTTCCGACCGCAGGCTGTTGAGGCGATTGCGGCCCTCGATAATGACTTTGTCGGCGCTTGAAAGGGCCCGTTCCAGCATCGCCCGCGATTCCTGGTCCGGCGACACTTTCTGGGCGGCCACATGAAAGGTGAGCAGCAATCCCTGGACGCCCTGCAGCAACGTATCGTGCAGGTCCTGGGCTATGCGGACGCGCTCGTCCGCCCGTGCCTCGGCGCGGGTCCTGATCGCGCCGGAAATGGCACGGATGCGTATCGCGTAGAGGAGCCACAATATCAACGCCGCCGCCAGGACGCAGAGCGCCAGGAACCAGCCCGTCTGATAAAAGCTCGGCGCCACCGTGAAGCGCGCGGACGATACGGGCTCGGTCCAGACCCCGTCGCCGTTCGAGGCGCTCACGCTGAAAGCGTAGGTTCCCGGGCCCAGGTGGGTATAGATGGCCTCCGTCCGATGCCCGGCATCCTGCCAGTTCTTGTCGAGCCCATCGAGCCTGTAGCGATAGATCACGGCGTCGGGGGCGGTGAGGTTCACGCCCAGATACTGGATATTCAATATCTGCGGTTCGGGATCCACCACGCCCGATCTCTTGAGCGGCGTGCCGTCGGCCGTGACTGAGCGTATCGAAACGATGGGCGGCCGGCCTTCGGACTTCAAATGCCCGGGATCGAGGTGAAGCACACCGCCCAGCGTTGCAAACCAGAGATTCCCCTGGGCATCCCGTCCGGCGGTCGACTTGCCGCCGAACAGCTTCGCCGGGCCAACGAAATCCCCCTCGGTCACGCGCTCAGACCTCAAAGGAATGCGAATGTCTTTCAGCGTCGCTGCGAGGTCGGCGGCGCGCACCCGGACCAGACCGCCGGCGGCGTTCAGCCACAAATCGCCGTTCGCAGATTCGGCAAGCCCGGCCACGCCGCGCGCGGCGGCCCTGTCCTGGAATGCCAGCATCTCGAACCGGTCGCCGCGCAGCGTGGCCACGCCATTGAGGCCTGCGGCGAACATTCCATGCGAGGTTTCAAGGATCGCATAAACCAATCCCAGTCCAGGGTCGCCCGACGAAAAAACCCGGCCTTCGCCCTCGACCGGCATACCGATGAGGCCGTCGCGATAGCCGGTCCATATGCGCCCACGCCGATCGACATACTCGATGCGCGGCAAGGTCCCGAGGGTTCCCTGCCGGTCGAGCCTGACCCAGTGCTCGTCCCCGTATTCCCACAGCCCGCTCAGCTGCGCGGGGTCCACGACATAGGCGAACAATGTGTTCTCGGGCGTGGCGACGAGTTGATATAGCCCGTATGGGGGCACCCCCGCGATCGGCGGCACCGGTGTGAATGTGTCGGCATGCACGCGCCATATGCCGGCATGATCCACAACCCAGACATCGCCGTCGGCGCCGCAGAAAATCGAATAGATATCGCCGGCATTCGGAAAGGATTTCGTGACGCCGCCGGACACCCGGTAGAGCTGGTTGGTGTCGCTGGCCACCCAAATGTCGCCCTGGCGTGTGGAGCAGACTTGCCAGTGGCCGTCCGGGTTCGCGACCGGAAAGGGCTTCAATCGGGCCGTTCGAAAGCGATCCAGCCCTTTCTTTCCGCCAACCCATATGTTGCCGTCGATATCCAGAAGCAGTCTGTCCACGTCGTCGGAGGACAGGCCGTCTGTATGCAGATATTTTTCAGGGGCCGCCTGCGCGCCGGTCTCGCCCGGATCACTCGCGGCGTCGGCCCTGAAGCTGCGCAGCCCATGATATGTCGCCGCCATGATCAGGGAGCCGCCGGGCGCATAGAGCAGGTCGAATGCCTCGTCGGGGGAATCCGGAAAGCTGCCGAGAAGCTTGCCGGCGCGGTCGACATGCTGGAGGCGCCCGCGATCGATATCGGTCTTCACGTCCGCGACCCACACGCTGCCGTCGGGTTCCTCGGTGAAGGCGAACGGCCAGTCCACCTGCACATCCGTGGGGAAATATTCGGACCGGTCGAGCAGCCGCCGATACAGGCGCCCGCCCTGCCCCAGCCAGAGCGTGTTCGACCTGTCGATATATATTTTATAGATTTGCCCTCCTTTGCTGCCGCGCGGCGTGGCCTCGAGATGCCAGGCGCCATCCTTGCCGAACCGCAGAACATCCAGCTGCCCGGAAAGAGCCCAGACGCCGCCGTCCGCCGACTGTTGGAGGTCTTCCACGGCGTAGATCTTGTCGCCGTCCGCAGTCTCGAAAATCGTCACATGTCCGTGATCGATACGGGCGATGCGCCCCGCATCGAAGCCAACCCAGATTGCGCCGTCGCGCGGGGTCAGGAGCGAACGGACGACGCCCGCGGGCAGGTCAGGCTCGCCGGGCGGAGACTGGAACTGGTGAAAGGCCAAGCCGTCGAAGCTGTAGAGCCCCCCTTCGGTTCCGATCCAGAGCACGCCGTCGGGTCCCTGGGACAGCGCCCTGACACCCTGGGGCGCGCCGTCGCGGGCGGTCCACATCGTGTGGTCCATTTCGGACAAAAGCGGCGGTTTTTGCGCCGATGCGGCTTGTGCGAGAGTGAACAGGAGAGCGAGCGCCGCCAGAAACAGCTTGGCGCCGGCGGTGCATCTGCCAGGATGAAGTCCTGTGAGCCTGCTCATAACTGCTTAATAGGCCTGAGATCTGCCTCGGAACAGCCCGCAGGTGTGGGTAATCCATAGCTCGAAAGAGGGGGGTGACTTCGGGGCATGAGGCTGCAACTCTTGCAAAAAACATCGGTCGCTATCGCCGCGGGCCCCTCGCCGGCGGCGTGACAAACCAGAGTACTTTCATGCCGGGCGACGAGAAACCCATCCGCATCCTGACTGTCGACGATCACCCCGCGCTGCGCGAAGGATTGACGACCATGATCGGCAGCCAATCCGACATGGTGGTTGTCGGGGAGGCGGAATCCGGAGAACAGGCGATCGCGCTGTTCGCATCGCACCGGCCGGACATCACCCTGATGGATCTGCGCCTGCCCGACATGAACGGCATCGACGCAATCCGGACGATCCGCGCGGACCATCCGCAGGCGCGCATCATCGTACTGACGACCTATCTGGGCGACGTGCAGGCGCTGCGCGCGTTGAAGGCTGGCGCCATGGGCTATCTGATGAAGGCTACGCTTCGGCGCGATCTTCTGGATACGATCCGCGCCGTTCATGCGGGGCAGCGCCGGCTTCAGCCCGAGGTCGCCTCGGAACTGGCTCAGCACGCGACCGACGACACCCTGACGGAAAGAGAGCTCGAGGTCCTGCAGCAGGTCGCCGCGGGCTGCTCCAACAAGATCGTGGCTGAGCATCTCGGCATTGCCGAGGATACGGTGAAAGGCCATGTGCGCAGCATCTTGTCCAAGCTCGATGCGCGCGATCGAACCCATGCCGTGACGATCGCCCTGAAGCGAGGCTATCTGGAGCTCTAGACTGGGTCGCGCCCGCGTCCCAGGTCCGGATCGGCCAGCCCGGCGAACGCGATCAGCTTGCGGCTTTCCTGCGCGTTCTGCCCGAATTTCGCCGCCTTCGTAGGCGAGAGTGAGCCAATCCGTCCACGGCGCCCGCACGTAAAGAGGGGGAAGCCTGGACCGGCTATCGTAACAGAGGCCCACCTACAGGGCTTTACGTGATCGGAGGGAGAAGAATGAAGTCGGCTGTTTTGTTTTCCGCCCTTGCCGTCGCTACCGTGACGCTGGCCGCCGCGCCGAGCCAGGCGGGCGTCGGCATCGTCGTCGGCATCGCGCCGCCGGCGATCGTGGCTGAATCCGTGCCGGTGGTCCCGGTCCCCGGCTATGTCTGGAATCCCGGCTATTGGCGCTGGAACGGCGTGCGCTATGTCTGGGTCGGCGGCCGCTATGTCGCCCCGCCCTATGCCGGCGCCATCTGGGTCCCCGGACGCTGGGTCGTCCGCGGCGGCGGCTATGTGTGGTTCGGGGGCCATTGGCGCCGCTGAGTTAAAGCGGCCGTCGAGCCGGTCCGGCAGCGTATAACATGCGTTGCCGGGACCGGTTCCCGGGCCTAGACTGACCCCCAAGCCGTCGTATCGGCAGGCGAATCCGTCGCCGGACTTGGGGAAAATCATGCGCTTCAAAGCAATCCGTCAGACCGCCCTGGCTCTTGCCCTCGCGACCTCTTGCATCAGCGGTATCGCCGCGGCGCAGAATCAGTATTCCAGCATCGTGGTCTTCGGCGACAGCCTGTCAGACCCGGGCAATATTCCCAAATTCTTCGGCATCAACTATCCGCCGCCGCCCTATTTCGAGAACCAGTTCAGCGACGGGCCGATCTACGCCAAATACCTGGACGGGCTGTTCGGCATCGGGACGCCGCTGCAGGATTTTGCGATCGGCGGCGCCGGGACCGGCTCCAACAATATCGGCGGGTTGGGGGGCAACCCGTCCATCGGGCTGCCGAATGCCGGCATGAACGGCGAGATCTCCTATTATCTATCGACCAACCCGACGCCCGACGCGCATTCGCTGTTCATCGTCTGGGGCGGCGCCAACGACTATTTCAGCGTTCTGAACAACTTCAAGGGCGGCGGCCCGACCGGCGCGGCGCTGAAAGCCTTTGCGACCGGCCCCGAGGGCCCGGTGACGACGACGGTGGGCGGCCTGGTGGCCGACATCACGCGCCTGGCGCAGATCGGCGTGAAGAATTTCGTCGTGCCCAACCTGCCGAATCTCGGCGTGACGCCGGCCTATCTGGGCGACCCGAAGGCTTCCGGCCAGGCCACGCTGGTCACCAACCTGCACAACAAGGAGCTGGCCGCCGCCATGGGCGCCCTGCAGCAGCAGCTGCACGTCAATATCACCATCGTGGACATCAGCGCGGTGTTCAAAGGCGTGCTGGCCAATCCGGCGCAGTTCGGCCTCAGCAACACCACCCAGGAATGCATCCAGAACCCGACCTGTGTCGCCCAACACGGAAACTATCTGTTCTGGGACGACGTGCATCCAACCGGCCAGGTGCAGGCCGAGCTGTCGGAGGTGTTCCTGTCTTCGCTGGACGGGCCGACGACGGTGGGGGCGGAGCTCGACCTCGACAAGGTCACCCAGCAGAACCTGTTCGACCATGTCTCGGCCCGCACCGCGGCGCTGCGGCTCGGCGCGTCGGGCCTGTCGGTCAATAATGTCGGCGGCGTCTCGGCAACGATCGGCGGCGACGGGGATCATCAGCTGGCCGGCTTCATCACCGACAGCTATGGCTGGGGTTCGCGCGATGCGCGGGGCAACGTGGACGGCTTCGACTACGACACCAACATGATCTCGGCCGGGCTCGACTATCGCCTCAACGACTGGACGGCGGTCGGCGCGCTGTTCGGCTACAGCAGCACCAACAATACGCTGGGCGCCGGCCTGGGCAGCCAGTCCTTCGACAGCTATCAGCTCGCGGTCTACGCCACCGCCTATGCCGACGGCTGGTACGGATCGGTGGCCGGCACCTATGCCTATCAGGACTGGGGCAAGATCGACCGCAACGTCTTCATCGGCAATCAGGTCGCCCGCGCCACCACCGACGGCCATGTCTTCGGCGGCAAGCTGGAGGGCGGCTATGTAGTCCAGCACGGCCAGTGGACCTTCGGCCCGGCGGTCGAGCTGCGCGCCGCCGACTATCACATCGGCGGCTATACCGAGCGCGGCACGTACGGCCTGAACCAGGAGGTCGACAGCCAGCGCGCCGATTCCATCGTCGGCCAGGTCGGGTTCCAGGCCGCGCTCTCGACGATGGTCGGCGACTATGCGGTGACGCCGCAGGTCCGCGTTGGCTACGATCATGAGTTCCACAACACGACCCGCGCGATCGTCACCCGCATCGCCAGCCAGGCGACCACCTCCGTCACCACCGACTTGGCGCCGGAGGGCAGCAACTACGCCCGCGTCGGCGCCGGCGTGGACGTGAAGCTGAACAGCAGCTTCTCCGCCCTGGTCGATTTCGACGGCACCGTCGGCCGCGACGGCGGCGAGGACTACAGCGTGCTGGCGCGGCTGAAGGGGAGCTTCTGAGGGCCGGAATATCCTATCGGGCGCTTTATGGAGCGAAAGTTTTCACGTATCGGAGCCTACGTATTGGCGCTCGTGTCCGTCTTCTGCGCGGACCGGACTCTCGGACAGGATTGTCCTCAGAGGAAGACGGATGGACCGGGCATCGTCTCGCGTGTTCGGACGCTGGAAGGTCGACTGGTCTTCCATGACGATGTCCGGCAGTGGTTTGAGTTGGAACTCTACAAGCCTCAGTGCGGCGAGAAGTCCGTCCAGTTGATGCGAACAGAGAAAAACACCGCTCCATTGGAAATTTTTAGAAACTGCCGCGTCAAGTCCAGCGGCATTATCGCCTTCTCCGACACCGGATATTACTCACTCGGTGTTTTCCAAGACGTGGAAAGTATCGCGCCCGTTGGGACTTGTCCGCGCCAACCACCGTTTCCCGACTATTCGAAGGCAAAGCCGGACAGGAGCGTTCGTGCTTATCGCGTGGAAATGCACGTCATCTACACATCTGGGGATCACCCGGTCGCCTTCCGTGTGTACAGCGCAGGCAAGGAGTTGCGGCCGTGGCAAGCTTACGCGAGCTACTGGATGACCGGCGGTTTCGTGCTTTATGGGGAGTGCGCCAAGGGCTTTGTCATCGACGAGGTATTTGGGACACCCGAGGCCATGTTGGGACATTTCGGCGATCCGGGGACACCGACCGACATGGCCGCATTCGACCCCGAGGGCGCGGCGGCGTCCGGCAAGTCGGACCTTCATTTGGGATATACCTGCATCCGCGACCCTGATCCGAACGCCGAATCCAAACGCGAATAAGAGACGTCCACCTGACCTGGGGGGAACCAGCCCATGCGTGCCGCCGTCATGCACCGCTTCCACGATCCGCTGCAGGTCGAGGAGGTCGCCGTCGATGAGCCCCGCGCCGGCGAGGTGCTGGTCAGGATCGCGGCCTCCGGCGTCTGCGGGTCGGACGTCCACGCCTGGCATGGCCGCTCCAACGTCACCAAAACCTTCCCGATCGTACTGGGCCATGAGGGCGCCGGTGTGATCGAGGCGGTCGGCCCGGGTGTCACCACCCTCGCCAAGGGCGATCATGTCGTCATCGCCATGTTCGGCCCGTGCGGCCATTGCGACTATTGCGGCACCGGCCAGCCGGAATATTGCGACGGGCCGTCGCGGCGCAGCATGTATGGCGAGATGCCGGACGGTAGCACCCGCCTGTCGCAGGACGGCAAGCCGGTCTACCCTTACGTCGGCGTCGGCTCGTTCGGCGAATATGCCGTGGTGCGCGCGGAAATGGTGGTGAAGGTCAGTCCCGACCTGCCGCTGGACATGCTCTGCATCACCGCCTGCGGCGTCACCACCGGGCTGGGCGCCGTATTCAACGTCGCCAAGGTCACGCCCGGCAGCTCGGTGCTGGTCGTCGGCTGTGGCGGCGTGGGGCTCAATGTCGTGCAGGGCGCGCGGATCGCAGGTGCGTCGAAGGTGATCGCGGTCGATACCAACCCGGCCAAGCTGGACCTCGCGTCCGATTTCGGTGCTTCGCATTGCCTGAGGGCCACCGAGGACCCGGCGGAATTGGACGCCGCCGTGCGCAGGATCGCGCCCAAGGGGGTGAATTATGCCTTCGACGTCGTCGGCAGCCCGGCGCTGATCCGCCAGCTTCTCGGCCTGACCGCGATGGGCGGCACGACGGTCGCGGTCGGTGTGGTGCCCTGGGGCACCGAGATCGGCGGCCCCGCCGGCCTGTTCCTGTTCGGAGAGCGCAAGCTGACCGGCGTCATGGGCGGCAGCAACCGCCCGGTCCGCGAGATCCGCCGCATCGTCGACCTCTACCAGCAGGGCCGTCTGAAGCTGGACGAACTTGTCGGCAAGACGCAAAGGCTCGACGAGATCGGCACCGCCATCGAGGATGCGGTGGGCGGTGACTGGGCGCGGACTGTGATCCGGATCGACGAGCGCCTGCTCTAGACCAGCTCTGACTGCAGCGCCCTCAGCCAGGCGCTGAGCGCGCCTGACGTGGAATCCAGCGCGCCGGCCAGTTCCGGCAGCAGGCGCCGCGCCGTCTCTTCATCGCCGCTCTTGCAGGCGACCTCGACGGAGCGGGCCAGTTCCGAGACCTGGGACGCCCCGACATTGCCGGATGTACCGATCAGCGCATGGGCGTCGCCGACGATCGCCTTCAGGTCGCTGGCCGCGGTCATGCGGTTCATGCGCTCCTCGGCCTCGCCCAGATACATTTCAAGGAAGTCCTTGACCTCGGCCGGTTCCATGACCGCGGTCAGCGTCTCCAGGCAACTGCAATCGATCCCGGCGGCGGTCAGCGTGCTGTCCAGGTCGACCGATCCGGTGGCGGCCGGTTCGCCGACGGCCGCAACCCCGTCCGCCTCATCGAGATAGCGCGCCAGCTCGAGCAGTTTCGACAGCAGCACGGTCTGGTCCACCGGCTTGGAGACATAGTCGTTCATGCCGGCGGCGATATATTCCTCGCGCGCGCCGGCCAGCGCATGGGCGGTCAGCGCGATGATCGGGACGCCGGCCTTGGGGCCGGCCATCGCCCGGATCTGGCGCGTCGCCTGGATGCCGTCCAGCTCCGGCATCTGGATATCCATCAGGATGACGTCGAAATCCTCGCGCCTCAGCGCGTCGACCGCCTGGTGCCCGTTCTCTGCGATCCGCACCGTATGGCCGCCCTTCGCCAGCAGAGCAGTGGCGAATTTCTGGTTGATCTTGTTGTCTTCGGCCAGCAGGACGCGCAGCGACCGGGTCTTGCCCGGGACGGCCGCTGGAGCCGGCGCGGCCGGCTTGGCCGGTGCCGCCTTGCGCGTGGCCGGACTGGTCGGCGCCGCGTAGAGCGTCGCCAGGCAGGCCAGCAGGTCGCGCTGGCGGATCGGCTTGTCCAGCACCGCGTCCAGCACCCGGCGCGTATTCTCGCTGCGCGCGTGCCGGCCGGCGGAGGAGATCAGCACCAGCTTGGTCTCATGCAGCTGCGGGATCGCGCGGATGCGTTCGGCCAGCGTTTCGCCGGAGAGGCCGGGCATCATCTGGTCGATGAAGACGATGTCGTGCGGGTTGCCCCGGTGCCAGGCGCGTTCGATCTCGGCCAGCGCGTCGAAGCCGTCGTTGCAGCACGCCACCTCCATGCCGAAGCCCTTCAGCTGGCGCGAGATGATCTCGAGATTCATCTCGATATCGTCGACCGCGAGGGCACGCACACCCTTGAGCTGGGCCGGCAGGTTCTCGCGCTCCACCAAGGGCGCGATGGCCGCGTCGAGGGGTAGCTCGAACCAGAAGCGCGAGCCGAAGCCTGGCCGGCTTTCCACGTCGATGACGCCGCCCATCAGCTCGACCAGCTGCTTGCAGATCGCCAGCCCCAGGCCCGTGCCGCCATAACGGCGGGTGATCGAATTGTCGGCCTGGGTGAATTTCTGGAACAGGCGGGAGCGGACATCCTCCGGCATGCCGATGCCGCTGTCCTTGATGTCGAAATGAATCCAGGTGACGCCGCCACCACCATCCGCGCGCGCGCCATGCTCGCGCGCTTGGGCGATCGATACTTCGACTGCCACGCCGCCCTTGTCGGTAAACTTGATGCCGTTGCCGACCAGGTTGAACAGGATCTGGCGCAGCCGCGCCGGGTCGCCGCGAAAGGCGCCGGCGGCTTCCGGATCGATGAACAAGCCGAGGTCGATATCCTTGGCATGAGCCTTCGAAGCCAGCAGCGTGACCGCGCTCTCGACCGTTTCCGCCAGGTCGAAATCGATACTCTCGATCTCGACCTTGCCGACCTCCAGCTTCGAGATGTCGAGGATGTCGTTGATGACGGTCAGCAGCGATTCGCCCGATTCCTGCACCGCCTCGGCATATTTGCGCTGGTCGGCGTCCAGCTCCGTGTCGAGCAGCAGGCCGTTCATGCCCAGGATGCCGTTCATCGGGGTGCGGATCTCGTGGCTCATATTGGCCAGGAACTCGCCCTTGGCGATGCTGGCCTGCTCGGCCGCTTCCTTGGCCTCGACCAGCTCACCCTCGGCCTGCTTGCGGTCGCGGATATCGCGCATCATGAAGGCGACACGATAGGCCCCGCCCTCGAAGCGCTGGACGATGGCGAAACAGGCCTCGATCCAGATCGGCGTGCCGTCGGCGTGATAGATCTGGTATTCGAGATGCTCGAGATTGTCCCGCGCCACGATCGCCCTGATCTGCGCGTTGACCTCGCGGGAGGGCTGATAGGCGCGCAACGCCGAGACCGGCTGCCCGACGACCGCCGCCGCCGTCAGGCCGGACAGCTGCTCGAAGGCCGGATTGACGTAGACGATCTTGCCGACCCTGTCCTCCGGACCCTCGTTCTCGATGATCAGGATCGCGTCGGTCGTCCGCACGATGACTGAGCGGAACAGCTCCTCCTGGTCCTCCATCATCTTGCGGCGGGTAATGTCCCGGATCACGCCCGGCCAGACGATCGTCCCGTCTTCCTCCTTGGTCGGCAGCGCCAGGAAGCGGAACCAGCGGACCTGGTCGCTGCCATCGCGGATCCGCATCTCGAAGGAGAGCGACTGCAGTTCGCGGATGGATTTCTCGATCGCGGCCCGGCGGGCCGCCCTCTCGGCCTGCGTCTGCTCCATGCGGCCCATCACCGCGGCAAGGTCGTTC
>Ga0207694_10001867_pt1 | contig 17515 bp, 12 predicted proteins | sample KBSC34metaG_FD_184353 | JGI IMG/M metagenome (GOLD analysis project Ga0207694, IMG submission 184353) | Corn rhizosphere microbial communities from Kellogg Biological Station, Michigan, USA - KBS C3-4 metaG (SPAdes) (version 2) | ecosystem: Host-associated > Plants > Roots > Rhizosphere > Soil... | reverse complement strand
CACGCACGACGACCACTTCTCTGCTTGCTTTCCATTTTGAACGTCAGGTGTTGGCCTCATGGGCGTCGCAGTTATCGTTTCAGTAGTAGTCATGACGCTCGTTGCGGCGGCAATTATCGGTGCGCGCCAGCTCATCGCCAAGGGCGAAGCCCAACGACATCAGCTCGGTCTGCTCGCGGCGATTTTCATCGTGCTGTGCTGCACCACTTTACTCGACGAGAATCACAACTATGTGACGACCTGGGACGCCAGCGTGATCAACTTGCTGCGACAAACGACCATGTTGTCGCTGATTGCTTTGGGTGCGACCGTTGTGATCATTGCTGGCGGCATCGACCTGTCCGCCGGTTCGGTGATGGTCTTTAGCGCGACGATCTGCGCCACGCTCATGGTCCTGATGGCCCCGGACGCAGTGGCTCAATCAAAACCATTAGGCACCTGGGTCATCGTCGTTTCGATTGCCGGAACCCTGATCGCCGGGCTGCTGGTGGGCAGTTTGCATGCCTGGATGATCACCGAAATTGGATTACCGCCGTTCGTTGCAACGCTGGGAACTCTCGTCGGTCTACGCAGCCTGAGCCGCGCGATCGTCGATAGCGTGACGCAGGCGATGCTCGGCGGGGCTCGATCCAAAATCAATATTGCGGACGAATCGTTCCGCGAATTGTCTGGAGCCACATCGGGTACTGTTTGGAATCTGACAATCCTCGTGGCGATCGTCGCGACCATCCTGTGGCTGTTGCTGAGCAAAACAGTCACCGGGCGCCATTTGTATGCACTGGGAGGCAACGAACAGGCGGCGCGGCTCAGTGGTATTCAGACCGATCGAATGAAGTGGCTGGCGTATTGCATCAGTGCGTTTCTGTCGTCAGTGGCTGGGATTCTGTCGGTCAGTCAGTTGAGCGGCGTCGACCCGCAAACACTGGCACGCGGCTATGAACTGAATGCCATCGCCGCGTCTGTCGTCGGGGGGTGCAGCCTGCAAGGCGGCCTGGGCACGATTCCCGGCACACTGTTGGGCGCGCTGTTCCTGCGCGTGGTCATCGACGGAGTCGCAAAAATCATCAACGCCGGTGCCGACATGTACGAAGGCTTGATCGTCGGCGTGCTGGTGGTATTTGCGGTGACATTTACCAAGACGTCGAGTGCAATGTCGTCGGCGCGGCGGAAGCTGTTCGCCGGACCACTGGGTTGGGTGACGATCATCAACCTGACGTTGCTGGCCGGTGTGATGATGGCGCTATTGGGCGCCAAACTGGTCAAGGATCGTGCCCAAATGGACGCCGCCTGGATGGCCGCCGTTGCGGCGAGTTCGGCACTCGCAATCCTATTGATCATTCGCTCGACCTGGTCCAACAACACAAAACAGCGCGCGGGCATGGTCTGGGCGGTGGCCACAATCGTGATCTCGACCGGACTGGATACCTCGTACCCTCGTCTGCAGCGCAGTGCGGCGGTTTCGCAAGTCACGAAACTCGGAGGTTCTGTGACACAAAACGACGACGGCGCAATGATCATCGATCTGGCCGGCACCGCGTGCAATGACACCGCTCTCAAACAATTGCTGCCGCGTTTGAAGTTCTTCAGTACGGTCGCGGATCTGCGGTTGAGCAAAACGCAGATCACTGACACTGGCCTCGATGCAATCGGCAAACAATTTGGTCCGACGAAATCGTTACAGCGATTGGACACAACCGACGCCGACGTCACGAGTCATGGCCTGAGCAAATTGAAACTGATCCTCGACAATGTCGAGATCAGGCCCTGACCACGCTTCGAAGATCGCTGATCAAAAGTGCGATCGCGTCGTGAACTGTAAGATCAGCCATCGGAGTCGTTCGGATCACGTGGGGCAGTCAACAACTTGCCGACGAATCTGGATGTTGGCAGGTTCCCCAGCATGTACGAATGGCGACCTTCGTGAATCCGGACCTTCGCCGTCGACGGCGTGCCGAAATCACCGTGTCGGCCTGATGGATGCAGGGTCACCGTGTGCTCGCCGACGGGTAGTTCATAGCGGAAAACTTGGATCGTATCCGGCAATAAGCCCCAGCAACGCGTGTCGGCGGTTTCACTTGCTTCCCAAGCCACTCCGGCGGCCATCACCGCCAGGCTTTGCAACGAATTCTTCTCGATGTCGGCCACTTCTTCCAGACCGTACAAGATTCCCTTCTTTACCACTCGCCGTGCCACGGCACGCGCGATGATTTGAGGATAAAGCGCCTGTTGCTGACGGACGGCCATTTCGCCAATGTCAACGATCGTCGCCGTGCGGCCAACCGCCTTTTGATCGATCTGAACCGAGACACTATCGGCCACGGGGACGAAATTGACGACCTGAGGAATCTTGACCGGCGCGAATGTCGGCGGGACGTTTCGATTGCTGAAGGCGTCGAACAAGCGATCTGCGATCAGCAATTCCACCTGGGTCACAGGTTCGCACACTTCCTCCTTGATTGGACCGCGTCCAACCAGAGCGAAGACATACAGTGCTCCATGCCCCGGATGCATCGGCACTTCATGCTCACAGCGTTCGATATCGATTTTCGCATCGCGGAAATCGGGTTCCCATTTGGCGACTTGAATGCGAGCTTTTGCCGCTTCGTGCAAAGTCAGTGGTGATTCTTCCGCCAGCATGCCGCGAATGTAGGGCCCAAGCGCGACCTGCTTATAGGCCAGCGTGACCTTCTCTTTGTCGTCGTCACACTTATCTTGAACGGTCTGAATGATCTGTTGTTGCTTGTCGACCATCTGCAGTGCGTAGGCGCCGGCATCGCCGCCTTCGGACATCAAGTTCGAGATCGACAACATCGCGCGGATCAGAACCTTTTCGTAGTCCTCACCGGCATAGGCGCGAGCGTTGTCGTCCGTCAGCATCGACCCGACGGCTTTGGCGGGGTCGAAGTCTTCCAGTTCTTCAAAGCGGTCACGCACCTTGCGCAGCAGTTGTTCCGCCTCTTTCGGGCGACCCGATGCGAGTTCGATGATTGCCTTGTCCAGCAGCAGAACGTCCTTTTCGCCCCGCTTCTTTTTCAGCAGTTTTTCAAGATGTTCATCGGCTTCGATCAGGTTGCCGTCGAAGAACGCCATGCGGATCGGTTGAACGCGGTCAAAGTGCGACGCACAACCGGTCAGCGGCAGGATCAACAGGCAGCACAATTTCCCGACGAATGACAACAACGTTCGAACCGATCGCGACCCGTCAGTCGAGACGGTTGCCCGTCGGGCGGTTGATTTGAGCACGGAAAGCTGAATCAGCATGGGATGAGAGGTCATGGTCGCCTCGGTCAACTCCGACGTCACTCGTAAAACTCAGGTCGAGCCGTAGTTGCGAAGGGCGCCCAGTTTCGACTTGTGATAGCCCTTGCGAATCTTGGCCGACTCTTCTTCAGACTTGCCGGTCTCCAGATTCACGATTTGCAACGTGAAGAGGTAATCAACCTGGGAGTCCTTTTTGTTGTTGCGCGTCGTGCCTGAATTGATCGTCGCGTACAGGACGTAGTCAATCGGCTCGTGCTCTTGTTCCATGACCTCGGCAAACCGACGACGTGCTTTCGGGGTGTACAACTCGTCGGCACGAATACCCGCCTGCTGCAACCCAGCCTTGATGGCGCGCACATTGACCAGTTCAAACGCTTCCGATTTATTGATGATGGTATTGATCTCTTGATAGATCAAATTTCCAAAATCACCGATCTCTTCCGCGCTTTGATTCTCAACTTGCAGGAAGCAGATCCGTTTTTTGCAGGGAACACCATCGTGTGAGGTCAACTGTACCGAGCCCATCTCGCGTTCGAGCAGTTGCGTGACGGAGGACTGGATTAACGGTTCCCATGTCTCGGCGCCGGCCTTGTGGCTGCCGACCATGTCTGTATCAGTTTCTTTCAACACGTGAGCGTATTGGTGACCGCGACATCCAACGCCGGCCGTCGCCGCGATGCCCGCGACCGACAGTGCCAGATCCTGCAAGAAACGCCGCCGATCCATGGCTCGCTCCGTTTGAATCTCTGATAGTGAAACCGCTCATCATGAGCGACTTCAATAGTGGACAGATCCGGGATCGTAGCTTCGCCACTGTGGGACCCGAATCCGTTCTAACAAACTTCGACCAGTCTGCTGCGTTTCTTCAGTCTCAACGGAAAAGCTTACGCAGTCGACGGAATGATAATTGTCGGCACGAAATGCGCACAGAGGGAAATTGCGGTCTGGCAATTTCGGCCGATTGACGGACCTTCTTGGCCACCGAAACGCGCGTCTAGCCAGGAGAAAAGCGCGAGCCGCAACTTGACTTAGCGTCGAGTCTTCGCAGCACTGGCCTTCTTCTTCGGTACTTTGGTTTTGCGAGGCGGCGATGCCATCGAGCCCGCGTCCCGCAGATGAATGGCTGCCTCGTGCAGGACATCGCAACTGCGATTCATGAAGTCGATAATCACCCGTAGCTCGTCCTCTGAATAGCGTGATGCCAGCAATTGCACACGCTGACTCAGGTCAGTAAACAACTCGCCAATTTCAGCCAATCGCTCCAGGACCGGATGCACGATCACCCGACGACGGTCGCTGGGATCGGGTTCGCGACGAACATAGCCGGCTTTTTCCAATCGATCCAGCACGGCCGTGATCGCGCCGGTCGTCAGCGACGTCAATTGAGCGAGTTCGCCCGCAGTCCGCGGTCCGTGTAATAACAAAAAGTCGACGCACTTGTGGTCTGTCAGATTCAGGCCCAATCGGTCGGCGACAGTCTGATGAAACATGATCGTCTGACAACTGAGCTGTCGCCCCGCTTGTTGAATGGGTGCCAGACTCTCGCCACAGCCCGCAGGTTTTCTTGACACAGTCGGCCTTCCGCTGATATTTTCTTGAAAATCAAGATACTTAATTATTGAGTAGCATTGCATCAGCTTAACGAACGCGGTCGAAGAATTCTCGCGGAGGCCTGAATTCAGGTGCGAGTTCTCAAATCCGAGCGAACGTGGAATCGCATTGCGTCAAAAGGACAGCAGCATGGATGAACAGTACGCGGAAAATCCTGGTGTCGGCAACCTGACTTCGACGAGCGAGAGGCCGGGAGGTTCAGCGACAGTTCCTGCTCAGCAGCGGCCGCCACTGCGATTGCTTGTACCGACATTGATCTTGATTGCCTACTGGGCGGTCACCGAAGCCAGTTACCAGTTAGAACTGGGCATGTTTTACCGGTTCGTCACGCGCATGATCGTGCTGCTGGTGTTACTGCTGTTTTTCCTGTTCTGGGGATTCACTCGTCGGCATTTCACTGTTGGTCAGCGGGGCCTGACTTTTCTGTTCATCATCGGCACGATGTCGATTGCCGGTCTGCTCGGTGACACTTCGACAGGCATTCCCGCAACCGCGATGGTCGGTACGCCGATTGTGCTGTCGTTATCCGTTGCCTGGTTGTGGTACGCCCGGTCGCGCGACTTTCGTGTGGAATTACTGGGTATCACCGCGGCGTCTGTCACGGTTTTCGGATTGATCGCGTTGATGCGTTGGGACGGACTGGACGGTCGCCAGCGGACCGAAATGAGCTGGCGATGGACGTTGAAACCCGAAGATCGATTTCGTCAAACAGGCACGACGCAATCAATGGTTCCTGCCGCCGATCAGCGACCTCAGCTTGAGGAGACTGCTTCCGACTGGGTCAGTTTTCGCGGTGGAGATCGCGAAGCCGTAGTTTGTGGCATCACCCCCTGCGATTGGACCGCGTCGCCACCCAAGGAACTTTGGCGCAGGCGTGTGGGGCCAGGTTGGTCGAGTGTTATTGCAGTGGGCGATCATCTGTTCACACAGGAACAGCGCGGTGATCGCGAAGCGGCAGTCTGTTACAACGCAAAAACCGGTGACGAAGTCTGGGTCCATTCCGGGGGGAGCACCGAACGATTCAACGACTCGCTCTCGGGTACCGGCCCAAGGGCAACTCCATCGTTTCGCGAGAACCGAATCTATACGTTCGGGGCCACAGGTCAATTGGAATGCCTGGATGCCACCACGGGTCAGCCGCATTGGTCGCAAGCCGCTTTCAAGCTAGCCGCAGCCGCCGTTCCGCAATGGGGATCGTCAACATCCCCCGCCATTATCGACGACCTGGTGGTCGTGTTCGCCGGCGGTAAAGGTGACAATAGCCTGTTGGCGTTCGATCGGCTGACAGGCCAGTTACGGTGGAAGACGGCAGGCGGTACGGTCAGCTACAGCACTCCTCAAGTCATGACACTGGGCGGTCAGCGCCAAATCGTGATGCATGATGACGCAGGACTAAATGGAATCCGCATCGAGGACGGAGTGCGTTTATGGCATCACCCCAGTCCCCACGCTGGCTCGTTTCAGCCAATGTTGCAGATGCACCTGGCATCAACAGACCAGTTCATCCTCAATTGGGATGCCGGTTTGCTGTGCTTGAAGACTCATCACGAAGGAGATGACTGGAAAATACAGGAACTTTGGAAGTCGAACAAAATGAAACCCTCATTCAACGACTTCGTCATCCATGGCGACCACATTTATGGTTTAGATGACGGGATTCTGGCGTGTGTGGACGTCGCCAAGGGACGCCGACTCTGGAAAGCCGGTCGTTATGGTTTCGGTCAATTATTAATGCTTCCGGATGCCAATGAACTGCTGATCCTCAGCGAGCGAGGCGAAGTCATTCGGGTTGCCGCCGATCCGCACGAACATCGAGAACTCGGCCAATTCAAAGCGATCGAAGGGAAAACCTGGAATCACCCGTCATTAGCCCATGGCCGACTGGTTGTCCGCAATCGTGAAGAAATGGCCTGCTTTGACCTGACACCAACGCTTGAACCCGAAAAAACCAAATGACGCGCTGACGTGCATGATCGCCGTTGAAAAGACGGTCCATTGGAGTTCGAAACGGATCCGATCTGAACGTCCTTCTGAAGCTTATATCGCTCTTATCAATACCGGTTCACCCTTTTCCAACGCGCGAGCGACCCACCGATTCTGCACCCAAGCCAATCGCGCATTCCGCCGACCCGCGCCCGGGTCACCCGTTTTCAACGCGCGAGCGACCCAGCGATTCTGAACCCGGGTCAATCGCGAACCCAGCCGACCCGCGGCCGGGTCAGACGCAGATTTGGGTTCAATTTCGGACCGAGATCCCACGCCGCTTCAATGCACCGATCGCGGCAACGAATCCCCCTAGCCCAAACAGCATGGCACTGGATGGTTCAGGGACCGAGTTCGAAACGCTAACATCCAGCGTCGACGTTCCCGTTCCATCACTGTAATTGGCACCAAAATTCGATCCGAAATTAAAGCTGGAACTGATTCGGTAGAAATCGTAGTTGCGCCCTGCGATCAACTTGCCAGTCACCGAGCTCGTGCCGTCAGCATTCGAGACGTAGATCTCGGCCACATTAATTCCGGTCGTCTGGTCGATCACGACCGTATCGGCGGACTGATTCACACCATTGCCAGAAAAGGTTTCCGTTTCCGTGCTCGTCATGACGAACGTCGAGTTTTGGTCGACTTGAAAGAAGAAGAGTCCCTTTCCCAGTGCTTCCGCGAGATCGCTGACATTACTGCCATCCGCGTACGAATGAGTTCTGATGGCGATATGATTGCCGGAAACCAGCACCTGTCCTGACCCGCCCACTGTGCCGGGGCCAACATCGATCGAGTGAAATGAGGTCCATCCGGTTTTATTGTGGGTAGAGGCTGAGTCCACCGCAGTAAAAGAAGATCGCCGTTTTGAAGTTGTTGCGGTTACGAAAGCCTCCAACGCGACGATTAATGGACATGATTTTGCTGTTCATTCCCTCGGCGACTCCATTGGTGATTCGATGAGTGCAGTAGCTGACCACATTGGCTAATCGCTCCTTAATTGATCTGGCGGCAGTCTTCATGGGTTCGAGTTTCGAGTGAATGACTCGTTTGTACCAGTCGTTGAAAAAGGTTGTCGCAGTGGCTGCGGAGTCCTGTCCCCAGAGGTCGCGAAGCATTTCCTTGAAGGCCCAGGCCTTTCCCGTCTTCAGGTGCAGGCCGAACGTCGCATCGAACACGGATTGCTGTTTCTCACTGAGATTCTCGTGACTGGTGAGCCAGACATACTTCGTTTGACTCTAATAATGTGCGAGTGGCCTGCCGTGCAGAGCGGCTTCGATCAATGTTGCCGTGTAGTCGTTGGCCGCGCGTGACGATGTGGTGAAGACCATACCCCGACGCCAACTCTCCGGAGCCTCTGGATGGACTCCGCACAAGATTACCCATCCTTCTCCGACCGCTCCCTCGACGATGGCGGGCGTTTCGTCAGGGTACTTCCCCACGACCTGTCCCCAACCGGTAAACTGGGGACCGTCTTCCCAGTAGTGTTCGATCACCGGGGTGTCGACGCAGTTGATCGGGACGGCGGCCTTGTGGATGCCTTGGTTCACCACCGCGTAAAAGTCGAATTTGACTCCTGATGTCAGGTTCAGGCTGTTGCACTGAGCCTTCCCGGCGAGAAGCCCACCGGCACAGATGCCGAGATAATTGACGCCGCGATGGATCGCATTGTGGACTCGTTCGGTGGCTTCGGGCGTCAGATTGCTGCCCATCGTCAGGTAGTTCCCACCCGGAACGATGATCAGTCGATAGGCTTTCAAGTCTGATTCGCTCATTCGATTCAGCCGAACTGAATCCGCAGTGTCGTACTCCCAGCCACATCCTTTTAGGATCACCCCGATCGCAGCAACGTCATTGCGCGACGTCCCGGTGCCGTTAAAGAGCAGAATCGGCGCCCCACGGTTCGATTCTGCCGGCGCGCACCCAATCAAAATCAGCATTACGATAGACGCAACGGCGAGCCTGCCATCCAGCTTCGTCATCGACATGACCTTAAACCGAAGAATCAGATGCAACACACCGCGAGTTGGCACGTGCATCTCAAAATCTGCGCCCTGTTCCCGCTCAGAATGTCTCGAAACGCTCATTTCCTGAACTGGAGACGAGAGTTACGACAACGCGTTAAATCCAACGCACACTCCGCAAGCCCCCTCGCCACACGATCCATCGACGCACCACATTGAATCATGTAAGGTTCTATGTGTAAGTATCTTACGGAAAAAACAGTGAGCAGTGTCCTCCGTTGCGTCTCATCAAATTCCAAAACCCGAAGGAAACCTACGTAAATTGGCGTATGTGAATAAAAACGCATCAAGCCGTTATTGCTATTTCGAAAGGCAGAAGTTATTCGTCTGGTGGGCCGCATGAATCCTGTGTCGCAGGTTGGTGTTTTTGAGTTTTCTGAGGAATCGCGGTCATGAGAAATTGCAGCGTCGTTTTCAAGATTTGCCTTTCGGTTGCACTGATGACGAGTGGCGCCAGCGCGGCAAACATTACTTACGAGTTTTCTGGCGTTGCCAGCGGAAATCTGAACGGAGTTGATTTTCAAGATGCGGCCTTTGTCATCGACTTGACCGGCGACACCTCAGCCGCGACCGGCGGTGCGACTTCGACGAACGCGGCATCGAGCGTGACATTTACGATCGCCGGTGTGGGTAGTGGCTCATTCCTTGATTTGTATCAGGTGTTCGTCAACAAGGCCGTCGGTGCGGTCGGCTTTTCACTGGCATCGGACGGTCAGGATCGAGTCGACGTATTCGATCCCGCCTTCAATTTGTATGACCTGACGACGGCGATTGGCCCCATCTCCACCAGCACGGACTTCTTCATCGGACAGTTCAGTGGTGACCCAACGACGGCTGGACCGATCAATCTTGACAGCGGCACTCAAGTGACGTTCCAGGCTATTCTTGCAGCAACCGTTCCTGAACCCTCAACGTTCGCACTGGCTGGCTTGGGCATGGTTGGTGCGCTCGTCACCGCTGCTCGACGACGAATTTGTGCAGCCTAGTACTGGTTCAGGCGCCAAGCCGCTTACAAGTGAGCGGCTTTGTGCCGCCCGTTGTGACTCAACACACTCGGCCGCTCATCGCTGAGGGCCGCCGGGTGGTGGGCCAGAGCCAGGGCCGGGGAACTGTGGCGGGTTGGGGAAGCGAAACTCTTTGCCAGTCATTGCTTGCCACTTATCCTTTTGGCTATCAGTCAGGATCATCACAAAGTCCTGCAATGACTGGCGTCGTTGATCATCGGTTTGACCGAATGCACCCGGCCCAGGGCCGGGTTGAGAACTCTCTCGAAGGGCTCGGATCTTTTCCTGTTGTTCTTCGCTCAATGTCAGTTGATCGTTCACATCCGGTCGCATGAAGGCATTCAGCCCTTCACGCTGTAACTGAAGCTGCTTCAGTCGTTCGCGCTGTTTGACATCCAGGATCAAATCGATCTTGCTGTTCGCGTAGCGATTGGCCTCTTCCATCTTCTGTTGAACCGACTGGATACGCTGCATCCGCTCTTCTTCCGGAGCTTCGAATGCTTCCTGCATCTTCGGTCCGTTGGCGCGAGATTTCTCGTCCAGTTGACGTCGCGTTTCCTGTAATTGCTTGCGTTGCGCATCGGTGACCGACAGTTCGTCCTGCACTTCGCGCAGGCTGACAAGGGCAATCTTGGACCACGGAATGCCCGCCTCCATGCCAAACATGGCGCCGGGTGGTGGCCCACCGGGGCCGCCGCCAGGACCACCTGGCCCAGGTCGACGGTCCATAAAGCCGCCACGCATTTCGGTAATCCCGAATTCGAACTCACCCTCAATCGTGTCGCCCGCATTGATTCCAGTTTTCGCCAGCGTCAAGGTCCCGTTGAGCGTTCGGCGGTTGAATGGCATGAAGAAATTGCCGCCCCCCTCGTCGCCTCCCGAGAGCGCCCCTTGCAGGGTCAGCACTTTGCCAGCGCTGTCCGCGAGCGTTTGTGGGTCGATATTAAGAGTCAGCGACAGTCCCTTACCATCGGAATCGCGGAGTCCCGCAATCACGATATTGGCAATCGGCGGAGGCGGCGGACTATTCTGACCACCAAATCCAAATGGAAATCCACCCTGCTTCTGACGATGCACACTGGCCCCTGTCTGCTTGAAGTCGACAGGTTTGCCATCAAGTTGGAGGTGCAGGGTTGCAGTGCCTCGCTTCGCGACATTGGAAGGGGCGTTATCGGTCCACTGTGTCGAAAAACTGCCGCGTGCCGATCCGATCTCGACCGAGTACATCGGCTTGCGCGGTTGAGCTCCCACCTTCACCGGCCAGTTCTCGAGTTCCTTTTCGATTGTCTGACGTCGATTCTTGATGAAGCTGCGCACCGAATTCATGGCACGTGGGGCTCCCGATTGTCGGGCGTGCAAATGCTTCGTCACGAGACCTTCGACATGGTCGACTGACTTCAGCAGTTCGTCTTCATTCCAGACGTTTGCCAGGATCCAGCGCATGGTCTCGCGATAGCGTTCGACAATCTGTTTATCATGATAAAGACGATTGACCAGCATCCCTTCTGAATAGACAGACGCGGGACCTCGCGGTCCAAATCCCGGAAATCCGCCCTGCATGAACGCCATGTCGGCGCCCCACGGCATGAAATAGAACTTGCCGTTGGACTGATTGTCATAGACCCAGAAATTGTTCTGGTTGTTCGAGTAGCCATCCCAGAATCCGATCAGGCTTTCCAGCGCCCAGAACCGCAGGAAGTTTTCCATGTCGAGCAATTGCTCGATCTCTTCCAGGGGCAGTGGCTCATTCGCCATCAGCGTGGCCAGGCGTGCAACCCGGGTGCGATCATGGTTCTTTCTGTTTGTCTTAGCGTCCAGGCGATCGATCGCCTTCGGATAGAAATCGGCCAGCGTCCCTTCGTAAAGGTTTCCCGTGTTGTTATGGAATCGTCGATCCAGGAACGGTTTGCCGATCGATTCGACATTCGAATAGAGTCCCAGGTATTTGCCATTCACCGTGACGCGGGCGAAGTTGCTGCGCGGGGCTTGAACGCTCGCGGCATTGAACAGTCGATAGGCCAGATACTGGCTGGCCAGCGACGAATCCTGCTTGTTGTTGTTCAGCGTCAGGCTGTCCAAGCCCGCGATCGGTGTTTGATCTTTGTATTCGTTGAATTTGATCTTCAGAGATGGGTACTTGTCATCAAGCGATCCCAGAAACCCCTTCTTGCGAATGCCCACCTCGCCAATATCGATGCCGTCAACGTTGATATTCGCTTTGAAGTTCGTAAACGGATTCTCGGTAGAACCGCTGAAAATCTTGCCCGGATCGCGACTCTGTTTACACAATTCGTTCCAGTCTTTGACCGGAAGCTCGATTGACACCTCGATGACGCGGTCCTGATTGAACAGACGATCGATCACCGGTTCGTCAGCGCTCGCGGGCGTCATGATAGAAGCAGCGACCGCCAGCACGGCAATCAAGCACACGCAACGATGTGACGTGCAAAGAAGCCATTTGGACAGGCGCTGGCACGTCGAGATCCGTCTCGAACATGACTTTCGATCAATAGATATCTCCGCAGTCCTTGCCAGTGATTGCATTGTTGGTTTCCCGTCGGGCGTTGATCAGGAGATCGCTTTCGTGAATTACCCGATGCACACCTGTTTCGTTTCAGACACCGTGCCTGAACCGTGGAACAGCATCAGTGACGTCATCCTACTGACGAATTGTCTTGAGTAGTATTGCTTTGAGTTGGCTGAGATGTCCATCCAGACCGATCGGACCGCGCACTTCTGACTCAGAGTTTCCGCCCGCGGAGGAACCTGACTGGCCGGACGTTCTGTCTGATCACTCACCCGACTTGTCTGACACGAAGTCGGTTTCCACCAACGCGGCGACTGATTCCGGGCCAGTTGAGATTCGAGCTTCTTCCGTCGAATCGACCAGAGTGCCAGTACCTCACGTTGCTCAACAACCGATAACGCGTTGAAATATCTGGGCCAGTTGCACAACTTGAAGACACTGACGATTGGTCAAACCGAAGTCACCGACGAAGGGCTGAAGCAGTTGGCAGAGTTGAAGAATCTCACCTGCCTCAACCTCTGCCAGGCCAAGACAACTGCTGAGGGAGCCAATGAATTGAAAAAGTCGCTGCCACAACTGGATGCTGTTCAATGCCCATAGAGGTCAATCAGGGCTGATCGTTGGATGGCCCCCTCTCCACCGTTGAGGCAGCCGTTTGGGCGGAAACAAATCTTCCTCGACAGCCCACAAGTTGCTCAAAATCCAGCGATTAATTTGGCAACTTTTTTTCCAGTCCGCTCGATATTCACTGCACACAAGTTCCGAAACAATCTTAAAAATTCATGAAATTCTTAATTTCACAGATAACCGTCCTGGCTTCTCCCACAAATGATGGATAGCGACGATTGTCGCCGTCCTTATCCTGATTTTCACGGATACGCGTGGCCAACGCCTAAACGCCACTTGAGCAATCAAGTGGCGTTTTCCATTGTCGGCAAGAATGCGTCCAAGCCAGACCCTGCCTGACGAGCCCACACCAATCGGGTCACTCATTTTTCACCGACATCAGTACCTTATCGATTTCGCTGCTGAACTTGGCATCGAAGATTCGATTCATGTACGAGTTCGACTCCTCCTCGGAATTTTCCGGAATCGGCCAGGGGATCTTCAGAGATGTGGCCAATTGCTGCATCTCTTTCATGAACGCATCCTCGTCCTTCGGCTGAATACCACTGTTGAAGGCGACTTTGCCATCCGCGTCGATCACGACAAATGTGGGATATCCATTGACGCCATAATTCGACGAGGTCAAGCCGTCACTTTGCTCCTGGCCGTTTTCAATCCCGGTCAACGTCTGCCAATTGTGCGTTTTTCTGAGCTTGTTGATTTGGTCATAGTCGCCGTCGGGAGTATGAATCGCGAGAAAGACGACATTCTTCGACTCGTATTTCGCCGCCAGGTCTCGCATTAAGGGAATTGTCCGGACACATCCACCGCACCAAACGCCCCAGAAGTCGATGACGACGACGCGGCCACGATAGTCAGACAAGCGATGCTGCTTGCCGTCAATCCACGATCGGATCGACAATTCGGGCGCGTCCGAACCGATGGCGATCGGATCTTTTCGGGTTAGAGCAACGGTCGATGTCGGCGGATTGGGCGCAGGCTTCAGTCGCAACTTCAATTCTTCGTTGTCGGCATCGTTCAGGCTGATCACGACTTTTCGGCGGTCATACTGTTTTCCGTATGTGACACTCAACGAAACGACACCAGCGGGAAGATTTCGCAACTGCCCTCGGCCTTCCTGATCGGTTCTGATGGGGTTTTGTCGAGTCGCATAGGAATTCAATGGTTCCACGATCGCACCGGCGAGCGGGCGACCATCGGTATCGGTCACGTGGACTGGGATCGAATGACCGGGTTCAAGAGTAAAATCGCCCAGATCAATGGCGGCATCTGGTTTCTTGGCCAGTGGATATGTCGTTGAATCCTCTGCCGCATATCCATCCTTCATAAAGATCAGCGAAGCGACCTGTTCGTCTTTGGATTCCGGCAATTGGATCTTCAGGCGGAATTTCCCGTCGCGATCGGTCTGTGTTTCTTCGTCCAATTGGGTACTGCCGCCATTGACGATGCCCACGGCCGGACTGACCCTCACCTCGGCGACGGGTGCTCCAGACTTGTCAATGACGCGGCCAAAGAACTCGTGCTCGGTGAAATGAAGCGGGTCTCGTTTCAGTTTGAATGTCAAGATTGGATGGCCGTCCTGAATCTTTGCCTCGACATGTCCAATCGTTTTTTCGGCGTGACCGATCGTCGCCTTGGCACCGTTTCGATCGGTCAGTTGAACATCGTCGGTCGAACCGATCGGCATCACCGATTCCACCTTCATCGGATCGAATGCGAGATCGACGAGCATTTCCACACTGAGATGATGAACGTCAATTCCCGTGAATTGTCTTTTTCCTCGTGCATCCGATTTTGGAATCGCCTGGACATTCACCCACAATTTTCCTGAGCCACCGCACTGCGTGATCGATCCTTGTCCATCGGCAGCAAGTATCGCCGTCGATGAACTGGGCATCTTCATTAGGGCCCAATTCTTGCCGTTCACCGCGTTCTTGCGAATCGAATCATCTTCCATCTCCATCACGTTCAGAAAGAATTGAGTGTTGTCTGGAACCCCTCCTTCGACCGTGGCTTGTATCGGCCAGACTGCCCCGCGTTGGACGGGAATTTCCAGCGTCGCCACGGGCTTCTCGATCGATGTCACCGCGGGCATCTGATTGTGCTCACCCGCCATCCAATATCCCGGCTTCAGCTTAGGGTGCCATAGACGCACAGAACCGATCGGCGTCTCGAACCGGAACACGCCTTTCGCGTCCGTGAAAACGGTGCGTAGACGCTTAGATTGGTCCGGTTCTGCATCGACCAGGAAAGTCACCGATACGTTTGCGACTGGCGTACGGGTGTCCTTTTCGATCACGGTTCCCGTGACGTAATACTTGCCTGCCTCGAACGGTGCGTTGACTTGATCTTGCGATTGAGTGACAGGCTTTGGAACTTCCTTGTCTGGATCGGTCTTGGAGATCGGTTCTCGTTTAGGAATCTGTTGTTCTTGAGCTCGAGCAGGCAATAACAGCGAAGTCGCTGCGACGAGCCCTAACAACGACCAACCCCAGGCAGAGAAACGCGTGTTCACTGCGGTGTCGGCGATCATTTGAATTCTCTTTCGTAACGACGTTCCGTCAAAGCTCAGCGCCAGGGCCGGCCGCGATGGTTCGCAACCCGCGATATAATCTGCGACGCTCAACAACGTCTGAGCATATGATTTCCTCGAACCGCGGCAGCGTTCGAGCACCAGCGCGTCACAGCACAACTCAACCGCCAGGCATTGTTCCCGCCGAGCCAACCAGGCAATGGGATGCCACCAGCAAACGGTCGCGACGAAGAACGCAAACAGGTTGGTCCAATGATCACGACGTTCCAGGTGCGCCAATTCGTGGGCCAGCACATGCTGCAACTGGTCGTCGTTGAGCGACTGGACCAATTGCTCTGAGAGAACAATTGCAGGCTTTGAGCCAGCCCAGACAACTGGCGCAGTGGCCGATTCCACCACGACCAGTTCCGGAATCTTTACCAACCGGAACTGCGGTGCAAGACGACTGAGTATCTGAGACGCACGATCCGAATGTGGCCGAGAACTGCTCAATAACCGTTTCAGTCGCCGTAGCTCCCTAAGCGAGGCCCACCAGATCGAAAACGTCATCGCGAGGCTGACAACGATCAAAGCGATCGTCACATTTCGCCAAGAGCCGACAGTCACCGTTCCGGTTCGGCTGACAGTGACACTCGACGTGGGCGATTCGTGAAAGCTCAGACCTTGAACAGTGAGCATGTTTGTGGGGGTAAGCAGCGTATGTGGATCGGCTGACAACACCACCGGTGGCGGAACGGCTTGATCAGCAGCCTGATCTCTGGAAACGATCGATTCCTCTGAAACAGAGACACCAGTCGCAGACAGGACTGGGACTGGAATCAACGGGGGCGTCACCAACTTGGCCAGCACCAGCAACCAGAGTCCCTGGCGAAGAGCAGGCCGGGTACGAATCCGGGGCAACTGACACAAGCACCAGACGAAGATGCCGAATGGAACGCACAGAATCAGATTCCAACTCAGTCGAATCCACAGTTCGTCCATCGCTCAGTCCTCCATTTTGTCGATCATCTTTTCGATCGCGACGCGGTCTTTGCGACTGATCTTGGTTTGATCCAGCAACGACATCAGCAATGGTGCCATCGAGCCGCCAAAGTGGTTGTCGGCGAGCTTCTTCAGATGTTGGCCGACAAACTGTTGATGAGTAATATTGGCGAAGAACTGATGGGCGAAGCCGGTCTTGTCGACGCGAACCAGGCCCTTCTCCATCAATCGATCCAGAAAGCTTTTGACGCCTCCGTGCAGGGAATGCTCGTGGCGTCCGTACATCGCCAGCACAATCTCACGAACAGACACGCCGTCAGGCTGCTTCCACAACACTTCCAATACCGACAGTTCCGCGTCGGTGACATCGTCCGTCTTTTTGGTCATCGATCCCATCCTTTGGCGATACAGCCACTACCTCGCACCGTGCCCCGTTTGCCTCGCTGGACAATCGACTGGTTCATGAAGTCTGTCCCAGATCTACTGAACCTCATGCACGCTGCATGACAATCTAATGCAACTCGCATGAAAGTCAAGTGAGAATCCTTGCGTGTCGTTGGTACACACTCGGCAGGCGGAGCGGATTTGAACTGCCAAAGCGCAACAATCCGAAATTGATCTACGAGTTTTGCAAGTATCTTCGATCGCTTCTGAGGAATTCGCGCCAGCTCCAGACTAAACTGAGATCGCTCTTTGACCGAGTTCACTTTCGAGCAACTGTCCTGCTGGCATTCGCCATTGGTTCGTTATTGGAGTCTTCGATGATCAGTCGACGCCTGATGCAGTCCGGGTTGTGCGTGATAATCGCGGCCGGGATCTGTCGATCCGGCTTGGGGCAGGAACCGGCTACGACGCCAAAGCCAGTGATCTTTCGGACTGCGGAAGATCACAAGAACATGCTCGAACAACTGGGTATTACGAAGCTCCGCCCCGGTCGAAACGGAGATGACAAGGCGCACAACGGAGC
>Ga0207694_10001865_pt1 | contig 17518 bp, 15 predicted proteins | sample KBSC34metaG_FD_184353 | JGI IMG/M metagenome (GOLD analysis project Ga0207694, IMG submission 184353) | Corn rhizosphere microbial communities from Kellogg Biological Station, Michigan, USA - KBS C3-4 metaG (SPAdes) (version 2) | ecosystem: Host-associated > Plants > Roots > Rhizosphere > Soil... | reverse complement strand
CGCGTCGTGGGCATCGGCCGAGGCGGCGGTGGCGGCATCGAGGTCGGGCGACAGACGCTGCGCGGCGGGGGCGGTGGTGGGGAGTGTGGCCACAGTCATGGTGCAGGTGGGCAGTCAGGGGTCGGTGGGCGGCAGGCGGCAGGCAGTCGGCGGACAAAGAGTCGGCGGTCGGCGGTCGGCAGGGAGTCGGCGGGCAGGGGGTCGGCGGTCGGTGGGGAGCGGTCGGCGTCCGGCGGTCGGCAGCCGGCGGTCGGCGGTCGGCGGTCGGCGGTCGGCACAGTCAAGCAGGCCGGATTCGCTTGGCAGGCGCTGGTCGACTGAGAGCTGTCAGCAGCCCAGAGCTTTCGATGCGCCACCAAGCAGCACCAGCACCAGCACCACCACCGCAAGGCGCGGCCGGCCTCAGTCAGCCGGCCGCGCCCCGTCGATCAGAGCCCCTGCGCCAGCCGGTCGGTGATCTGGCGGGCGAAGCGAGCCGGATCCGGCAGGTCGCCGCCCTCGGCGAGCAGGGCGGTGCCCAGGATGATCTCGGCGAGCGCCGGCAGCCCCGCGTCCTCCGGGTTCTTCTCGTACGCGGTGCGCAGGCCGGTGATCAGCGGGTGCTTGGGGTTGATCTCCAGGATGCGCTTCACCGGCGGGATCTGCTGGCCCATGGCCCGGTACATCTTCTCCAGCATCGGCGTCATGTCATCGGCGTCGCCGACGACGCAGGCCGCCGACGTCGTCAGCCGGCTGGACAGCCGCGCCTCCTTCACGTGGTCGCCCAGGGTCCCGGCCAGCCACGGCAGCAGCGCCGCGAAGTCCGTCTCGCGCTTGCTCTTCTCCTCCTCGGCCGCCTCGTCGCCGTCGGCGTCGCCGAGGTCGACCTGCCCCTTGGCCACGGACTGGAACCGGTGCCCGTCGAACTCGGGGACCTGCTCGACCCAGACCTCGTCGACCGGGTCGGTGAGGATCAGGACCTCGTAGCCCTTGGCCAGGAAGGCCTCCATGTGCGGCGAGTTCTCCACCGCCGCCCGCGAGGCGCCGGTGAGGTAGTAGATGACCTCCTGACCCTCCTTCATCCGCTCCACGTACGCGCGAAGCGTGGTCGGCGCCTCGGCGTCGTGAGTGGACTCGGACGAGATCAGCTCCAGCAGCGCCTCGGTGTTGTCGGGGTCCTCAAGCAGCCCCTCCTTCAGCACGCGGCCGAACTGGCTCCACAGCTTGGCGTAGCCCTCGGCGTCGCCGGACTGCATGTCCTTGATGGTGCCGAGGACCTTCTTCACCAGGCGGCGCCGCACACCCCGGATGTGCCGGTCGTGCTGGAGGATCTCGCGGGAGATGTTCAGCGACAGGTCGTGCGCGTCCACGACACCCTTGACGAAGCGCAGGTAGTTCGGCATCAGCGCTTCGCAGTCGTCCATGATGAACACGCGCTTCACATACAGCTGCACGCCGCGCTTGGTCTCGCGCGAGAACAGGTCGAAGGGCGCCTGCGAGGGGATGAACAGCAGCGCGTCGTAGGCGAAGGTGCCCTCCGAGCGCATGTGGATGGTCTGCGCCGGATCGGTCCAGTCGTGGCTGATCTGCTTGTAGAACTCGTGGTACTCGGCCTCGGTGACCTCGCTGCGCGCCTTGGACCACAGCGCCTTCATCGAGTTCAGCGTCTGCATCTCGGTGACGGTCACGCCGCTGGACTCGCCGTCCTCGCCGGCCGCGGCGCGCTCCACGGGCATCCGGATCGGCCACCGGATGAAGTCCGAGTACTGCTTCACGATCGCCCGGATCTTCCACTCGGCCAGGTAGTCCGCCAGGCCGTCCTCGCTGTCGACCTCCTTGAGGTGCAGCGTGACCGTGGTGCCCACCGGCAGGTCGTCGACCGCGGAGATCTCATACGTGCCCTGACCGTCGGACTCCCACAGCGTGCCCTCGTCCGTGCCGGCGCGCCGGGTCCGCAGGCTGACCTTGTCGGCGACCATGAACGAGGAGTAGAAGCCGACACCGAACTGCCCGATCAGGCTCTGGGCCGCCTCGGCGTCCTTGGCCTGCTTGACCTTCTCCAGCAGGCTCGCGGTCCCGGACTTGGCGATGGTGCCGATCAGCTCCACCACCTCCTCGCGCGTCATGCCGATGCCGTTGTCCCGCACGGTCAGCGTGCGAGCGTCCTTGTCGGTCTCCAGCACGATGTGCAGGTCGGAGGCGTCGGCGGCCAGATCGGAGTCGACCAGGGATTCCAGGCGGAGCTTGTCCAGCGCGTCGGAGGCGTTGGAGATCAGCTCGCGCAGGAAGATGTCCTTGTTCGAGTAGATCGAGTGGATGACCAGCTGCAACAGCTGACGGGTCTCGGCCTGGAACTCCAGGGTCTGTGCACTACTGCTACTGGCCACCTGCGGGTGCTCCTTCGAGGGTTGGAAGGGATCGGGTACCGGGCACAGCCCCGGACGCGGAAACGAATCTGAAGTCAGGATTCCTCGGGCTGAGCCGACCGGCGGGCCCGATCGGAGGCGGCGCGCACCTCGTCCGTGGCCCGGCCGACGTCACCGACCTGCTCGGCGAGGCCGGGATGGCCCATCTTGAGATGGGAGCGGGCGTCGGCGAGCGGGCCCAGCAGATCGGCGACGTCGTCACCGCCCAGCGCCTGCCGCAACGCCGCCAGGTCGGCATCGGCGCCGGCCCCGAGATCGCCCAGGGCCCCGATCTGCCCGGCCAGCTGCCGCAGGTCCCCGGCGTTCGCCCGGGCCCACGTCGCCACCGCCTTGTCCCCGGCGCGCTTGTCCCGCTCGGCGGCGACCCGCTGGTCACCGGTGCTGACCGCGTCGTCCGGCGAGGGCCGCAGCCGCAGGTAGCGGCGCTCGGCGGCCTGACGGCTGGCCACGCCCAGCGCCGGAGCCAGATCGGCCCAGCTGGTGCCCAGCGCTCGCGCGGCCTCGATCAGCTCCGGCTCCCAGCCGGCTATCTGCGTGCGCAGTTCGCGCAGCAGCGTCAGGGCGGCCAGGACCTGGTTCGCGTTCAGCGGTGCAGGAAGGGCGGTGCCCGGCGCGCCGCCAAAGCCGTCAAATCCGTGCACCGCGCGCATCGCCTGCGTAATCTGGCCCAGGGCGGCGTCGGTGTCGAAACCGCCGCCGGACCCGGAGTCCGGACGGTTCTCCGCCTGCGCCATGACGTCATCCTTTCGGCGACGCTGCTCTCCGTCGTCGCTCCGATGACATGCTACCCCGGACGCGTCACCGAGTCGACCCGGCCCGCCGTGCGCCCTGGTGCATCATCAGGGACACGCCCACACTCGCCGCGGCCACGCCCCCGGCACACAGCACGGCCCACCTGCCCGCGAACGTGCAGACCAGGATCGCGGCGGCGGTCAGCGGCAGGACGACCTGCTGTCGCGGTGCCGACTTGAAGCGGCGGGCATGCAGCAGCCACGTGAAGAACACGAACACGGCTGTCGGGATGGTGACCGCGGCAGCGGCACTCAAGGTGCTGATGTGTGCCTCGCCGACGGTCTGCTCGACCGTCACCTCCAGCCCGGCGCCGATCGCCGCGGCGCTGGAGAAGATGAGGTAGTGGCCGTATCCCCACAGAAAAGCACTCCTCGCGCCGTGCAGGTGCTCGTGGATGGGCACGATGAAGTAGATCCAGTACGCGGCGAAGACGATCAGCAGTCCGCCCGCGGCGATCGGCAGCAGATTCGCGGAGCTTCCCCGGTCCAGGCTCGTCTGCACCGCCACGGTCGCGGCGGCGATCGTCTCGCCCAGGACGATCAGGGTGAACAGGCCATAGCGTTCGGCGATGTGGTGGGGATGCCACGGGGTCGGGCCGCTGCGCTCGGCGATCACGGGTACAGCCAGTTCCCCAGCCGCCAGCAGGACGAACACCCACACCTGAGCGTCGCCATGAGGCACGAACAGGAAGGCCACCCATCCGAGCTGCAACAGGACCACGCCAGCGGCGTACCGCAGAGCCGTGGTCCGCGCCCCACCCTGCTCCCCGCGCGCCGCTCTGAGCCACTGGGCGGTCAAGGCCAGCCGCATCACCACATAGCCGACCAGCACGACGGAGTAGTCCGCGCGGTCGAAGGCCCGCGGCACCCCGGCGGCCAGGATGAGGGCACCGACGATCTGCACCAGCGTGACGAGGCGGTAGGGCACGTCATCGGTGTCGTACGCGGAGGCGAACCAGGTGAAGTTCATCCAGGCCCACCAGATCGCGAAGAAGATCATGGCGTAGCCCAGGACCCCGTGCCCGGCATCCCCTTCGGCCACCGCGTGTACCAAACGGCCGCCGGCCTGCGCGACGGCGACCACGAAGCACAGATCGAACAAGAGCTCCAGCGGGGTCGCCGCGCGGTGCGCCTCCTCCGGGTCGCGTCTGACCATGACCCGCGACAACGGACCGGGCAAGCCGCCGTCCGCCGGACCGCCGTCGCGTTCGGGCATGCCCTCCGAGTCCTTCCCGCAGTGACCTTCCCGCAGTGAGGCGGCGGATTTCAGCCTCTCACCACGCCCGCCCCACCGCGCGGTGGCGGCGCTGATCGGCCGGGGTGAGGATGGCGTGAGTGACGCCGCCCTCGTCGGCGGGACGAACCCGGAAAGGCACAACCATGAAGATCGTCGTCATCGGTGGTACCGGCCTGATCGGCTCGAAGGTCGTGAGCACACTGCGCGACCAGGGCCACGAGGTAGTCCCCGCGGCGCCGAACACCGGCGTGGACACCCTGACCGGTGCGGGCCTGGACGAGGCGCTGACCGGCGCGGACGTGGTCGTGGACGTCTCCAACTCGCCGTCCTTCGCGGACGACCCGGTGATGAACTTCTTCCGCACCTCCACCACCAACATCCTGGCCGCGGAGAAGAAGGCCGGCGTCGGCCACCACGTGGCGCTGTCCGTGGTCGGCACCGACCGGCTCCTGGACAGCGGCTACTTCCGGGCCAAGCAGGTGCAGGAGGACCTGATCAAGGACTCCGGCCTGCCGTACTCGATCGTGCACGCCACCCAGTTCTTCGAGTTCGTCGGCGGCATCGCGGACGAGGCAACCCACGGCGACACCGTCCGGCTGTCCAACGCCCTCATCCAGCCCATGGCGTCGCAGGACGTGGCCGCCGCCGTCGCCCGGGTCGCCGTCGGCTCGCCGACCAACACCACCACCGAGGTCGGCGGGCCCGAACAGTTCGGCGTCGACGAGTTCGTCAGCAAGGCCTTCGCCGTCCGCGGCGACACCCGCACCGTCGTGACCGATCCGGAGGCGCGCTACTGGGGCGTCCTCCTGGAGAAGGACACGCTCCTGCCCGGCGTCGGCGCGCAGCTGGCCACCACCCGCTTCGACGACTGGCTGCCGCTGAACCCGCCGCCGCCCAAGAAGTAGCCACCCGCGGCCGTAGCCACCCGCGGCCGTTCGCCGCCGGACCCGGCTTGGACCGGTCAGACGGCGAGCGGCCCCGCGACCTCCAACCCGCCGTGTTCGATCAGCCAGCGCACGGACTCCAGCACCGCGGCGTCCGGCTCGTAGGCCGGCGCGTAGCCGAGGAGGGTCTTGGCCTTGTCGATGGTGAGGCACTGGCTGCGGAACAGGTGATCCCAGCTTTGCTCGCCGTACTCGGCGCTGGTGGTCTTGCGGAACTCCTCCCACGTCACCGGCTCCAGCGTCACGGCCTGGCCGAACCAGCCGGCGGCCAGCTGCGCGAAGCCGCGAACGGTGAGCGCGGTCGGGGCGACGACATTGAAGTCCTCCCCCGCGGCCGCGTCCCGGTCCTCGATGGCCAGCGCGAAGGCCTGGGCCACGTCGTCGGCGTGCACGTGGTGCATCAGCTCGGCGCCGATGCCGGGGATCTGCAGCGGACGCCCCGCCGACAGCGTGTGCCAGACGGCGGGATCCAGGTTTCCCAGCGGGCCGACGGGATGCCAGCCGGGACCGACGATGTGCCCGGGATGCAGGGACGTCGTCGGCAGCCCGCCGGACGCGGTCTCCTGCTTCAGCATCCGCGCGATCAGATCCTTCTGGATGCCGTACTCGCCGACCGGCGGCGTGCCGGTGTCCTCGGAGATCGGCAGTTTGATGCTCGGGCCGAAGCGCCATACCGAGCCGCAGTGCAGCAGATGCCCGACCTCACCGCGCAGGCGTTCGACCAGCGCCGTGGCCGATTCCAGCGTGAAGCAGACCAGGTCGACCACGACGTCGGGATTCAGGCCGGCCACCCGGTCGCCGAAGGTGCCCGCGGCGTCCTCCTGCGCACGGTCGGCCTGCACCAGCTGGACCTGCTGCCACTCCGGTGAGGGCGTATAGGCGGTCCGGCTCCCCCGGCTGATGACCGTCACCTCGTGTCCGGCGCGGACGAGCCGCGGGACGAGGAAGGTGCCGATGTGTCCGCTGCCTCCGATGACCACAATGCGCATGTGCGGTGCCTTCCGTACGAGTCTCGCTGCGAGTCTAAATGCGCTTCCGCAGCAACGCCGACAAGCCCCTCGGCTTGCCGGCGTCACACCTCAGTCCGCCCATCCCAAGGGGATCACTCCGCCGTCAGCGACTCCAGCGCCACGCCGGGATCCGCCAGTGCCTCCGGGTCCACCTGCGCCCGCGACTTGATCAGTGCCTTGATCGGATCGGTCACGTCCCAGACGTTCACGTTCATCCCGGCGAGCACGCGGCCCTGCGAGAGCCAGAACGCGATGAACTCCCGCGTGCCCACGTCGCCGCGGAACACGACGCGGTCGTATTCGCCGGGGCTGACGTGGCCGGTGTACTCCATGCCGAGGTCGAACTGGTCGGTGTAGAAGTACGGCAGACGGTCGTAGACCGCGCCGTCGGAGTCGAGCATCGACGCCGCGGCGGTCTGCGGCTGGTTCAGGGCGTTGGCCCAGTGCTCGACGCGGATGTGCTTGCCGTAGAAGGGGTGGAAGGCGCTGGCGATGTCGCCGGCGGCGTACACGTCCGGTGCGGAGGTGCGCAGGCGCTCGTCGGTGACGACGCCGTCGTCGACCTTCAGGCCGGCGGAGTCCGCGAGCTCGGTGTTCGGCCGGGCGCCCACGCCGACGACGACGGTGTCCGCCGCGATGCGGCCGCCGCCGTGGCCCAGCAGGACGCCGTCGGCCTGGCCCATACTGCCGGTGATCTCCACGATCTCGACGCCGCACCGCAGGTCCACGCCGTTATCCCGGTGGAGGTCGGCGAAGACCTGCGCCGCCTCGGGGCCGAGGACGCGCAGCAGCGGCAGGTCCGCCGCCTCCAGCACGGTGACCTCGCAGCCGGCGGCCCGGGCGGCGGCCGCGGTCTCCAGGCCGATCCACCCCGCTCCGACGACCAGGATGCGGGCGCCGGGCCGGAAGTCGGCCTTGAGCTGCTCGCTGTCGCCGACGCGTCGCAGATACCTGACCCCGCCGAGGTCGGAGCCGGGGATCGGCAGGCGGCGCGGCGAGGAGCCGGTGGCGAGCAGGAGCTTGGCGTAGTCGAGCTGTCCGCCGTCGTCGAGCCGGACCTGGTGCGCCGCGGCGTCGAACGCGACGGCCTTGGTGCCCAGGCGCAGCTCGACGTCGTGTTCGGCGTACCAGTTCTCGGGATGGACGAAGATCTTCTCCCGCTCGTCCTTGCCCTGCAGGTAGCCCTTGGACAGCGGCGGACGCTCGTAGGGCCGCTCGGCCTCCTCGCCGATCAGCACGACGCGGCCGTCGAATCCCAAGTCCCTGAGGGCCTGGGCGGCCTTCGCCGCGGCCAGCCCGCCGCCGACGATCACATGGGTGGTGGTCGAAGTCATGATTGCGCCACTTTCAGGAAGAAGACGTGGACAAGGACAAAGACGGAGGCGACGACGGCAGGGCCGAACGGACGGCCTCCCGAGTCAGCGCCAGCACCGCCGTCCCGTCATCGGCGGTGATGATCGGACACTGAATCAGGATCGGGTGACGGACCATCGCCTCGATCCATCGGCCGCGCGTACCCACGGAACGCTCCCAGGAAACGAGCCCGATCTCGAGCGCGACGGGCTCCTCGATCCGAACGATGTCCCACGGCTCCAGGGCCAGCCGGTGCAGCAGATCCCGGAGCTCCTCGGCGCTCGGCGGATCGTCCAGGTAGCGGCGGACGCTGTAGTCCCGCCCCTGCTGTTCGAACAGGAACAGCGCCGAGCTGCACCTGGTGCAGGTGAGGTTGATCCAGATCTCGACGGTCATCGCGGCAGGACCGTCATCGCGAGACGCCGGTGAGCGCCAGGAACTCGCTGCGCGAACTCGGATCGTGCCGGAGCAGCCCCAGCAGGGTCGAGGTGACGGTGGTCGAGCCGGTGGCCTGGACGCCGCGCAGCGTCATGCAGGTGTGCTCGGCCTCGATGACGACCCCGACGCCCTTCGGGGACAGCTGGGTCTGCAGCCAGTCGGCGATCTGCTTGGTCAGGCGCTCCTGCACCTGCGGGCGGCAGGCGAAGAACTCGACCACCCGGGCCAGCTTCGACAGGCCCAGTATTCGCTGCCCCGGAAGGTAGCCGACGTGGGCCACGCCGGTGAAGGGCAGCAGGTGGTGTTCGCAGACCGAGCGCAACGGGATGGACCGGGCCAGCACCAGCTCGTCGTAGCCCTCCTCGTTCGGGAAGGTGGTCAGGTCGAAGGCCCGGGGGCTGAACAGATCGGCGTACGCGCGCGCCATCCGTCGCGGCGTGCCCTGCATGCTCTCGCTGTCGGTGCCGACGCCGAGCGCGTGGAGGAACTGCGCGGCGGCCCGCTCGGCCGCCACGAGATCGACTCCGTCGCTGTCCTGCACCACACGCAGTGCGGCGGGACGGAGAACCGGGCTCTCATCGTCGAGGGGGATCGCGCACGCGGCGGTCTGCGTCATGCCAGGCTCTCTTCGCCGAAGGTTCTATTTAACCAACGAGTATTGGTCTTATAGCGCCTGGGGTCAAGCGACCTGCCCGGGAATCAGCCTGAAAACAATTACACCCGCATCGATAGGTATTACCATGGAGACATGACCACCGCCCCGACGCCCCCGGAACCCCTCGCCGAGGAGCGCGTCGAGACCGTCGCGGTCCTGGCCGACCGCCAGCGCCGCCGGGTCTTCGGCTACGTGCGCCGCGCCCGGCGGCCGGTCACGCGGGAGGAAGTGGCCGCCGACTCGGGGGTCTCGGTCAAACTCGCCGCCTTCCACCTCGACAAACTCGTCGAGGCCGGCCTGCTGCGCACCCGCTCCGAAGCCCCGGCCGGGGTCCGCAAAGTCGGCCGCCGCCCCAAGGTGTACGAACCGTCCGGCGCCGACATCCACGTCAGCATCCCCGAGCGCCGCCCCGACGTGATCGCCGAGATCCTCATCGACGCGGTGGCGACCGAGCAGGCCGCGGAGGGCGCGCGAGCCGCCGCGCTGCGCACGGCCCGCCGCCACGGACACGACATCGGCTCGGCCGAGCGCGCCCGCACCCGCCCCGGACGCCTCGGCCCCGAGCGCTCCGTCAACGCCGTCGAACCGGTCCTGGAGCGCTACGGCTACGAGCCCGACCGCCCCGCACCGACCACGCTGCGCCTGCTCAACTGCCCGTTCCACCACCTGGCCGCCCGCTCCCCCGGCCTGGTCTGCGGCATCAACCACGCCTTCCTGGGCGGCGTGCTCGACGGCCTGGAGGCGGCCGGCGTCGACGCCGTGCTCACCCCGCACCCGGGCCGCTGCTGCGTGGAGATCTGCGAGGCGCGCGCCGATGCCTCAGGGCCCGGCGACGCGGCGGTCAAGAAGGCTTGACCGCGCGCGCCGAGTTCCACAACACGCCGCGGTTGAGACGGTCCGGGTACTGCTTCACCATCGCGTCGTACAACTCCAGCGAGTTGCCGGCCTGCTCGGCCGCGGCCGCGAAGCTGCGCAGGTAGCGGCGGGTCTCCTCGATCCAGCGGGGATCGTCGGAGGCTTCGGCCGGCCGGTGGCCGGCCACCACGGTCCTGGGCCGCAGCGCCTCGATGACGTCGAGACCGGCCAGCCACGCCTCGATGCCTCCGCCGTTCGACTCCGCCAGATACAGGTGCACGTCGTCGTACACGGCGTCGCCGGCGACCAGCAGCCCGGTGGAGGGGACGAACAGCGCGGCGGAGCCGTCGGTGTCGGTATGGCCGAGGTCGACCGCCACCAGATCCTGGCCCTCGACGGTGAAGGTGTCGCCGTCCAGCGGTTCGGCGACGACGAGGCGGTCCGGCAGCTGCCCGGGGAACCTGGCACGCCAGAATCCGTCCAGCCAGGCCGGGCTCAGCTGCTTCTTCATGCCCTCGACCACGGCGGGCGTGGCCACCATCCGGGCCCCGGGGAAGCGGTCGAGCACCGGGGCGGCGCCGAAGAAGTGGTCGCCGTGCCCGTGGCTGACGAAGATCGTGGTCAGGTTCTTGCCGGTGGCCGCGATCCAGTCGGCCAGCTCCTCGCCCTCGGACCGGGTCATCAGCGGATCGACCAGGACCGCGTCACGCTCGCCGAAGATGAGGGTCGACGTGGTCGGCGACCACATCCGGCGCAGCTCGCCCGGCGGCAGGTCGTCCGACACCGCGGGCTTGGACGGGGCGACGTACGTCGAGTAGTTCACCATGCGCGTTTCCTTCGCTGTGTATCGGCCTCATTGCTGTCACCAGCTTGTGGCCGCCGCCGGATGCGCAGAAGGCCGCGGCTTCCTGGGTGTGGCGCACCCAGGAAGGTCAGCGGGCCCCCAGCCGGAGCAACGCCTCGGCGCTCGGGCTGCCCGGTTCCGCGGTGCCGACGAGCAGCTGCTGGCCGGGAGCGGCTCGCACGTCGAAGGTCTGATACGTCAGCTCGATCCGGCCGGCCTCCGGGTGATGGAAGATCTTGTAGGCCCGGCTCAGGCCCCGGGCCGTCTGCTCCTGCCACAGGGCACGGAACTCCGCTGAGCTCGGAAGCAGATCCTCCACCAGCGCCTTGACCTCGGGGTCGTCGGGGTAGATCCCGGCGTTCAGCCGCACCGCGTGCACCGCGCGGGCCGTGACGGCCTCCCAGTCACCGAAGATCGCCTTGGCCTGCGGATGCTCGAACATCATCCGCAGCATGTTCGTCATCCCGAACGGCGCCAGCAGCGCCTGCGCGATCCGGTTGGTCGCCAGGATCTCGTAGGCCGGGTTCAGCACATAGGCGGCCGCGGTCGGGAAGTTCTCCAGCAGCTGCAGAAGCGCCGGATGCACCTGATCGCGCGCGGCCCCCAGCCGCGGTGCCGGTGTCAGCCCGGCCAGCCGGAACAGGTGCGCCCGGGCATCGGCATCCAGCCGCAACGCATGCGCGATCCCGTTGACCACCTGCGCCGACGGATTCCGCTCCCGCCCCTGCTCCAGCCGCGTGTAGTAGTCCGCGCTGACGACCGCCAACACCGCGACCTCTTCACGCCTCAGCCCCGCGACCCGCCGGTCACCCCCGGCCGGCAACCCGACGGACGCGGGTTCCACCCGGGCCCGCTGGGCCCGCAGGAACGAGGCCAGCTCGCCAGAAGACGCTCGCATGGCAGCGAGACTACTCACCTTCGGGGCGATTCTCCTGTTCAAAGGCCGCCGACAGCGCTGACGCGAGAGCGCCTGACAGGCACACCGGCGCCGAACTCAGACCGCAAAGACCTGCGAATCATCGGCGAACGCTTTGAACTCCAGCGCATTGCCCGCCGGGTCGAGCAAGAACATCGTCCACTGCTCCCCCGTCTGCCCCTCGAAGCGGACGTAGGGCTCGATGACGAAGTCCGTGCCGGCCGCGCGCAAGCGCTCGGCGAGCGTCTGGAAGTCGGCGACGGTCAGGATCAGGCCGAAGTGCGGGACCGGGACGTCGTGGCCGTCGACCGGGTTGTGGGCGCGCTCGGGGCGCGGTGCCAGGTGCGTGACGAACTGGTGGCCGTGCAGGTTCCAGTCCACCCAGGTCTCAGCGCTGCGGCCCTGCTCCAAGCCGAGGACGCCGCCGTAGAAGCGGCGGGCGGCGTCGAGGTCGTCGACGGGCATGGCCAGGTGGAACCTCGGGATCGGCGAGTCGAGGTCGGTCATGGTGGTGCCTTTCTGGTCAGGGGACGCGACGCCGGCTCGACCCTACAGACCGAGAATCTCCTCCGGGCCCGCCGACGAACCGGTCCGGATCGCCGATGCTCGCGGCGACCCGGACCGGGCCTGGCAGGTCAGGGCGTCAGAAGGCGTTCGCCCCGTCCAGTGCGACCGTGACGTTGCTGCTGGCCGCGTTCTTGGTTCCGGTGACAGTGACGCTGATCGAGTGGCTGCCCTGGCTCAGGCCGGTGACCGTGAACAGGCTCGCCCCGGGAACGCGCGTGGAGCTGTAGTCGTCGACGCTTCGAGCGGCGCCGCCATCGACCGAGAAGCTCACCATGCCCTGATCGACGTCCTTGACCCCGTAGACGACCGCTCCGGTACCGCTGAAGGACAGCGTCGCCGTCGAACCCGCGGTGTTGTTCCAGTGAGCCGTGCCGTCGTAGAGGTCACCGACGCCGGACGCGGTGCCCCAGTTGCTCCCGTAGCCGAAGTGCGTGGCTCCGCTGGTGGTGCCGTCGTCGATGGCGCCGACGGTCGGCGTCACCGTCGCGGAGTCGATGGCGACGATGTCGTTGGCACTGGCAGAGTTCTTCGTCCCCGTGCTGGTGATCGTCACCGTGTGAGTCCCGCCGCCGAGACCGCTGCTGGACCACAGCGGTGCCTGAGCAGCGCGAGTGGTGGCGTAGTCGTCGGCGTAGGTGACCGGCCCGCCGTCGACCGAGAAGCCGGCGATGCCCTGGTCGTGGTCCTTGACGCCCCAGATCGTGGCCCCGCTGCCGGTGAAGGTGTAGGTGGCGGAACTGCCGGCCGTGCTGCTCCAGTGCGCAGTGCCCTGATACAGGTCGCCGACGCCCGTCGCCGTGCCCCAGGTGCCGCTGTACCCGAAGTGGTCGGTTCCGGAAGTCGTGGCGTCATCGCTGGTCGTGTCGGTGGTGACAGAGCCGGGCGGCGTCAGGTAGACGGCGTAGGCGCCGTTGCGGTCCCCGAGCGAGAGCGGCAAGGTGACCGAGCCGCCGGACACAGTGACGTTCCCGCTGAAGACAGTCTGCGGGCTGCTCAGCGACGCCACATCCGGGATCCGGTCGACCTCGGCATGAGTGGCGCCGCCCGCCTCCAGCCACGAGGCCGAGCCGAACCCCGACACCGTGACGTTCGCCGGCCCGACGAACCCGTTGGAGTCGCCGATGAGCGCCACGGCCCGCTTCTTGCCGCTGTCCGCGGCCGCGGTGATCGCAGTGCTGCCGCTGCCGGTGGTGGAAACCAGCGATCCGGTCAGGTCGGCATAAGCGCGGTAGGTCCAGTATTGGCCGGAGGGCACCAGGTTCCCGCCGCTGTGCGTGAGGATCGTGCCGAGGTCGCCGGAGGCGCAGCAGTTGTCCCACTCTCCGCGAGAGGCGGTGGCCATTCCGGACTGGGCGATGCGGTCGAGCGACCAGGCGGTGTAGGCCGCGTTCTCGGCATTGAGCGGGATGTACTCATTGGCGGACTGGGTGATGCCGGTGATGCCGTCTGCCGCGAGGTAGCTGTCGACCTGGCTGACCGCCGCGACCGGATCCGGTCCGTACAGGTGGTAGCTGATCACGTTCGGAAGGGTGCCCGCCGCCTGCGCGGTCTGGATCCAGGTCTGGTACGCGCTCGTCACCCCACCGGCATAAGCGGGTCCCTCGATCTGCGCACCGGGTGCCAGGCGCCGGATCTCCTTGACCGCGCTGTTCCACATCTGCCAGTACTGCGTGCCGATCCCGGGCGGGAAGAAGCCGCTGCCGTTGGGCTCGTTGTAGGGCTCGTAGGTCACGGTCACGCCCGCGGACTGCATCGCGGAGATCGTGTCGTCGACGAACGTGATCCAGTTCGAGCAATCGCCGTTGTTGCACGGGTAGAGCGCGTTGCCCGGCTGAGTGAGGTCCGCGCCCCACAGGTCGCTGAGCATCAGCTGGTATTCGGCGTGGTACGGGGCCCGGGCCATGCGTTTGGCCTGCCCGACGATCGAGGCGATACGGGCCTGGTAGCCGGACCCGGCCCGGTAGCCGTCGCCGATCCAGCCGTCACCGGCGATCCGGGCGCCGCCGCCGCGCATCATGGTCGGGTTCAGCGGCTGCAGATAGTTGTCGCCGGGTGCGCTGCCGTCCTGGCTCAGGCCATACAGGAAACCTTCGCCGACCCCGGTGGCCGGCCCGGTGGTGGCGGCCAGGTTCACGCTGAGGTTCTCGGTCGCGGCGCCCGCGCTCGGCGGCGGGACCAGCAGTGCCACAGCGGTGGCGGCGGCGATCGCCAGCCAGCGCCCGGACTTGGTTCTTGCGGTGGATGCCATGTCGTCTGTCCTTCGTCGGAGACGGAACACGAGGGAGGCGGAGAAGCTCGAACCGGTTCGACCGAACCGATTCGAGTGCTGAACGTAGGACTGCCACCCCGCCGCGTCAAGAGTTCCCGTTCACCTCATTGACACATAGACGACGCGGGCCTAACCTCGCTCCATCGCTAGGTCGAACCGGTTCGATCGAACCGGCTGACGGGAGGTCCTCGGGTGAACATCGGCGAGATCGCACAGCGCGCCGGCGTGTCGCGCAGCACGGTGTCGTACGCGCTCACGGGCAAGCGCCCGGTCTCGGCGGCGACCAAGGCCCGGATCCAGGCCGTCATCGACGAGCTCGGTTACACCCCGAACGCGGCGGCGCGGGCCCTGGCCGACGGCACGACCCGCACGCTCGGCCTGGTGTTCCCGCCGGCGAGCCGTCACTACACGGACATGCAGCTGGACTTCATCGGCAGCCTCGTCGAAGCGGCCTCCGACCACGGCTACGACATACTCCTCGCGGCCTCGGCCGGCGACGGCGAGTCCGGGCTGCGGCGGCTGGTGGCCGAGCGCCGGGTGGACGGCGCGATCATGATGGAGATCCGCCTGGACGACGCCCGCGTCGACTTCCTGACCGAGGCCCGCTTCCCCTTCGTCACCATCGGCCGGACCGGCGCCCCGGACCGGACGCGCTGGGTCGACCTGGACTACGTCCGGCTGGTCCGGGACTGCGTCCGGCACCTGGCCGACCTCGGCCACCGGCACATCGCCTTCGTCAACCGCTCCGAGCAGCTGTTCCACGCCGGCTACGAATCGGCGCACCGCGGCCTGGCGGGCTTCCACGAAGGCATCGCCGATCACGGCCTGAGCGGCGCGGCCTACCTGTGCGGCGACGACGCGTCCTCCGGCGAGGCCGTCATCGGCCGGATCCTGGCCGCCGACCCGGCGACCACGGCGCTGGTCACCGTGAACGAGGCCGCGATCGGCGGGCTCTACCGGGGCCTGGCCGAGCACGGACGCAAGATCCCTCTGGACTTCTCGGTCACCGGCATCGCCGCCAGCCGCTGGGCCTCGGCGGTCACCCCGCAGTTGACCGCGGCCGACGTCCCGGCCGCCGAGATGGGCCGCGTCGCGGTCGACCTGCTCCTGGAACTGCTGCAAACCCCGGACGCGCCGCCCCGGCACGTCCTGCTCGCCCCACCCGTGTCACTGCGCGCGAGCGCCGGCTCGGCACCGACCACAGGGCCGTAATCCCTCAGTGCCGCACAGCGCCCGCACGCAGACCCACCTCCGATATGAGAAGAAGGGCAGAACACATGAAAGCACAGTCCATAGCCAGACGTGTCGCGTGTGCGGGGCTCGCACTGGCCGTCACCGGCGGTGCCGCCGCCTGTTCGAAGACGTCCTCGTCGCCGTCCGCGTCGAGCGGCGGATCGCAGGGCGGAGGCGGCGGAACCTACACGGTGTGGGACCCGTACCCGCAGTTCGACGGCAGCTCGGACTGGTCCAAGCTGTTGGACAAGTGCGGCAGCGATGCCGGGGTGAGCATCAAGCGCACCGGCTACGACACCAGCGACCTGACGAACAAGGAACTGCTGGCCGCGCAGCAGGGCAACTCCCCGGACGTGCTCATCGTCGACAACCCGGTGGTCTCCACGCTGGCCGACGCCGGTGTCCTCACCGATACCGGCCAGACCAGCCTCGACACCTCGGGGATCTCGCCGAACCTGCTGGCCGCCGGCCAGCTGGCGGGGAAGACCTACGGCATCCCGATCGGCGCCAACACCCTGGCGCTGTACTACAACAAGGCGGTGCTGGCCGCGGCCGGCGTGGACATCGCGTCGGTCAAGGACTGGCCGTCGCTGACCGCCGCCCTGGCCAAGGTGAAGGCCGCGGGCAAGAAGGGCATCACGTTCTCCGCCATCGGCACCGAGGAGGGCAGCTTCCAGTTCCTGCCCTGGTTCTGGGGCTCGGGGGCGAACCTGACCAAGCTCGACTCGTCCCAGGCCGCCTCAGCGCTGTCGCTGTGGACCGACTGGCTGAAGAAGGGCTACGCCCCGAACTCGGTCATCAACAACACGCAGACGACCAGCTGGCAGGAGTTCGCGACCGGACAGTACGCCTTCAGCGAGAACGGCACCTGGCAGCTGGCCAACGCCAAGAAGGCCGGCTTCGACTACGGCATCATCCCGATCCCGGCGATGAGCGGCGGCACGGCGGCGGCGCCGACCGGTGGGGAGTTCGTCACCATCCCGGTCCAGTCCAAGACCGACCGCTACGCCACCACGCAGAAGCTCGTCGCGTGTCTGACCAGCGCTGACAACGCCTATGCGACGGACACGACGCTGTCCTACATCGGCGCGACGCAGGCGGTGCAGACCAAGCAGGCCGCCTCGCCGGACCTGAAGCCCTGGGTGGACGCGGTCGCCGCGGCGAAGGGCCGCACCAGCGACAACCTGGGGACGAAGTACCCGAAGATCTCCCAGCCGTTGTGGACCGCGATGCAGGCGGCCCTGAGCGGATCGGCTTCGCCGGCCTCGGCATTGGGCACGGCCCAGTCTGCCGCCGCCGCGGCGACCAAATAGCTCCGCCGACGGGCTTCGACCACACCATGGGCTTCACGACATGAGTTCTCCGATATGAGTACCCTGACACAGACGCCGGCCCCCCGTCGCCCTTCCGGGCGATGGGCGGGCTGGGCGTTCCTCGCACCGGTCACGGTCTATCTGGTGGCCTTCTACGCCTACCCGATGTACCGCAACATCGACCTGAGCCTGCGCCACTACACCGTGCGCTCGTTCGTCGACGGCGACGCGCCCTTCACCGGATTGGCCAACTACAGCAAGGTGTTCAGCGATCCGACGTTCGCCCCGGCGCTGGAGCACACGCTGATCTTCACCTTCGTCTCGCTGTTCTTCCAGTTCTGGATCGGCATGGGGCTGGCGGTGTTCTTCAGCAAGCACTTCCGCCTGTCGGCGACGCTGCGCGCCCTGTTCCTCGTGCCGTGGCTGCTGCCGCTGATCGTCTCGGCGTCGACGTGGTCGTGGATGCTCAACAGCGACTCCGGCGTCGTCAACCACGCGCTGCACGCCTTCGGCATCGCCCCGGTCGACTGGCTCACCTCGCCGACGTGGTCGCTGGCCTCGGTCATCGTCGCGAACATCTGGATCGGCATCCCGTTCAACCTGGTCGTGCTCTACAGCGGGCTCCAGGCGGTCCCGGCCGACGTGTACGAGGCGGCGGCGCTGGACGGCGCGAGCGCCTGGCAGCGGT
>Ga0207694_10001864_pt1 | contig 17537 bp, 15 predicted proteins | sample KBSC34metaG_FD_184353 | JGI IMG/M metagenome (GOLD analysis project Ga0207694, IMG submission 184353) | Corn rhizosphere microbial communities from Kellogg Biological Station, Michigan, USA - KBS C3-4 metaG (SPAdes) (version 2) | ecosystem: Host-associated > Plants > Roots > Rhizosphere > Soil... | reverse complement strand
TTCCCGGCGAACCGCCGTCCGAAATCGCTGCGACCATCGGAGCGGCGCGGCGCTATTTCGACGGCGAGCAAATCGATTTTTCCGACGCTGTGCTCGATCTCGGCGCGCAACAGCCCTTTTTCGCGCAGGTTTACGAGACGGTGCGGCGGCTCGGCTGGGGCCAGACCACAACCTATGGCGCCGTGGCGAAAGAGCTCGGCGCTGGGCCGGAAGCGGCGCGCGACGTAGGCCAGGCCATGGCTTCGAACCCAATACCCCTGATCATCCCCTGCCACCGTGTCCTGGCGGCCGGCGGCAAGGTCGGCGGCTTCTCCGCACCCGGTGGATCGACCGCCAAGCTGAGGATGCTGGCGATCGAGGGTGTCGACCTGTCGCCGCCCGCGCCAGCCCAGCAGGGTTTCGGTTTCTAGGGCGAATCGCATCGATTCAACGCGGCAGCGGAGCGTGCGACGATAAGATCGGACGGGAATGCTCTTTGGGCACCGTCCCGCTCTTTCTCCCTGTAGGATTCATGAGACGATCGGCGCTGGCTGTTCCTGGCTGTTATTCGATAACAGCCAGCCACCCCACAAATGGCTGGAATCAGGTCGCAAATTCCGGTTCTGGCTCCAACATAACAGCCAGCGAAAAAATGTGCTGAATATCAGCCAGGAACAGCCAGCGAATCACCCCTTTCATCGGGTGAGACAGCGCCACTAAACGTGAATTTGCCCCGGAAGCTGCGCGCGTGATGTAAGTCCGCTTGGCCGCGGCGGCCAGCCCAAAGCCATATGCTTTGAAAACTGGAGCGGGCGAAGGGATTCGAACCCTCGACCCCAACCTTGGCAAGGTTGTGCTCTACCCCTGAGCTACGCCCGCTCTGGCGCCTGCGCCGGTCGGGTGGACCGGGCGGGTAAGGGGGCGGCCTCTAGCATCGGCCTTTGCACCCGGCAACCCCCTCTCTTCAGCCGACAAGGAACATCGGTTTCAGGAATCGTCCAGGCTCGGGTCGAGCTTCAGCGCTCGGGCGCGATCGGCATCCGCCGCAGGTTTTTCGTCGAGCGCGTCGTGCGCAAGGGCGCGACGCCAATAGGCCAGCGCATATTCGGGATCCGCGGCGATGGCCGCGTCGAAATCCTCGATCGCCCGTGGATAATCATCGACCAGACGATAGGCCTCGCCCTTCGCCGTCAGCGTGACCGGATCGCGCGGTGACAGCCTCAGCGATGCATTATAATCGCGGATCGCACGATCCTGATGGCCTTGCCCGACATAGGCAATGCCGCGATTATAATACGCGGCTTCCAGTTGCGGATCGACGGCGAGCGCCTTGTCATAGGCAGCGATGGCCGCATCATACTCCTCGGCGTCAGCGTGAATGAGGCCCTCTGCATTCAGCGCATAGGATGATTTCGGATCGATCTTCAGGGCAGCGTCGATATCGGCCAGGGCCGCCTCGGGCTGATTCAGGTGACGATACACAAAGGCGCGCCGGACGCGCAGATCGGCATCGGTCGGCGCGGCGGCGATCGCGCGGGCATAATCCGCCAACGCTTTAGCCCGCTCGCCGCGCGCATCGAAAAGGTCGGCGCGACCGGCAAGGGCGTCGGCCGAATGCGGGTCGGCGCGAATGGCACGATCATAGCTCGCCATCGCAGACTTCGCGTCGCCGGCCTTGTCGAACGCCTTTGCGGCCATCACCAGCGCATCGTCCGGATCGGGCAGCTGCGCGCGCTCCTTATAGGTCGCAGCCGCCTCCTGCCAGCGCTTCAGATCGTACAGAGCATCCGCACGACCGCGCAGCGCAGCAGCATTTTTGGGATCGATCGCAAGCGCGGCGGTGTAGCGCGCCAGTGCTTCGTCATACTGGTCGAGGTTGATCAGCATGTCGCCGATCGAGTTCACCGTATCGACATCCTTTGGAGACAGGGCATCGGCATGCGCGAAATCCGCCAGCGCCCTGGCATAATTCTCGCGATTGTCGCGTCCGGCATACAGCCAGCCCCGATTGTAGAATGCCCATGCCGACGGCTTGGTGGCGATCAGGGCGGTATAGTCTTCAAGCGCCTTGTCGGGCACTTTAAGCTTGGTGAAGGTGAGGGCGCGCTCGAACCGGGCGTCGGCATCGTCGCCGGTGCCGAGGAGCTTGTCGAGGATCTCGAGGGCGACATGCGGGTCGCCCACGCGCCGCTCGACCCCGGCCAATCCGAGCGACGCCAGCCGTTCGGCCGGATCGGCGGCAAGCGCTGCGCGATACGCCACGCCGGCTTCAGCGTCGCGCCCGAGAGCAGCCAGCGCCTGGGCGCGCAGCAACTGGCCGCCCTTGACCGACGGATCGAGGCGGAGCGCCTTTTCGGTGTCGCGCAGCGCAGCCTTCGGATTGGCGTCGAACTCGGCTTTTGCCTGGGCCATCAAAGACGGCGCATCGGTGGCGGCGGCAATGGCCGCGACGGGAGTCGCTACCGGCAGCGCAAGCGCGACCGCCAGGGTCAGGGTCAGGGTCAACCGCCTCATTGTCCGCTCGCCTTGCGCAACCTGGCAACCGGCGTGGCGCCCGCGCCCGACTCAGGCGTGACGATCGTCACGATCGGTGGCCGGGAGAGCCATTTCGCCGCGGCCGCCTTTACCTGATCGAGCGTGATCGACGACATGAGGGGCACCATGTCGATCGCCTCCTCGGTGATGGCCGGGTTCCGGGCCGAACCATCCATCGCGGCCGCCCACCAGATATTCCTGCCGCGAAGCGCGGTGATCTGGGCAATGATCGGCCGCCTGGCCGCCTCCAGTTCCTCGGCGGTGATTCCGCCGGCCGCGATCTTGCTTGCCACCGCCTGGGTCTCGGCGACCAACTGGTCCACATCCGCCGGATTGCTCTCGATCTGCGCGACGAGAATCCCCTGGTCGGCATCGTCCGGCGTCTGAGTCGCCACCTGCGGCGAATAGCTCTTGCCGAGCTCGGTTCGGATCCGCTGCCGCAATTCGGTGTCGAAGATCGCCGCGGTCAGCTTCAGCGCATATTCCTCGGCCCGGCGCGACGCGTTGGCGACATAGAGCGGCCAGATCAGCTGGGCGGCGGCACGGTCAGCCGGGCCCTGATAGGTTTTCCGGATCACCGGAAAGCTTCGGTCGCCAACCCGCAGGAAGCGCGAATCAGCGCGGGCACCGTTGCGCGGCGGCCGTGGCGCCAGCGCGCCGAAGCTGCGCGCCACCAGCTTGATGGCGGTCGCTTCGTCGACATCGCCGACGATCGTCAGTTCGACCGGGGCGCTCGTCAGCGCTGGCTTCAACAGGCGGGCAAAATCAGCGCTCCGCCAGGCATCCATGGTCGCGCGTGGCGGCATACGTTCCGGATTCTCGGGATCGACTGCGCCGAGAAACGCTTCGGACAACGCAGCCGCGGGATTGCTGAAATACATCCGCGACATCATTTCGACGGCATCGGGAAGCCGCTCGTCGATGGTCGGGCGAAAGCCCGGATCGGTCATGAAGGCGGCCAATACCTGCAGCTCGGTTTCGAGACTCGCACTGGTCGTCGAGCTCGTCAGGTCGAACGCCTCGTTGCCGATCTGGAGCTTGAAAGCCCAGGTTTCGCCCGCGAGGCTTGTGCTCATCTCGGTCGCGGTCAGGCGGCCAAGCCCACCCGCCGCCAACAACCCCGAAGCCAGCTGCGCGGTCATCATGTCCTGATTGGGAATCTCGCGGCGACCGGCACCGAATTGGGCCCTGACCTCGACGCTGTTCTTTTCGAGCGTCGACTGCTTGAAGTTCAGGGTGACGCCATTGGCGAAGCGGAGGCGGACAAAACCCGGATCCTTGATCTCCTCGCGTCCGATCACGGCGGTGGGCGTGCCGAAACTGGTATAATCCCAGGGCAGCGTCTTGCGGTCGCTGAACGCGGCCAGCGCTGCCCCACCCTCACCTTTTACCCATGCGGCGCGCAAGGCGGCGACGTCGACCTGTTTCGGCATGACAAGCGTGACCAGCGGCCCGGCGCCGGACCAGACCGCGGCAAAGCGTGCCTTGACCGTAGCTGGATCGAGATCTTCGACCGCAACGTCATAGGCGTGCATCGCCTCGCGCGGGGAGGGCGTGGGCCGGCCATCGAGCGCCCGGTCGAGAATCGTGTCGGCGCGGGTCGGGGCCGTACGCCCATCGGCAACCGATATCGCGCCGCGCAACACCGCGCGGCCGGCCTCGATCTGAGTCTCGAGCTCATGCTCGGTCGGCCCATCCTTGGCAAAACGGCGAAGCTCGGCCTGGGCGACGGCAAGGGCCTTTTCCCATTTGCCGCCCGAAGGCACGACGATCAGGCAGATGCCTTCGTGATCCCGGTCCTCATTGTTCATCATCGCCGCACCGACAAGGCCGCTATTGCCGGCATCGACGAGCGACTGGAATCGTTCGCCGATGATGCCGCGCCAGATCCCGTCGCGAACGTCTTTTGTGGTCCGGTCCATCTCGCTGATGTCGGGCGGCAGCGGCGGCTGCATCCGGCATGCCGATATGATATTCGGCAAGGCAGGCGCCCCGGTCGAGAAGGTATCGAGACCGCGGTCCGGCGCGATCGTGCCATAGGAGGGCTGCACAGGCCGTTCGCCCTTGCCTTGCCAGCTCGAAAAGCCCGCCTTTATCCGGGCTTCGAGCGCGTCGACCGGCTGATCGCCGACCACCACAAGCACTGCGTTTTCGGGCCGGTACCAACGCTCGTAAAAGGCTCGCAACGTTCCGGGTGTTGCGGCTGCCAGCGCCTCCGGCGTCCCGACCGGGTTGCGGTCGATCGAGCGCAGGCCCGGCGTATGGAAGCGCCCCACTGCCTCGCTCAGCAACGCTTCCGGGCTCTCGCGCGCCTGCTTTTCCGCCAGCACGACGCCGCGTTCGCTCACGACAGCCGCGTCGGGGAAAATGACGCCGTCGGCAACATCGCGCAGCCACGCGAAGCCCTGATCGATGCCGTGCTCGTCAGCGGTTGCGAAATCGAGCTTGTAGGTTGTCGAGAAGAGCGTGGTCGCGGCATTCTGATCGCGGCCGAAAGCGACGCCGAGCGGCGCAAAGCGGCGATCGAGACCGCCCTCAGGCGCCGACCGTGTCGCACGGAACGCCATATGCTCGACCAGGTGTGCATAGCCGCGCTCGCTGTCGCGTTCCTCGAAGCTGCCGGCATCGATTCCCAGCCGCAGCGAAAGCCCCTTGGCCGGGGCCGCCGCCCGCATGATGAAATAGCGCATGCCGTTCGGGAGTGTCCCGGAGCGGATGGCAGGATCGGCCACGACAGTGCGACGAACCGGAATTGCCTCGACCGACGGCTTTTCCTGGGCGAGCGCGGGCCCGGCGCAGCCAAGCGCCAACACAATGCCGACACCAATCAGCGAATTTCGAGCCACGATATACCCCCGGTTTCCGAACGATTTAACGGGAGAGCCCCGGTTATGCCAGCGATCCGGTGGCACCGCGATCCGGATTTGCGCCGCGATCTCCAAAGCGACTCCGGCGACGACGTACCGATGAAAAAACTTGGCTTGAAGCCATGAGCGCCCACATAAGGCGCCAGGACAGCAACTATCCGTGACCTTTGGGAGTGAGACTTGGCCAGCCTTGGAATGACCGCCAGCGAACGTGAAGCCGTCGAGGCCTTCCGCCGCGACGTTGTCGAGCCGTCGATGAACGCTCTCGTCATCATCGATTTCTGGGCAGAATGGTGCGGGCCGTGCAAGGCGCTGTCGCCGGTTCTCGAGAAGGTCGCGGCCGATTATGCCGACAAGGGCGTTGTGCTCGCCAAGATCGATACCGACAAGAACCAGTTCATCGCGGCGCAATTTCAGATCAAGTCGATTCCGACCGTCTATGCGATGTTCCAGGGCCAGTTGGTCGCCGACCTGACCAGCGCGCGGACCGAAACGCAATTGAAGGCGATGCTCGACCAGATCCTCAAGCAGCTGCCGGTGGAAAGCGAGGCGGCACAGGCCGAGGCTGAGCTCGAACCGCTGATCGCGATGGGCGAGGAGATTCTCGCCGAGGGTGATGGCGAACGCGCGCTCGGCGTGTTCGACCAGCTCAGCGAGATCGCGCCCGACCATCCGGCGGTGCTTTCCGGCCGGTTGCGCGCCCTGGTCGCGGCGAATCGGATCGACGAGGCCGATGCGGCGATCGCAGCCCTGCCCGAGGCGCTGGCCAAGCTGCCCGAAATCGAGCGCGCGAAATCGGCGCTCGCGCTGGCGAAAGAGGCGAAGCCGGTTGACGACCTCGCCGGCCTCGCTGCTGAAGTCGCCGCCAACCCGGACAATCTCGACAAGCGCTTCGAGCTGGCGGGCGGGCAGATGGCGGCGGGCGACCGCGACGCAGCAGCCGATTCGCTGCTCGGCATCATCGCCGCCGACCGCGACTGGAACGAGGGCGCGGCGCGGCAGCAATTGCTCAAGCTGTTCGACGTGGTCGGGCTCGAGGACCCCTGGGTTTCAGCGCAACGGCGGCGATTATCGGCTATCCTGTTCGGATGACCGACGCACCGGAAACCACCGCGCCCAAGACGACCCGGCTATCGGTGTTTCCGTTGCCCGGCGCGTTGCTGTTTCCGGGCATGCATTTGCCGCTGCACATCTTCGAACCCCGCTACCGCGCGATGATCTCCGATTCGATGGCGCGCGACCGGCGGATCGGCATGATCCAGCCACGGCCGGGTCCGCAGGTGCCCGGGGAGGCACCGGCCTTGTTCACGATCGGCTGTGTCGGCCGGATCGCCGAGTTCGAGACGAGCGAGGACGGCCGCTACAATCTCGTGCTTGAGGGCATCGCCCTGTTCCGCATCCTGCGCGAACTCGACGTGACGACCGCCTTCCGCCAGGTCGAGGCTGAATTGCTGCCCGTAGCGGACGAACCCGAAATCCTGTCCCTCTCGCGCCGCTCCTCGCTCGAGATGGAATCGCGGCGCTTCGCCGATGCGCAGGGCTATGCGGTCGACTGGGAGGCGGTGAACCGGCTCGACGACGAGGCACTGGTCAACGGCATCGCCCAGATCGCGCCGTTCGACGTCGCGGCGAAACAGGCTTTACTCGAAGCAAGCGGTATCGAGGACCGGGCTGAGCTGATCATCCAGCTGATGCAATTCTTCGGCCGACATGACGGCGAGGAATCGGTGACGCTGCAATAGGCGCGCACGCTTTAGGGGCCTACGTGGAATCCGTCGGCTGGCGCGACCCAGATGACCTTCTGATCCATCGCTGGTTGTGCCTCGCCGTCGATTGTGGCTTTCGCGATCAGTTGCGCGCCGTCGGGCACATAGGTGGTGCAAATCCGCTTGCCGATCAGGGATGCCATCCCCGTAGCGATCTGCGACCGAGCCGTTGCCGCATCCGTATCAGACAATTTCTGGCCGTTGACCGATATGACGGCCGTATCGATATCCTGTTTCCGGATCGCTCCACATACCGCCCCGGCGTCGATCGTGACCGGCGTCTCGGTTTCCATGATCACGAGCGGCGAAGGCGAGAGCATGATCGTCGCGGCGTTGTCATAGCTACCGTCAGGGCGTTTGCGATAGCCCGCCAGTGATTGACAGACATGCTTTGCCACGTCCGGCGTATAGCATTGCAGCATGCCCGAAGCCGCCGGCGCGAGCGGATCGGGTGTCGGCACGGCTTGGGCAGGCAATGTCGCGGATGCCACCAGCATCAGGGCAAAACTCATCGATTCGATCTCCCTTGACCCGTCAGACAGTCAGACCCTGCAGCAGCTTGGGCACCTCGCCGCTTTCGCCACGCGCCTCTGCCATGAAGCGGTCCTTGAGCGGCGGCAGTTTCTGGACCGCTGACAGACCGAAGCGGCGCACGGCCGAAGCGGTGCGGCCGGGGATGCCGAACAGGCGCGTCAGCCCATCAGTGGCCGCCGCGACCATGAAGGTATCGAGGCTGCGCCAGCGTTCGTACCGCGCGAGAAGCTGCGGATCGCCGAGATCGAGGCCGAGGCGTTTGCCGTCGACCAGCACCTCGACCAGAGTCGCGACATCGCGGAAGCCGACATTGACGCCCTGGCCCGCAATCGGATGGATTCCGTGCGCCGCGTCCCCCACCAAGGCCAGCCGGTTCGAGGTGATGGTGGCCGCATGGTGGAAGCCGAGCGGGTAGCTCGACCGGCCGCCAAGCGGGCCAAGGCGACCGAGAAAGCCGCCCATCCGTTTCTCAGCCTCGGCGAGGAAGCCGCGATCGGAGAGCTTGAGCATCCCGGGCGCCTCGTCACGCCGCACCGACCAGACGATCGCCGAGCGGTGAAGGCCCTGCGCATCGTCGTTGAGCGGCAGGATCGCGAACGGGCCCTTGGGGTAAAATATCTCATACGCGATGTTCTGGTGGCTGTGCTCGTGATTGAGCGAGGTCACCAGCGCGGCATGATCATAGCTCCAGCGCGCGACCTTCAGGCCGGCGGCATCGCGGGTGGGCGAGTTGCGTCCTTCGGCCGCGATCAACAGCGGCGCCCGGATCGTCGCGCCCGAATCGAGCGTCGCCACCACGCCATGCTCGCCGCGCGCGACCGACATCGCGCGCGTCTTCATCCGTACGTCGATACCGGGTGCCGCTTCCGCCGCCTCGAGCAGGGCGCGGCGGAGCTGGCGATTCTCGAACATATGGCCGAGCGCGCCGCTCTCGGCGTCGGGTTCGAAATCGAGCGCGCCCGGCTCGAGCCCGTCGCTCACCCGGATTCCCTGGATCGGGCACCCGAGCCCCGCGAGACGATCGACGACGCCGATCGTCTCAAGCATCCGATAGGGCGCGCTTGCGATCGCCGAGGCGCGGCCGTCAAAGCCGGCGGCGAGGATCACGTCCGGATCGGCGATGTCGATAACGATCGCGGTCAGGCCATGCGCACCGAGCGCCACGGCCAGCGCGCTGCCGACAAGGCCGCCGCCGAGGATGATGACGTCTGCTTGGTCCATGCCCCGCTCTAGCGTCTGGCTGAGTGGCTGCCAATGCGTCTGCCTTGACGCCGGACTCAGCAAGCGCGATGATTCGCGAGCACAGACAGCGAACATCTTGAGGATCGATACGATGGCGAGCCGGGCGCAGACGCCCCTGTGGCGCGAGACGATGAAGGCGGGCGCAGCACGCAGCGGCGCGCTGATCGGCGCGATCGCGATCATGATCGGCGCGATCCTGATGCTGATCGCGCTCGCCACCTATCATTCGGGGGATCCGTCGCTCAACACGGCCGCGGGCGGACCCGCGCAGAACTGGCTTGGCGCACCGGGCGCGTGGATCGCCGATATCTGCTTCCTCCTGTTCGGGCCCGCGATCCTGCTTGTGCTGCCGATCGCGCTGATGATCGCCCTGCGACTGTGGCGCGATATTCCGGTCGGGCGCTGGCGTCTGATGCTGGCGGCGTCGATCGGCGGCATAGCGCTGATCGGCACAACCTTCGCGCCGATTTCGAGCTCGGCGACACACGGCCTGCCCGCTGGCGCCGGCGGCATAGTCGGCATCGCACTCGCCGACCTGATCCATTGGGCGATCAGCTTGATCGGCGATCCCACCGCCATGCTCTGGACCGGACGCGGCGTCGGGCTCCTGACAGGCCTGGCCGGTATGGGCATCTGGGCATCGAGCTTCGTGATCGACATGGGCGATCGGCAACAGCGGCCCCAGCCGGCGAAACCAAAGGCCAAGGCCGAGCGGCGTACGCCCGAACAGGAGGTGCTGCCCGCGGAACCCGCGCGCAAGCCGCCCGTGCCGCGCGCGGTCGCCATGCCCGATGCTCGGCCTGGCCCGGTGATCGCCGAGCGCTCGCTTGCAGCTTCGGTGGCGAAACCCAAGGCCAAACAGGCATCGTTCGATCTCGGCGACAATTCGCAGCTGCCGCCGATCGACCTGCTCAAGCCGGCACCGCCGGCACCGGGCGGGCCGGTCGACAAGGCAGCGCTCGAACGCAATGCGCGGCTGCTCGAATCGGTGCTCGACGATTTCCACGTCAAGGGTTCGATCATCAACATCCGGCCCGGCCCGGTGGTGACGATGTACGAGCTCGAGCCGGCCTCGGGCATCAAGGCAAGCCGGGTGATTCAGCTTGCCGACGATATCGCCCGCAACATGTCGGCGATCTCAGCGCGCGTCGCGACGATCCCGGGGCGGACCGTGATCGGTATCGAACTGCCCAATGCGCGGCGCGAGACGGTCGGGCTGCACGAACTGATCGGATCGCAATCGTTCGACGACCAGTCGGCCTCGCTGCCGCTGGTGCTCGGCAAGAATATCGCCGGTGACCCGGTCATCGCCGATCTTGCACCGATGCCGCATCTGCTCGTCGCGGGCACGACCGGGTCGGGCAAGTCGGTCGGGCTCAACTGCATGATCCTGTCGCTGCTCTACCGGCTGCGGCCCGACCAGTGCCGGATGATCATGATCGATCCCAAGATGCTCGAACTGAGCATGTATGAGGATATCCCGCATCTCCTCTCCCCAGTCGTGACCGATCCGGCCAAGGCGGTGCGCGCGCTGAAATGGGCGGTCGAGCAGATGGAAGAGCGCTACCGGATGATGTCGTCGGTCGGCGTGCGGAGTCTCGCGAGCTTCAACGAGAAGGTACGCGCCGCCCGAACCAAGGGCCAGCCGCTCGGGCGGCGCGTCCAGACCGGTTATCATCCCGAAACCGGCCAGCCGGTCTATGAGGAGGAGACGCTCGACTTCCAGCCGCTGCCGCAGATCGTGGTGATCGTCGACGAGCTCGCCGATCTGATGATGACTGCCGGCAAGGAAGTCGAGTTCCTGATCCAGCGCCTCGCCCAAAAGGCGCGCGCGGCGGGTATCCATCTGATCATGGCGACTCAGCGCCCCTCGGTCGATGTCATCACCGGCGTGATCAAGGCGAATCTGCCGACCCGGATCAGCTTCCACGTCACCTCGAAGATCGATTCGCGCACCATCCTGGGCGAGCAGGGCGCCGAACAGCTGCTCGGCAAGGGCGATATGCTTTACATGCCGGGCGGCAAGGGCATCGTCCGCGTACACGGTCCCTTCGTTTCGGACGATGAGGTGCGCGCAGTCGCCGATCACTGGCGCGCCCAGGGCAGGCCCGATTATATCCAGTCAGTCACCGAGGAGCCTGAGGACGGCTTCGCGCTCGACGGCGCGCCCACCGGCGAGGATTCGGCCGAGGACCAGCAATATCGTTCGGCGATTCAGCTGGTCTGCGAAAGCCAGAAAGCCTCGACCTCCTGGCTGCAGCGCCAGCTTCGAGTCGGCTATAATTCGGCGGCTCGGCTGATCGAACGCATGGAGAAGGACGGCATCGTCAGCCGCCCCGACCATGTCGGCCGCCGCGACGTCTTGCGCGACCGCGACGGGAACCCGCTATAGGCCCGGCGGTTCAGAGCGGGTTCAACCCCGCTTTCCTAGCGCGCTTGGCCTGTCCCGGGAGAATGACGTGAATTTTCGTATCCCTTCGATGCTGGCGCTGCTCGCTTTGCCCGCGATTACTATTGCCGCGCCGGCGCCCGCTACGGGCGAGCTCGCCGCTGTCCAGCATCATCTGCAGTCAGTCGAGACGATGACCGCTGCGTTCAGCCAGACCGATCGCTCGGGCAAGGTGCTGACCGGCGTGCTGACGCTCAAGAAACCCGGCAAGATCCGATTCCAGTACGAAAAGGGCGTGCCGATCCTGATCGTCGGGGACGGCCATGCACTGACCTTTATCGATTATTCGGTGAAGCAGGTGCAGCGCTGGCCGATCGGCAATTCGCCACTTGCTGTCCTGATCGACCCGACCCGGGTGACCCGTGTGGCGAAAGTGGTGCCGACGCCCGATCCCCAAATGGTTTCGGTCGAGGCAAACGACCCCAAGCATCCCGAATATGGTCGCATGACCCTTTTCTTCCAGCGCAGCGCCGGTGCGCCGGGCGGGCTGATGTTGCAGGGATGGATTTCGGTCGATTCCCAGAACAACATGACGAAGATCCGCTTGTCGAATCAGCGATTCAATGCAGCGGTGAGCGACAGGACGTTCCTGTGGAACGATCCACGTCGCAATTCTCCCAAAAATTGACCGTCCGTTCATAGTGGCGACAGGTTTCGACCCCTAGAAAGAGATCGCGGATGTGGAGCGGTCTCGGGATTTTCCCCCTGTTGCCCGAACGGCTTCATTTCCCGCCTGCGTGACGAACGCTAGGTCGGCCCTCGCTCCATGCCCCCGGAGCGGGGGCCTTTCCTTTTGGCCCGTCGAGGTTCCGCCCAGGCCGGCTGCAAATCGCGATGTCCTGCGCTTCGGTGCTCACGTGCCTGAAGCACGCTGCGCTTCGATGCTCGAACATCACGCTTTTCGCTTCGGCCTGGACGAAACCTCGACCGGCCAACGCCGCGTGTATATCTGGCGGTGCCCCGCTCTGGCGCAGGGCGGTTCGGGTGGCTACATCGCCGTAATGAAGATCGTTTCCTGGAACATCAATTCGGTGCGCTTTCGCATCGAGATCGTCGAACGTTTCCTGCGCGAAGTTTCCCCGGACATCTTGTGCCTGCAGGAAACCAAGGTGATCGATGGAGACTTTCCAGCCGCGCCGTTCCGCGCACTCGGCTACAACCATATCATCCTGCACGGGCAGCGGATGCACCACGGCGTTGCGATCATCAGCCGGGTGCCGCTTGTGGAGGATGACCGGTTCGACTGGCAGGCGAATCGCGAGGCGCGCCATGTCGGCGTACGGCTCGAAAACGGCATGCGGATCGAAAATGTCTATGTGCCAGCCGGTGGCGATGTGCCCGATCGCGAGGTGAACCCCAAATTCGGCCAGAAGCTCGATTTCGTCGAGCGGATGACGCGCTGGTCCGAGGGCCTGCGCGTGCCGACCCTGCTGGTCGGCGATTTCAATATCGCGCCGCTCGAATCCGATGTCTGGAGCCACAAGCAATTGCTCGATGTGGTGAGCCACACGCCGATCGAGGTTGCGGCGCTCGACGGGCTGAAGGCGTCGAACGACTGGGTCGATCTCGGCCGGCACTTCGTCCCGCCGCCCGAGCGGCTCTTCACCTGGTGGAGCTACCGCGCCAAGGACTGGCTCGCCTCGGATCGCGGACGCCGGCTCGACCATATGTGGGCGACCGCCGATATTGCCGCCAATGCGGTTTCACACTGTGTGTTCGAGGATTGCCGGAGCTGGCTCAAGCCGTCAGATCATATCCCGATCATGACTGAGTTCCAGGTTTGACCGACCCGCGCCGCACTGCCAGCGCGATTGACGCGCTTCGGCGCGGCTGGCCGATCGCCATTGCCGGCGATGACGGCACGCTCGCGCTGTTACCGATCGAAACCGCCGATCCCGAACGGCTTGCGGCATTTGACCCCGCCGGCGCGGCGCCCGTGCTGCTGACCGCGGGTCGTGCCGCGACGCTCAAGCTCGCCAATCAGCGCGAGGCGGCGGCGCCCGATTCGCCGGTGCTTGTCGAGCGCGCGCCCTGGCTCGATTTCGCCGCGGCAACCGCTCTGGCCGATCCGCAATTTGACCTGCAGACGCCGATGAAAGGTCCGTTCCGCGCAATTCCGGTGGAGGCGCGCCATGCGGCGGCGGCTGCCTTGCGGCTGGCCCGCGTCGGCGGCGTGCTACCCGCCTTTTTCGCAAGCACCGAGGCGCGGGTCGACCTGACCCTGACGCCGGGCGATATCGACGCCCATGAGGATGCCGCGCGTCTTACCATCGCGACCCGGGCGCGGTTGCCCGTGTTCGGGGCAGAGAATACCGAGATCGTCGCCTTCCGCACGCCCGAAATGCCCGGCGAGCATGTCGCGCTCATTATCGGATCGCCCAACGGCCAGCCGCCGCTCGTCCGGCTGCACAGCGAGTGCCTGACCGGCGATGTGCTCGGCAGCCTCAAATGCGATTGCGGGCCGCAACTCCACGCAGCGATCGAGGCGATCGAGAAGAGCGGCTGGGGCATATTGCTTTATCTGCGCCAAGAAGGCCGCGGGATCGGGCTGATCAACAAGCTGCGTGCCTATGCGCTGCAGGATCAGGGGTTCGATACGGTCGACGCCAATACGCGGCTCGGCTTCGCAGTCGATTCGCGCAATTTCGCGGTCGCGGGGCGGATGCTCGAACTGCTCGGTCAGCGATCGGTGCGGCTGCTGACCAACAATCCCGAGAAAGTCGCGCAGCTTGAAGCGGCGGGGATCAAGGTGATCGAGCGGGTGCCGCATATCCAGCCCTCAAACCCTTTCAACGAACGCTATCTCGCCACCAAGCGCGATCGCACCGGGCATCAATTCTAGGATGCGCTATTTCCTCGACGTCGAGTTCAATGGATTCGGCGGCGAGCTGATCTCGCTCGCGCTGGTGCCGGAGGCCGAGGACGCGGCGCCCTTCTATGAAGCCGTTGCCTGCGACACACCGACACCCTGGATCGCCGAGCATGTTTTACCGGTCCTGCAGACCACGCCCATCTCGCGATCGGCGATGGTGTCGCGCTTTGCCGACTATCTCGGCGATGACGAAGACCCGGTGCTGATCGCCGACTGGCCGGAGGATATCGCTCACGCCGCGATGGTGATGGTGATTGCGCCGGGCCAGCGGGTGGCGCTCGACCGGATCAGCTTCAAGATGATGGATCCGCTCGGCTTCGATGCCGCGGCACTCAGCAAGGTACCGCACAACGCCTATCACGACGCGGTGGCGCTGCGCGATTATGTGCTGGCGCAGGAGCGCCGCTAGAAAATCAGCCGCGCGACCTCATCGAAGGTCGTCGCGATATCCTGCACGCCGAGTGCCCGCAGCCGGTCCGCATGATCGGGCCCGCAATGGCTGCCGCCGACAAAGCCGATGACATGCGCGCCCGACGCAACCGCGCCGGTCGCGCCAACCGGCGAATCCTCGAGGATGGCGCATCGCGCGATGTCGACGCCGAGAGCGGTGGCCGCGTGAAGATAAAGATCGGGCTCAGGCTTGCCACGCGCGACATGTTCGCGGCCTGAAAAGATCATGTTGCCGAACGAATCGCGGATTCCGAGATTCTCGAGATGCCGCTCGATCCAGGCGGTCGAGCTCGACGAGGCGACAGCGCGGGGCAGCGAGGGCGGCAGGCTCCGCACGAAAACCACCGCACCCGCAACCGCTTCGAGCCCCTCGCGCATCGCCCGCTCGTCCTCGGCCTTGCGCGCGACGTGAAAATCATCGGGCAGCACCCGGCCGATCCAGCGCTCGAGCGCGGCGAGGAAATCATGGCCTGCCAGGCCCATGAAATTGGCCATGGATTCGGCAGGCGTGGTTGGATGGCCAATCGAGGTCAGATATTCGGCGATCTGCTTGTTGCCGGCATATTCGCTTTCGAGCAGCACGCCGTCAAAATCGAAGATCAGCGCATCGAACTTCATCCGCGTATCCCGAACAGAGCGGTGCCGACCCGGATATGGGTCGCGCCCAGGGTAATCGCGGTCTCGTAATCTCCCGACATGCCCATGCTGAGGCCGGTCAGGCCATTGTCCCGCGCGATCTTCGCCAGCAGCGCGAAATAGGGTGCGGCTTCGACGTCGGCGGGAGGCACTGCCATCAGGCCCGCCACGGGCAGGCCAACGGAGCGCGCCTCGGCGAGCAGCCCGGGCAGGGCGTCGATCGCACAGCCGCCCTTTTGCGGCTCATGGCCGATATTGACCTGGAGAAAGCAGGCCGGCCGCCGATCCTGCCGGTCCATCGCCCGCGCAAGCGCTGCGACCAGCGAGGGCCGATCGACTGAATGGATCGCATCGAACAGCGCGACGGCTTCCTCGGCCTTGTTCGACTGGAGCTGGCCGACCAGATGCAGCGCCGCTTCGGGCCATGCCTCGCGCAGCGCCGGCCATTTCGCCTCAGCTTCCTGTACGCGATTCTCGCCAAACACGCGCTGGCCGGCAGCGAGCAACGGCGAGATCTCCTCGGCCGATCGGGTCTTGGAGACGGCAATCAGCGTTACGGCTTCAGGCTTGCGCCCGGCGAGTCGCGCGGCTCGGTCGATTGCGTCGCGAACCTCGGCAAGACGGGTTTCAGGGCTGGTCTCGGGCTCGTCGGGGCGCATCGGCAGCGCTATAGGCAGGCGCGTGCCCCACCGCCACCCCAAGCGCCGCGCGCCGCTCCCGACACTATGGCTGATGACCGACGAGCGGATGGGCGATTCGCTGTTCGCGGCGATTGAAGCGCTGCCGCGCGGGGCTGGAATCGTGTTTCGCCATCATGCGACCAGCCGCGCGGCGCGGCGCGCGCTGTTTGCGCGGGTGGCTCAGATGGCGCGGCGCAAGCGGCTGGTGCTGATCCGTGCCGGGGCCGAGCGGCTAGGCCGCGGTGAAGCAGGCGTGCATGGGAATAGCCGGCTGGCCAGCCCCGGCCTGCGCACCTGGCCCGCACATTCGCGCGCTCAGGCGATTGCCGGGAAACGGGCAGGCGCCGACATCCTGTTCGTCTCGCCGATCTATCCGACTCGTTCGCACCCAGGCGCGCACGCGCTCGGGCCGCTCAGGGCAGCAGCGATCGGCCGCGGCCTTGGGCTGATACTGATCGCGCTTGGCGGAATGGACTCGCAGCGCTTCCTGCGCGTGCGTCGTCTCGGCTTTGAAGGTTGGGCGGCAATCGACGCCTGGCTGCCAGATCAGAAGCGGAAGGCAGTCCCGACATAGACTGCCTGGCTGTCGCGGCGATCGTCGCTCAGCTGCGCAAGCCGGTCACGCTCGGCCTTGTACCGCACGCCGGCGGTCACATCGAGGTTGCGGGTCAGGCGATAGGAACCGCCGACATCGAGCGAATATGCTGGCGCTTCCTCGATCAGCTTCGGTCCGTTGGCCGGCGGCCGATCGGCGCCCGCCTTCACGCGACCGGTGAAACGATGCGCTGTATAACTGACCCCGACATCGACTGCCTCGCGGCTGCCGGGCATGCCGGCGAGATCGACCTTGGAGATATCGCCCGACAGCGCGAATCGGCGCCAGCCGACCGCGACGCCCAGATTATAGGCGATCGGCGTCAGGCTGACCGTGCTGGCTGAATCGGCAAAGGACGAAGCGCGCTCCGCCGCGAGTGCGGTACGGGTCGAGCGCGCGCGAACCGCCACGGTCACTGCGTGGCTGCCGCTGTGGCGCGAATCGGTTGGGGTGAAGCGGAAGCCGCTGGTGTCGAGGCCGCTGCGGGCGAACACAGCGGCAAGCCGCGGGTCAGCGGCGGCCGGCGTGAAGGATCCAATGCCATAAACGCTGGCCGGCGCGTGCTTCGCGCTATGGGCGTTTTCGCCGGGTGCACCGATCGCAGGCGCCATGGCGAGGCCGGCGGCGACAAGCGCCCCAACCCCGATTCCGGACAACAAACGACCTGAAAACACTCTGCGACCCCTCTAGACGCGTGATTCTGCGTATTATCTGATAATGGGCCTAACACGATTCAATCCGTGCCTGCCACTGTCTTGACTCATTTTCTGCGGAAGTGTTGCAAGCGGCACACAGAGGGTGCGCGCCCGGCACGCTTGCGGCGGGCGCGAGACCATCTATAGATGCCGTGACTTTCATGAAACCGTCCAGGAAAATGCCGATGATCCGCCCGTTGCGCACCGCGATCGTGGTTTCGCTCGCCCTCTCGACCG